>Ga0209986_10002028_pt1 | contig 18911 bp, 10 predicted proteins | sample BlataG_FD_183168 | JGI IMG/M metagenome (GOLD analysis project Ga0209986, IMG submission 183168) | Deep subsurface microbial communities from Black Sea to uncover new lineages of life (NeLLi) - Black_00105 metaG (SPAdes) (version 2) | ecosystem: Environmental > Aquatic > Marine > Oceanic >... | reverse complement strand
GCTTATGATGGTCAATACCCATATAATTCATTTGTGCACCTCCTAAATTTAGATTTTGTAATCTCATGGGTAATCTATCACAAAATAGACACCCAGAGGAGGTGCATCACATCATCATGTTACCTATCTCTCCAACTAGACTGTTTTTCTTCTCTTATAACAAATTGGTATGAGGTTTATTACAACGATTATTACTATTTCTGTGTAGACACCAACACTAACTGGAAAAGAGGTGTTTACAAACTCATCATCATCGCCGAACAAGGAATGACAGCCGGAGGCGCACACGTTGTCATGGAATGCAATGTGAGATTTTATTGAAATTCTTTTCTTTCAGTTCCCAACTATCCAGGTTTTCACCTCGCGTTTCTTGCCTTCTCTGTTCTCCCAACTAACAATGGGTTTTGCCGCCCATTCCATGTTTGAGCTTTTATAAAGCCAGATAGATGCCTCTGCATGTTCGTCAAGGTTAAGAATTCCCTGGAATTCATAAGTATCGGCACCGGTCTCAAGGAGTATCATATCGAAGCTGAACTGGCTTGTCTCTTCATAGATGGTTACAGTCAACTGCTCTCTTTCTGAGGGATCTGAACCGGCCAGTCGATCAATAACATTTACAAAAAGAAGACGACCCTCCTCGCTTGGAATGATTTCCATTGTTGCCTGCTGGATAGGCACACTTTCTGTTGAAACCATTATGGAAAATTCCTGCAGGTCTTCTCCACCCTTTCCGTCTTCAACCAGCAGAGAAACCAGGTTGTAGCCGGCATCAGAATCCGCAGGTTCCCATAAAAGTAAACGCCTGGCCGCATCGAGGGTCATGCCCTCGGGAGCGTTAACTAGGGTGTATTTAAGACCGTCCTTGTCATAATCAGTGGCTTTGAATTTATATCTGTAAATTGTTCCTGCTTGTGCCTCACCTAGGGGTTTTGATTTGAAGAAAGGGTGATTGTTAGTTTTTCTTGTTCTATATTTAATTTTCCGGTAGTTACTTATCTCACTTTCAGAGCCATCATAGGCAATAGAGGATATTCCTAACTTATACTCGCGGCCGGGTTTTAACATTTTTTCATCCAGCTTGATTTCAGTATCAGGAGGAATGTTAAAGTTATTTGTGAGAACTTTTTCCTTGAGATCATCGCTATAATAAACACGAATGAATTCAATGTTGCTTTTGTCTCCAATTTCGGCTTTAAAGACAATAGTATCTTTTTTCACACTGCATTTACCCATTCGGGGTTTTTCAAGGTAAGTCGTTCCTAAATTGATTTTCTCCGGGAAGTACACCCGCCGCATCGCTTTCGTAGAATCTATAATCTCCGCATAAATATAGCCGCTCTTAAAAGTTAGATTCTCTGGTGGAGACCAAATGAATTCCAGCCGTCCGTCATTTTCATTAATGCTTCCGATAGGTATTCCACTGAATTTCTTGTTGTTTGGGCTCCAGTAGAAATTGACAGTAGCATCATCGTCAGGATCATAGGCTCTGGCAATGAATTTGTAGTGGGAGTTATCCAGTTTAACAATCCTTCTGGGAATGATGTTTGGTGAGATATTTCCTGATGCAAAATAGATCGTTGCTCCTCCTGCCTCACTGGCGTTTGTGACTGTCACTTCCCATTGGCCTGGCATCGGATTTCTTATCATGAATCCTGTTGTCCTGTTCGCTTCATCCCGCCTATAGATAAAATTCTCGCTTTCTTCGGGCATCCATACAGCCGGATCGATTATTGAACCGTCAGGAAGAGTAAGAAAAACATCCGGTACTTCATTTTCTCCCTGAATGGCAAAAATAATTCCAGGGCATTTTTCAGAAACAGAGAAAAAATGACTTCCGGCCAGCATGGAATTTGAAATGGAAGAAGTCTCCAGCCCTCTTATTTTGTAAGTGGGAGAAGCAGCTTTGCCATCCTGCGATTCCCAGACAGGGGGAACATGAAATTCAATGGTAAAGATTTTCAATAATTTCCACCAGGACCAAAATCCCCCGTCATCGATGATAATAGCACAGTCGGCAATATCGATATGTTCTTTTCCTTTAGTCGCCCACTGCAGCCATTCCGGAATGTCAAAACCAACGGTACCCGTAAATGTTCCATTCCACCAGTTAGGGTGCATCATCCAGCAGACAGACAAGGTCCCATCGCCTTTCACTAGCCCGTACATCAAAGTCAAATGCATAAGGCCCTGTAAAAAACCATCTGTCCAAATTTCAACAGAGCCATGCATGCAATCGTAACCGAGGGTTTCGCCATAACCATACAGAGAATAATACCCACTCAGGTCAAGAGTGCCCTCGCCACCGAATTCGATGATAGAGCCGAAATTTTCAACTCTTTCGAATACACTGAAAGCGATTCCAAGCGTTAATGACATTGGCACATTCTTTGGTTCATCCATGCTGATGTTGATGTCCTGGAGATAAATTGGGATACTATCTATTTGCTGGTTGATATCTTCTCCAAAGGCTGAAAAGTGCTCAAGCCAGTTTTCTGTGATTTTTATGCTGCCGCCAAATGTAGGTAGTTCCTGGATGACAACCTCTCCGGCAGTAAGCTCAAAGGATTTATTGATCGTATCGATAAAGCCGTACACTTCTTTTAACTCCATTAAATCACCGATTTTAAAGTCTGAGAAATAAACATCATAAATCAGCTCGATATCTTTGAGGCTGGGGCCTGTTATCTCCATTCTCTGTATATCCGCATAGCTGTTTTCACCGAAAAGATCAGGATTGAGTTTCGATTTTATGCTCAAGGCAACTCCAAAAGGATCAATCAGGAATTCGATATATTTGATTTCTATATCAGTGCCTGAGAATTTAAATTCAGGTAAAAATTTAAATCCCTCGATTTTACAATCAAAAGCATCGATCTTATGTATTCCTTCAATGAGGGGATTGTTCCCTATCATGCACAGGTTCTTTCCGGTGATCTTCAAGGCTCCATCGAATTTAATGATCGATTTAGGCTCGGTTTTTACTATTACTGTCCCAGATATCGAAACCATAGGTTTTGTGTAATTCTGGTCTGGAGAATCATTTTCTGAGGCTGTGGCAGTTTCTTGTTTGTAAAATGCTAGGCGGACATCGCCGCTGGCTGCGTAAGAATTCACATGATGTTTTGTGTAGATATCAGCTATGATCCTGATATTTCCGACATCCAGTGTGTCATAATAAACATCAATCGTAGTCAGCTGCCCGTTTACCACTATCGCTATCTCTGTTTCTGATGGAATCCAACCTCTTACCGGAAGAAACTCAACAGTATATGCTCCTCCTGGAAGCTCAATTGCTTTCCCCGATGAATAAGAAGCCGTCTCACTCAACAGTTTCCATTTCGCTCCAGCTTTCCTTGCCCTAACAGGATTGATGTTCACCCGTAAAACTCCATAAGTGATCTCAACATATGTCGCCTCATAAGTAGTCGTGATCCCGGGGACAGACTGAACCCATCTATTAGGTGGATGTCCCCATCCGTCTATTTGTTTGAACTCGACATAGTATTCACCTGGCGGAATATTTGTCTCTGTCTCACCGCTGTTGAACCATACTGACGTACCCACACGCCTCCATTGTGCTCCTCCATCAACAGCTCCCTGAGGTTTGATTGTGACCTTTATTGAACCTGTCTGGACATAAGTGCCTGTCACAACGACCCTGTCCCAAGGGATATAAACAGTTTCATTTTCAGGCTTTATCCAGCCATCAATCTCTTTATACTCAATCTCCATGTATATTTCAGGGTCAATGTAGGTCGTATCAACATGACCGCTGTCGAACCAGGGACTCCACTCTCCGCTTGGAAGTCTCCTTGTCCGCCACTGAGCGCCTGCCGTACGGGCTCCTGATGGCTCTATAAAAACCTGAAGCTCAGGATCTCCGGCGCTGTTGATTAAGTGACTATCAATGGAACTTACTGGCATAGAACTAGCAGAAGATGCTTGTGTATATGCCGGTAAGAAGATGAATGAAATAATATAAATGGAGAATAAAGTAATGTAGCTACTTATTCTTTTTTGGCTCAGTTTCCTAAAATAAGTTGTGAGATGAAACATATTAGACCTCCCTGCATAATTAATTTAAAAATGATACAAATAAAAAATGAATTTTTCCCCTTCATTGAAAAATGAATAACTAAAAAACTGAATTTTTAGCATGGATTAAAATATTCATTAATACAATTATTTGATTTTGTCAAATGATAATCCGAATCTCTCAAAAAGATTTCACAAATAAAAGAAATATTTTCAGTAGAGAGGATCTGAAAATCTGTTTATGTCGCCTTGGCTCTATTTGCTGGCAATTGACATTGCCGTTTTTTGTGTGATATTGCCACCCTAGAATGTCAGCAGGTAGAAATTGAGGAAAATTATGAGGGATTTGTGGCGAGCACTAAAAGAAAATTCCTATTTATCCGCGAATTGCAGAGGGCACTGGCGGACGCGTCGTGCAGGGTCAGGACCTCTACGGCTATGTGACTGTGAAGTTCTACGTTGGCAAGCGAACAATCAGGGAGCGCACGATTGTGACAAATTATTCGCTTTATGTCGAGGATTTGGATTTTGAGGGGTGATGTCTACTTTGTCTGATTCTTATTTTTACTCTCAATTGGTGAAGTAATGAACCGAATAAACTGCTTTCCTAGATTTGTTGTGTGAGAGACTCTCAGATATGCCATCTTTTTCATAGGGCTGCGCAGTTTCTCTTCTGACAACAGTTCTTTTAAATCTGCTAAATCTTGTATCAACAGGTCAAAGAAAGTTTTTTGGTCTTTGAGTTGAGGATATACATGAAAAAATACACGTATCGGACTTGCCTCTACCCAATCTGGAATTTTGATATTGCTTTTATTAACCCATATTTCCGGACTATCAAAAAACTTCAATATCCTCAAATGCCATGTTGTCAAATCATCAACCCAATTTAAGAACATAAGCTGCAAATCTTCCTCAGGAGCATTTGGAGAAGTAGAATTAAGGACCGCATTCTTCAAGGATTCCAGCTTCTCCTTTTGATGATTCCTAATCGCCACTTGTGTTGCATGTAATATTGTAGTTGTGAACATTTCATTTTTTGCCAAATCTTCAATATTAAAACTTTCGTCTTTATCTTTTAATTTTTTCAAATCTTCATAAACAGATTCCATCCATCCCTTTAGCCGCTTTGTATACGGAGGTTTTATTACTAATTCAAAGAATTCAGCAACCAGACCTCCGCCAAAAGGTACTCCCGCGAGTCCACCCTTTACAATTTTATGGACAATATCGCCTTTACTTTCTTTTGGTATTTTTTTCATAGTTTCTTTCTTAATTTTTAATTATATCATACCACTTTCACAAGCGTCTTCACCTTCCAAACCCCACAACCCACATCAACGCAATCTGTTACATACTTATAGCTCTTATAATTTTTTGCTCAATGCACCCAAAATACGTCGTCATCCAGCTATACTCGTCCATGCTTTAGCAGTGGGAGAAGTCACTTCAAAATACTCTCAGGCCACCCTTCACCGAATTCAATTATACTCTATTCGCTTTTTTCTTGCCCGATTAAATCCTCACAATTCCTTTTTTTGTGGATATCTTTGTGAATGAACATAAATTTTCCTTATGATATGTTTAACCCCGAATGTCAGATGGTTGAAATCGAATAAAAAAGAGAGTAAATCACGATAAACGCAAAAAGCAAATTCTTATCCCTTTTCGCTTTAATATCAGTTAGTTAGCGTGGTCCGACTCCGATAGAAATTAAAAATAAAAAAGGCGGGAATTGACACCTTACCTTTTCATTTGGTATATATGGGGAGGAAATTGATGGGAAAAATTATTAAAGAATTTTGGTTAATTAGTTGAAGAAGAAATAAGATCTATTTGAGGGAAGAGGGAAAATTTTCAATGAATTTAATTATTATGAGGACAAAAATATTAGTATCAGTTTTTGTTTTTTGTCTAATTGTTGTAAAATCTAGTGCTAATTCAACTTTTCAAATCGATGAAACATCACTCAAGGGAATAATTGAAGCTGCCGAATCTTTAGTATTTCCCCCATAAGAATACAAAGGAAATATATGTAAAATTTAAAACAGCTTCATCTTATAAAGTAAATTATTCCGATTTTCACTTAAGATGGCGTGATAACCAATGGACTGTATTACAAGAGTTCAAAAGAGCGAAAGTTCCAGTTAATAATGTTACTGTTGAAACAAATTATCATGATAAGAGTGGTAAATTGAGAATTACGCATTTAGCAGAGCATATCGATAAATATGCTACAAAGAGCAAGCAATGATTTATGGTTAAGGACTGGTGAGATGCATCAGAAAAGAAAAGGGTCTGACAAATGGGAAAAAGTTAAATGCTGATTTTCAAGTTTTAGAAAATTGAAACAATTGGAAGCCTGACCCTTTAGCTCCGGCTTACCGAAGTAAAAAAAAGAAAGCTAAAGCTGGAGAATAGCCTCATTAAAGAGACCGTTTAATATAATAAAAATTTTCAATACGAAGAATATTTAATTGAGTGTTATAATAAATACATTAAAATCAAGAAATGATTATGCTCACTTAATATTTTTAGGGGAGGTATTCAAATGAAAAGAAAGTCAGCTTTTATTAAATTTAACATACGTAAAAGAGCGTTTCTTATTTTTGCAGTCCTTTTTTGCAATTTTATTACCTTAAATTCAAGTTTAAATTCCTTTATACTGGAAGAAGTTGTTAAATTTGATTCGCTAGATGATAGATGGGCAGTCATAATTGGAATATCAAAATATAAAGATAAAAATTTAAATCTTGAATTTGCAGACAATGATGCAAAATTTTTTCATAATTCATTAATTAACAAGTGCAGATTCAAGAACGAGCAAATTAAATTATTATTGAATGAAAATGCGACATATGAGAATATTCGGAAAAATATAGATGGATGGCTATTCAAGAACTCAAAAAAGATTGACAAAGTCATAATATTTTTTAGCGGACATGGAACACAAGATTTAGATAATAATAAAGATAAACGTGACGGTTACGATGAATTTTTAGTTCCATATGATTTTGATGACAATGATATATCATCTGCAATAAGAGACGATGTGTTTGCGTATTGGATAAACAATTTGAGGTCAGAAAATATTCTTCTGATATTTGATAGTTGTTATAGCGGAGGGGCAGCAAGAGCAAAAGGCTTTAATCATATAAAAATAAAAGGGGAAATTAAAGTAGATAGTTTTGTTAAAGATATTTTCAAGGAACTCCCAAAAGAGGGAGTAGCATTGATAGGAGCATGCAAAGACAATCAATTTTCTTACGAAGCCGATGAATATAAAATGGGCGTTTTCACATATTTCTTAATTGAATCTTTAAATAAAAAAAGTGATAGAAATTTAGACAACAAATTGACAATTGATGAAATATTCCAAGATTTAAAGCCAGACGTTTTAAAATATTCTAAAAAGAAATTCAATAGAGAGCAAGAACCGATATTAATAAGTACATTCAAATATCCTTTTGAGTTAGTTTACCTTCCAATAGAAATTAAAAAAAGTTCTGATACCAACAATAAGGAGATAGAAAATATAATCAAACAATCGATTTTCTCTCATGATATAAGGCGAAAAATATTATTGCTTGAAGAAGCTATTAAGATAAACCCAATGCATTCCCAAGCCCGTTTATATTTAGCAGATGCATATTTGAAGTATAAGATTTACGATGAGGCATTATATAATTATGAAATATTGCTTTCCTTAAACAAAAATATTTATTCTAAATATTTTATATATAAAAAAATATCATATTTATTCGAAGAAAAAGGTGAAATTGAAAAAGCAATAATCTACATACGAAAAGCGATTGAGCAAAAAAAAGAAGATTATGATTATTATAATCAATTAGCTTCTTTATTAAATAAAAATAGTGAGTTAGACGAAGCAATTAAAACTTATTTAATTTCTCTAAATATGAATAACAGACAGAGGGAGGCTTACTTTGAATTAGGAAGAATATTTATTAAACAAGAAAAATATGATGAAGCGATTTCAATTATTGAAAAAGGAATCAATATTAATCCTGATTATTATGAAAATTATTACCTTAAAGGATTGTTATATAAGTATGTAAAAAAAGATGAAAAAATTGGAAATGCTCTAATTGAAAAATTTCATAAAATGGACAATTATGTAAATGTAATGTTTCTTAATTCGGATTTATTTTTAAAAGAGGAAAAAATTAGAAATATAATCATAAAGAGTGCAGAACGAAGTATTAAATCTGACGAGTTTTTTATAGAACCATATGTTAGACTAATAAAAATATATACTGAACTTCAAAAGGATTTTAATAAAGCAAAAAAATATTATGAAGAATTGATATATCAATATCCTTTTTTGAAGAATAATAAAGAGATAAATTCGCTTGTAAAAAACATACCTTCAATACAAAATAATTTTGAGAAGTAGCTGATTATACTTCTCGACTATTTATCTGTTTTAAGACTTCTCCCTTACTGCTCCAACTTCAGTTTTTGTTGTCCCACAGCGTAAATTTTGTAATTTACTCATCATAAATAAATTTAATCAGCAACCCTCAATCAAAACATTTAAACCACTCTTCAACACTGACATAGCGAACCCAGGATAACCAGTAATCTGAGTCATTTTCCTCTGTGCATTCATACCAGGATACGTGTTCACAGATCTTCTGCTTTTCCTTCCTCTCCTCTTTACTCAAATGGAACCATGGAAATTGTCCTTCAAGTTCTTTGGGGTCTGGATAACTGCTTCTGGGTTTTATCTCATTAACAAAAACTCCATTCTTGCCACACTCTAAACACCATTTTCCAATTGACCTCTTTCCTGGCTTGGCTTTCACAGGGATGCTCAAAAACTTAATACAGAAATGCTTGCATTTTTTCTTGGTCATTTTGCTTCTCCTAAAATAACCTTCACTTTTTCTGCATCAGCCTTAACGCTTTTCTTGACTTTAAAGGTTCTATAGAAATCCTTATTAGCGTAGCAACTATTTCCCTTTACCCCTCTAAAATAAAAAAGATCTTGACAAGGAATGAGAAGAAGGTATAATTTAATATAATAAAGTAAATAAAAGTAAATAAAAGTAAATTAAAGCAAAATTAAGCAAATGAGAACTATATGGTTAGGGAGTAAGATAATCCAGCAATATTCTTTAACAGACATCCAGGAAAAGCTACAGATCAGCAAGGTGACTGCTCTTGGGTTGGTTAACTCAGGTAAGATCAATGCCCAGAAAATAGGCCGCCAATGGTGGGTCAATGAAGAGGATTTTGTTTCTTTCCTGGAGGGGAACAACCATAAAACCTGATATTTAACTAACCTCTAACCCTTTAAAAAATCATCTCAAGAGAACGCAATTCTCGATGGCGGCCGAGAAGAGAGAGGAGTATTTCTAAAAGCTTAATGTTCATAATCGGGGGGAAGTCTATATTATTTTTAGCTTGCTCTGTGATTTTCCCTCACGATTCCTTTTTCTGTGGTATCTTTGTGAATGAACTTAAATTTTCCTTGTGATATGTTTAACCCCGAATGTCAGAGGGTTGAAATCGAATAAAAAAGATTGGCAAGGTAGAAGCAGCTAAGTAGGCAACCGCAGTCACCAAAAGGAGATGATTTTCTCACCTATAAATAAGGCCCCAGGCCTCTACATCATATGTGTCGTAATTGGACAATTCATAAGTAACGAAATACTCATTATTTAGATAGTTATAGGCTGTGCTTCCAAAAAACATGCGGATTACTGGGTCTTTAAAAGTTTTTGTCAAAGGAATGGCAGAGCTTTTGGCCTTGTCCACTATCCTGCCTTTACTGTTTATGTATAAGCCATATAATCTTCCTCCAAAGTAAGATCTATAGTTATCAGCTATGGAGGGAAATAAATTCATGTTCTCATAGAGAACTTTGTATTCGGGAAAGACTATAAAGAACCTGTTTTTATTAGAGCTGTAGACCGCACTACCCTGACTTTGAAACTGAGTCTTTTTTGGAATCTTTTTCGCCTTTGTCTTAAACTTTCCTTTGCTGTCCATTAGGCGATAATAGTTCTCTCGATAATTCTGTTCTCTATAGAAGGAATGATCAGATGCGTTCCAGTGTAAAAGGAAAAGGTCCTTGGAAGGAGCATAGGCGGCCTTAACGGAACAATCTCCTTTCACCTTCTTCCCAGGATAAATCATGCCTTTTGTATCCTGATTTGAGCCGCTTAACATTTTTCCTTTAAAATCAGTAAACCAGACTACTGGTTTTATCCTGTTCCCTGGACCATCTTCTGCACTCCCCCAAAAAAGTTTATTTTCCAGAGCGATGAAACCTGCTACATAGTACGCGTAGTAATTTTTCATTGTCTGTTGTTTTACCCGTAAAGGCTTGATAACTCGTTTTAATTTGGAATTAAATGTTGCAAGGTACATCCCATTACTGGGGTGAGTTTTACTAACTGCCGAAGTCCAAGACACAGCATAATGATTCTTGCTGCCAATCCAGGCAACTTTTGGGGACCGCCCAGTACCGTATCCAGAACTTTTCTTTATAGCAACTAATTCTTTTGAATATCCTGTTTTTCCAGCCTTGACTTTTCCCTTTCCATTCAGAAGTCTCCCGTAGATGGCATCGCGACTGCGGTCATTCCAGATAAATAAAAATTCGTTATTTTTTTCGTTGTAAGAGACATCCGCATTACCTAAGATAGGACCGTTATAGATCTCCTGCCATGGTCCATCTGTTTTGCCCTTAGAATTATAGAGTCGACTGTAGAAAATGGTCACCGTCCCAGGATCAGTCCACTTTCCCAAAAATACAACATACCTGTCTATGTCTGGATTGTATATGACTTTAATATTAATAAATTCACCTGATTTAGATGGAGAGATTCGAAAGGAACTGGGAATTGAATCTCTTTGAGTTTCAGCGCTCTGAGAAGTTAGGCTGAAAACAAGAGCAAGAAATAATGTTGAAAATAAAATAAAGAAAAGAATTCTTCCCCTTGCCATCATTTGGACCTCCTTTTTGTGATTATATGTTTTTTTTATTCTATAATAAATTGAGATAGATTATCAATGTTCCTCAACTTCATTTGGAAATATTTATAACGGGAAAAGCCAGTAGATAGCTGACTGCAGCTAGCATAAGGACAAATTCATGCCCTTCCCAGAAAGCAAGCAGCAGAGCAAAGATGGAATTTACAACATAGGGAAAGGCATTTGTGGCCCATACCCAGGGGATGAGGGTTTTCTCCTTTAAAGAACTTTGGTCACTTTTCCTGAACGAAGACACCTGGTGCAGACCCAAATTCGCCTTACTCCCTTATCAGTCTGGGCTTTAACCCGCTGTAAGTTTGGCTTCCACTTCTTCTTAGACGCTTTATGAGAATGACTGCGGGTCTGTCCAAAAAGAGGCGCCTTCCCACAAATTTCACATGCTTTTGGCATTTTTTCTCTTCTTTTTAAGTTGTCCTTTATACCATAATTTGGGAAAAAAGCCAAATAACAAATTTAATAAAAAGAGAGAGTAAAAAGGGAATTGAGAATTTTGTAAATAAATTTTTTTACACGTTACATTTTTTTGTCTTATAAACAAACTTCTCTCTTGCTGATATTTGGCAATTGCCCTTCAATTATCCTGGATTATTCCTTTAATCCTTTCCTCTTTTTAAAAGCTTCTAAAGTATTACGCATGAGCATGGCTACAGTTAAAGGGCCAACTCCTCCAGGAACAGGAGTCAAAAACTTTGCCTTTTCAATAACTCGAGGGTGGACATCTCCAATTAGAGTATATCCCTTTTCTCTAAGGTTTCTTTCTCTTTTTTCATCTTTACCGAACAACTCTCCTACTTTGTTCTTATCGGTCAGATAATTCATTCCCACATCCACTACAGTCGCCCCAGGTTTTACAAACGCTGGAGTAACATAGGCTCCTCTGCCCATAGCAGCTATGAGGATGTCAGCTTCTGAAGCAACTTTTGGCAGATCCTTTGTCTTAGAGTGGCATATAGTCACCGTTCCGTTCTCATTGGTCATCATTGCTGCCAAAGGCTTTCCTACGATAAAGCTTCTGCCGATAATAACAACTCTTTTCCCTACTATTTCAATACGGTTGACTTTCAAAAGCTCTATAATGCCTAGAGGAGTGCACGGTTTTAATCCTTCCTGATTCAACAACAGATTTCCCAAATTATCTGGATGAAATCCATCTACATCCTTTTCTGGTAAGATCGAGGTAATAATATCGTAGGCCTTAAAAGAGGAAGGAAGTGGCAGTTGGACTAAGATACCATCAACATCTTCTTTTTTATTCAAACGTTCAATCTCTGCCTTCAGCAGAGGTGGTTCTATATCCTTGGGAAAAGTGAGAAGCTCTGAATAAATACCCAATTTATGGCAGTTTCTTTCTTTGGTGCGCAAATATATTTGCGAAGCTTTATTGTCTCCTACCAATATTCCTATTAAGCCAGGGACTTTATTATTCAATTTATTAAAGTGGTCAACTTGTTCCTTAACCTCATCTTTGATTTTTGCAGCGAGGCTTTTTCCCTCGAGCCAAATACCCATTGATTCCTCCTTGAAACAGCTCTTTGGCAATTATACAGGTGTCATCTTTTTATGACAACAATAATTCCTTTAAAATCTTTGCTTATCATAATGAATTTGGTATAAAATTTGCTATCTTATTATTATTAAGCTTTATTAAATATTGAAAAAAAATACAAGTTAATTAATAATAATATAAATGATTAAAAAAATAATTTGCTTATCTATTTTTTCTGTCATCCTTGTTAGCTTTTTCTCAAGCTGCTCTCATTCTTCCATAAACCAGCAACTTCATTTCGGAATTCAGGCCGCTAAGAAGGATTTGTGGGAAGAAGCTATTTTTCGATGGAAAAAAGTTATTCATTCCAACCCAAGTTCTGCTGCAGCTCACAACAACCTGGCCGTTGCCTACGAGAAAAAAGGTCTTTGGGAAGAGGCAAAAAAGGAATATGAAATAGCTTTAAAGCTCAGCCCAGGAAACTCTCACATAAAGTCTAACTATCAAAATTTTAAAGAAGTCTATCCATTATTAAAAAAAGAAAAAAATGAAAAAAATTAACATTGCTTTCCTTCTGGTGATAATTCTCCATCTTTCCTGTGTTTCTGGAAACTACTGGAAATTAAGGGTGGAAGTGCCCAGAGGTGCATCCTTAGACATAGACGGATTTAAAGAGATTGTAATTACCTCCTTTTTAGTGGAAAAAAAAACTAAAGATTTTAATCTAAATCAAGAGCTTATTGACTATTTCTCTTTTGAACTTGGCAAGCATTTCAAGGGGAAAATTATCACTAAAGAAATTTCCTGGGAAAAAGCAGAAAATTTAAAAAAAGAAGATTTTTGGAAAAAACTCTTGCCTGAATCAAAAGAAGCTCTCGTTCTCACCGGAAGTGTTCAATACTCACAAGAAGTACGGAAGGCTATCTTGGAAAAATATACAGACTATAGCCGGGAATTTTCTGCTGAAAAGGGCTTAGCTCAACGTAAATTTTTCACTCTTGTTCTCCACCTCTATCTCATCAAAGCAAAAACAGGAGAGATTCTTTACGAGAGAGATTTTAAGGAATCAAAGGGCTACCAAAACCCCAAACAAACTGCAAATTTTGCCTTTTTTGATCTGATAGAGCAGGTGAGGATGAAACTCTTCCGAAAAATCCTGGGTGAGGAAAGAGTTGAGCAAAGATACCTGATATCTGACTAAAAAGGAGCAAACATGAAATCTTATATAAAATTTCTCTTTTTCCCTTTGTTTTTCTCTCTCTTCGTTTCCTTCAGCTTTTCTCAATTCTTCTACATTCCATATTATGGAAAAAACAAAGTGCTCTATGAAAAATTCAATTGGCATCACTATGAAACTGAACACTTTGATCTTTACTACTATGCTGAAGATGTTAAAGTTCTAAAAAATATTGCTGACTTATCAGAAAGCGCCTACAAGAGAATTAGCCAGGAGCTCAAGCATCAACTTGCCAAGCGCGTCCCTCTTATTTATTACAGCACCCACACTGAGTTTGAGCAGACAAATATTTATCCAGGCCACGTGCCTGAAGGAGCCATGGCTTTTGCTGAGAGTGTTCTCCATCGAATCGTTTTGAACGGAGACTTGCCTTTGGATAACCTTCAAGACCTGATAGAACATGAATTAACTCATATTTTCCAGTATTCCCTTCTCTATGGAAGCCAAGCTGGTCCAATTTATGATGTAAGACAACCTCCTCTATGGGTTTTTGAGGGGCAGGCTGAGTATAACACTCAAACATGGTCCCCTGTATCCCTGCTGCTGCTTAGAGATGCTGTTCTTAACGACAGAATGCCTGAGATCGCAGAATCCGGCGCTCTCTTTTCCAAGCATCCTTTGCCCAGAAACCCAGCCTATGATTTTGGCCATGCAATCTATGATTTTCTTGAAAGCAAATTCGGAAAAAGCGGCATCCGCAAGCTGTGGTATTCCCTCAAGCATACCTCTTTCTTAGGCAAAAAAGACCCGATAGAGAAAGCTTTTAATTACAAAAGAAAAGAATTTAACTTCGAATTCAAAAAATATCTTCGCCATCGATTCAAGGAATATACCTTAAGAGAGAATCCTGAAAATTACAGTATTTCCCTTGGCCCTGAATTTCCTTTAAATCCTTATTATTCTGCTTTCTCCCATGTGCTTTCTCCTTCTGGAGATATAGTAGCTGTCTTGACTTATAACGCTAAGGATTACGACCTCGATATTCTCCTCATCTCCACCAAAGATGGTTCTGTCATTAAAAACCTAACCAAGGGTTACACTCTTAAATATGAATACATTAAGTATGACTTCGACCCTTCTAAGGGAAAAGAAATTGCCTGGTCATTAGACGGAGACAGGATTGCTTTTTTTGCCCGGTCAGGGCAAAAACATTCTCTTTTTATTATCAATGCGTTAACAGGAAAAATCCTTAAAAAAATCAAGATTGCCATTGATCAACCATCCTCTCCTTATTTTTTTCCCAGTGGAGATGAAATTCTCTTTACAGGCTTTCATAAAGAAGTTCGCGACATTTTCAAGGTCAATCTTTCCACCGAAAAAATTCTCAATTTGACTGAAGACGACCTTTACGAGAAGGCTCCTGTAATTTCTCCTGATGGGAAATACGCAGCTTATACCATTCGAATCAACATCTATGACAAGCTTTTTCTTTCTCCGCTAAATAATTTCCAGAAAAAGACCAGGCTTACTTCTGGCAAAGGGAATACAATCGCACCTCTCTTCTCTGCTGATTCCAAAGAATTATATTTTTCTGCGGACCTGAGAGGCGCCTATAATATATATTCTTTAAACATAGAAAGTGGCCAACTCAAACGCTATACAGATGTCAGAACTGGCAATTTTTTCCCTTCTCCTCTCCCCAATGATTCCAAAGAAATAATCTTCTCTTCTTTCCATAAAGGTATGTTCCAGATTTTTAAGAGCGAGCTTGAAGGTAAGATAGAAGAGACTTTAACTTTTAGCGAGACAAAAGAGGATCAGATCTTTGAGAAATTCGAACCTATTGTTACCATAGAAATAAACAAAGAAAAAATTAGGCCTTATAAAGGATTTGGTAAGCTGTACCTGACTTCCAGGCCTCCTATTGAGGCTATGGTGGCCACAGACGGATCTCTTTATGGAGGGACTGCTATTGCTCTCTCTGATTTATTTGGTGACCACACTCTTTTTTTAATGGCTTACCAAGTGCGCAGTTTTCGCTCTTATTATTTTTCCTACTTAAATCAAAAGAGAAGATTCCAATACATGGCCAGCGCTTTTCAGTATACTATTTTTTACTATCCTCCTTATATGTACTATAATCCCAGCCTCTACGGTTACTTATCTTATCGGGACGCCATCGCTACTCGTAAAATTACAGGAATAAACTTCAGCACCTACTACCCTTTTAGTAAGTATTACCGAGGTCAGGCTTCTCTTTCCTTTTATAATTATGAAGAAGACTTTCTCGACCCTTATGTTAGAGCCAGGGACATCTCGACAAGAACTAGTTCTCAATTTTGGAACGGCAACTGGCTGGTAGCCTCCTTTTCCCTCGTGGGAGAGACTACTCGCTTCCGATATTATGGTCCCTCTTCAGGGAATACCTTTATGGTTTCGCTTTCTCAATCAATACCTGTATCCAGCGCCTTCTTCAAGAACACAAATGTTCACGTAGATCTACGTCAATACTTAAACATTTTTGGAGATACGCTTTTTGCCCTTCGATTTGAGGGTTTTCTCAGTCGAGGCAGGGACCCGTTTACTTATTACTGGGGAGGCAATAATCAGGTCCGCTCTGCTTATTACGCAAATATTATAGCCAATGAAGGCTGGTATGCTAATGCTGAATTACGGTTTCCTCTTATAAACGCCGCCTCGACCTTTATTGGTCAAATAGGCCCTGTTCGAGGAACTTTTTTCTTCGACATCACCCGAGCCAAAATTAAAGGATTTGATCCCTATTTCTATACTTTTACTGGATACGATATATCTGGGGAGCCTGAATTTCGTACATCTGAGGCAATTGGCTCTTTTGGCTACGGTTTTGAATTTTTCCTATTGGGCATTCCTTTTCACCTTGAGTTCGTTAAAAGAATTGAATTTCCAGATATATCAAAGCCTTTTGACTACAAAGTTTATGGAAAATTCGAGACAAAATTCTGGATAGGCTTTGATTTTTAAAAAAAAATTAAATTTTTAAACAAAAATTCTTGAATTCCTATTTTTAGAGTGATATTATAAGCCTGCCTTTTCTCCCCTTAACCAGCAAAGAAAGAGGAATTTTCCACAGCTGTGGAAATATTTGTGGAAATCTGAAGTCAGAACATGGAACTTAAAGATAAATATAATCCTTGGCTCAAAATAGTTAAAAATCTTCAAAAAAAAATAGACAAAAACAGCTTTGAAACTTGGTTAGAGCCTACAACCTACATAGGACAGGAGAGTAATATTCTTTACGTAAAAGTTCCTAACTCTTACTTCAAGGATTGGCTTTCCTTTCATTATTCAAGCCTGATAAGCAGTTGTTCTCAGGAAATCTTCGGAAAAGTCTTTGATATCAATTACATATTCGATGAAACGCCACCTTCTTTCATGAGGAAGTCTCCCCAGGAGAGAAGGGTTAAGTACGGAATGCTTCTCAATCCAAACTTGAATCCTAATTACACTTTTAATAACTTTGTTGTCGGCTCATGCAACCAGTTTGCTCATGCAGCTGCTGTAGCTGTAGCTAATAAGCCGGCTAAATCTTATAATCCTCTATATATCTATGGCGGCGCTGGTCTGGGAAAAACTCACTTAATGAATGCCATCGGTCATTTCACCTTAAATAATTACCGACGCTTTAAAATTTTATACATCACCACTGAAAAATTTATGAACGATCTTATTAACCATCTTCAATATGGAAAAATTCTTGATTTTCGCCAAAAATACAGGAGTGTTGATGTTCTCCTCATGGATGACATTCATTTTCTTTCTGGAAGAGAAAGAACAAAAGAAGAATTTTTTCACACTTTTAACCATCTTTATGACAGCCAGAAACAAATAATTATTTCCAGTGATTGCCCTCCTAAAGAAATCCCTAATCTTGAGGAAAGATTTAGTTCTCGTTTCGAATGGGGTCTAATTGCAGATTTAAAACCTCCTGACATTGAAACAAGAATTGCAATCCTTAATAAGAAGGCTGAACTCGAAAAGGTGTTTTTACCGGAAAGCGTTGCTTTTTATATAGCTGACAAAGCACTCTCTAATATAAGAGAGTTGGAAGGATACTTGCGTCGAGTTATTGCCTATTCTTCATTAAAAGGAGAGAAAATTGACTTAGATTTAGCAAAAGAGGCTTTACAAAGCTTACTAGATTCAACCTTAAGTATAATAACCGTTGAAAAAATTCAAAAAATTATTTGCCATAATTTTAAGATCAAGCTTTCTCAACTCAAATCCAAAAATAATTCTCCAAAAATAGCTTTTCCTCGTCAGGTTGCCATGTATTTATCTAAAAAACTAACTAAATCTTCCCTTCCTGAAATCGGGAAGAAATTCGGTGGAAAACATCACACAACAGTAATTCACAGTATAAAAAAAATAGAGAAATTAAAAAGTAAAGATTCTGAATTCAACAAAAAAATAAACAAATTAATAAGTTATATTTAGTAGTGAAATCAGTTTCTTATGATAGATTTTCACATATTCACTGATTTTATTTATTGTATTATTTAATTTGATTATTATTTATAATAATATTAAATAGTATCTATGGAAAGGTGTAAAAATGAAATTTTCAATTAAAAAACAAGATATCTTGGAGGAACTTCAACTTCTTCAGGGAATTGTGGAAAAGAGAAACACATTACCAATATTAGCAAATATACTCATAAATGTTACTGAAGAAGAGGTCGAGATGATAGGTACTGATTTAGAAGTTGGATTAAAAACGCATTTTCCAGCCCAAGTTGAAGAAACTGGTTCTGTTACGGTTTCAGGAAAAAAATTATTTGAAATTGTAAAGTCATTAACAGAAGGAAAAAATGTAACTTTCAAAGAAAGCAAAGATTCAACGATGGAAATAACAGCTGGAGAAAGCGAATTTAAGATTTTATGCCTGCCAAAGGAAGATTATCCTCAAGTGCCTGAGCCAAGGTTTGAAAAAAACATAATCCTTCCCTTAGACTTGTTTAAAGATATGATTGACCGGGTTTACTATGCTATTACTCAAGAGCACAGGTATTATTTAACGGGAGCTTTGTTAATTATAAAAGATAAATCTATAGAGTTAGTGAGCACAGATGGGCATAGATTGGCCTATACCTCAAAATCCATTGATGATTTAAAAACAGCTGAGGAGATACGGGTAATTGTAGCTAA
>Ga0209986_10002027_pt1 | contig 18915 bp, 11 predicted proteins | sample BlataG_FD_183168 | JGI IMG/M metagenome (GOLD analysis project Ga0209986, IMG submission 183168) | Deep subsurface microbial communities from Black Sea to uncover new lineages of life (NeLLi) - Black_00105 metaG (SPAdes) (version 2) | ecosystem: Environmental > Aquatic > Marine > Oceanic >... | reverse complement strand
TAAACATAACCCGCATTGTCTACTGCTATTGCATAAGCCTGGTCAGTACCATTTTCTGGCCCATTATATGTTCTCACCCATAGAGAATCACCGTCTGGATTGTATTTGATTGTTGCATAGTCATAGTTTGTGAGAGAACCCCAACTATAAGTGCTCTTACCTGTAACATAGATATTACCCGTGCCATCCACTACTATTGCCTGAGCCTGGTCATAACCATCTTCCGGTCCATTATAATTATATCTTTGCACCCATTGCTGAACTCCGTCTGGATTGTATTTGATTGTTGCGTAGTCATAGTTTGTGCCAGAACCCCAACTATAACCCGTAACATAGACATTACCCGTGCCATCCACTGTTATTGCATTAGCCTGGTCCCGATCATCTTCTGGTCCATTATATCTTTGCACCCATTGCTCAACTCCTGCTGGATTGTATTTGATTGTTGCATAGTCATAGTCTGTCTCTTCACCAGTGCTCCTACCTGTAACATAAACATAACCCGCATTGTCTACTGCTATTGCATAAGCCTGGTCAGTACCATTTTCTGGCCCATTATATGTTCTCACCCATAGAGAATCACCGTCTGGATTGTATTTGATTGTTGCATAGTCATAGTCTGTGCTTGTGCCAGTACTCTTGCTCCAACCCGTGACATAGACATTACCCGAGTCGTCCACTGCTATTGCATAAGCCTCGTCAATACCGTTTCCTGGTCCATTGTATCTGCTTACCCAGGCAGTACCCACTTGAGCAAACAAAAAGGTGCTATAGAGTAAACACAATATAACACCTACCTTTGATAAAGAAGTAATTTTCTTCATCTTTTTCTCCTTACTTTATTGTTGACTTGTTGATAGGGATATCTTTGGGATTATCTCTATTAACCCTATTTCTTATCTATTTCTTTGTCACCCCCCTTTCGTAGCATTTGGACGTTCGGCCGCACTCATCACTTATATAGAGACCACTGATAAATAAATTGAGAGTTTTTACCGAACCCCCTTTTTAATGTTTTGTGAAGATTCCATTTTTCAATTAGTTCTCTATATAGTAACCTCATGGTTTGTTTGGTCATATTAATAAAGTTTTGACTTTTTTATGTGGTATTATAAGTTGAATTGTATCTACTTTTGAGCGTAAGGTGGTCATGAAATCGTTGTTTTTTCTGGGGTTATTGGCGGTATATTTCTTCTCTTGACAAAGGTCTTAGTTTTGATATAATGTTTCCACATATGGATAACAGACAGGCTCTACGGCTTAAGGCTGCACAATACTATATTCAAAATGGTGCGTCGTTCAGAAGAACCGCCTTAGAGTTTCATATCGCCTACCCCACTGTCTTCAGGTGGGTTAAATTATATAGAGAGCAGGGTGAAGAGGGTCTTTTATCCACCTATAAAAGACCCTGGAATCGAGCAAGGCCTGATTTAGAAGAAAGGATAGCCCTGATGAAGGAGAACGAACCTGGTTTGACGGTGCGACAGGCAAAGGAGAACCTTGAGAAAGAGGGCATCAGGATTTCCATTAAAGGGATATGGGGGGTCTGGAAAAGGTATGGTTATGCCGGGTTCAGTCAAAGAAATATGGCCAGTAATTTCACTGATTGTTCATGGACCAAAGAGGCAACGAAGAAATACGAGTTAGCAAAGCGGCTTTTTGATCGCGGATCGGTCGATAGATCGGCCGAGATATTGAATTCTATTCCTGCGCTACCTGAAAATGAACTTCTTCCCCAGATCCCTGATTCGCTGTTAAATATAAGAAGACAGGTCGAGAAAATAGGCCCTTTATTCGGCAAGATTCCGGTGCGTTCTTATCTGGAGAGATTAAGGATCTTGTATGAACAGTGTCATCGCCGCAACCTATATTATTCAGCCCTGATCGTGGGCTTGGCTGAAACTATGGCATTGTCATGGAGCGGGGAACCGCTGAAGATGCTAAAAAAGATAGAGGAATTAAGAGGTATGTTCAAAAAGAGCGGAAATTATTCTTCTTATTTACTCTTTGCCCCGCGGCTTTCACTCCTTATCTCAGAAGGCTTTGCATATACAAAACTTTTGAAAATTAAAGAGGCCTCAGCTATAGCCAGGACCTGCCGTACATTATTGAGAAGACGGAAACATGTAGCCCCCCTTTTCATACGACATCTTGGACAACTATATACCAACTTAGAAGATTATAGAGCAGCAGAGCACTGGTATTTAAAATCACTGGATAAATTAGGTGGAGAGGAAGAAAAGATGGCTAAATCTTTGCTCGCTGACATATTCGTTGTTAAGGGAGAATATAAAACGGCACTGGATATATGGAAATATGAGCAGTTAGATTATTGGGGGAGTCATTCCAAAAGGCTCCGTATTCAATCTATCTGGTCGCTCATCAAAGGAATGCCCGATAATGCAATATCACTTGCTACAGAGGCACTTGCTTTGTTAAAGAAAAGCGAAGTAAAAGCAAGTATGTTTGGTTGTTATTTTACGATTGCGAGTGCGTATTGTAGTCTGGGTGAAAAAGTCAGGGCAAGACGTATACTTAAGGGAATCCTTCCATTTTTTGTAAAGAACCGGATGGAAAATATGAAAACTATCATCGAAATTCTTCTTGCTCAAACCCCGCCCACCACAAACTCCATGCCATTGTGCGAACAACCCTTACCCACCATTAAGCTTGCGCTTCTTCTTAAGAATGGTCAGTATGCCAGGGCCTTGAAATATGCAGAGAAAAAGGGTATTTTAGGTTTTTTTCACAAATGTATCTTTTTCTTCCCAGAGGCAATCACGAATCTGTTTGAAAGAGGAAAGCCTACCGGTCTTCCAAGGGCAATGCTCAAGCTGCCGGTATTCCGCAAAGAAATCCCGGTTTATTCGGTGAAATTTCTTGGCAACCTGATTATTTACAAGAATCAAAAATATCGGAAAATAAAATTGACGTCAAAAGATACCTCTTTTTTAATCCATCTTGCGACCTCAAAAAGCAGGCATATCGCACTTGACAGAATATACATAAATTTCTGGGCACGCAGTAAAAATCCTTCAAGAAACCTTGCGCATCTATTGGTAAGGATAAGAAAGGCGCTTTGTCTTCCCTCCCATTTTCTTTACATAAAAGAAAATAGACTCTATTTTGACTGCCACTTTATAACCGACTACGGTGAATATCTGGAGCATCTTGCCCAGGCAAAGGCATTTTTGCGTGTCGGCGAATGGGCATTTGCCAAGGCCGAGTACTTACATGCCTTTTCATTATTTCGTGATGCGCCATTCAAGAAGATGTATGATAACTGGTCAGAGGATATGCGACACATGATCCTCGGTCAATTAGAAAATGAGGCAACAAAATTTGCCGAAGATTGTCTAGCGCATGGTGATCGAGAAAAAGGTATTGAGATATTGCAGAAGGTTTCTATGATCATCCCTTATTCACATGAAATTAAAAACCTCATAAACAATTTAACTACTAATTAAATCACCAATTTTTCTCGTTTTCGTGGGACATGCCCACAAATCTCGATAAAAGACATAAGTTCCGGCGTTTATTTTTTAAAAGTACATGCTCAAGATTCAGAGTTCATCAAAAAACTGATTGTAACAAAATAAATTATTATAGTACAATAATGTGTAAGGGGGAGTGAACACTCAATCACTCCCCCTTACCTTACAAAGGTGGCAGGTCTTGACATTCGATAAAATCTAAAGTCTCGGCTGGTTTTTTTTAATCAGAAACCGCTGCCGAAGGTCTCGCGTATGTCGAGAGGCAATTTTATAATATGTAACTCCATGTGTCTGTATTATCATTGTAATCTGTTTTTTTATCACTGGTATCGAATTCCGTAAGGAATAATTTTTTCATAGGTGATGCCACTGTGTCTCCTAGACTGCCCAGAGCACTTTAGCTATATCAATTATTTTATCTTTTCTCTTTCCAATGCAGGTTTCATCCCACCGTTTAGTGGAATTATCCACAAAATCGGATAGTTCTAATTGTGTTTTGAAAGGAGCTTTTTGAAAATATTTTTCATTTTTATTCTCCCATATTTCATTCCCCTTACTTGAATTAGATGATTGAGGATCAATAGTCAAATTCCCCAAACAGTGCAAAAAGTTTTCTCGAAATTCATCATCAATGTTACGAAATTGTAATCCATTCTTAGGAGTTTGCGCAGTGATATGTTCAATTGAGATCTTAAATTTTCCACTCTTGTCATTAAACTCTTCAAATGGCATTTCTCCACAAATTGGTTGAAATGTTGTCCTGAGATAATTCTCGTATTTCCAAAATAGAAAATTCTGCGTTTTTTTGCTTTCGTTGTAAAAACTTGGTAATCGCAGCCTTGCTAGAAAATCAGACATGGGTCCCCACCCATTGATTTTTTGTTTCAAATCTTGAATCATTGTCTTGAAATTACCTTTAAAATCACGACAAATCTTGTTGATTGTAATATCTATATCACTTGTTCTTTTAAACCGCATGCCGAAAATCCTGAAACTGAAAATTGATAAAATTTCTAACAGCTGTGAAAACAATTTTTTATCCTTCGTTGTATCCAACTGGTAGCTTTTAAGCATTAATGGATAAAATACAGCAATGCGTTCTAAGTAAATAATCTCATTAAGATGCTTATTTTGAAGTGATATGACATTTTCAAAACTATTAAATGTATCACGAAGTGAAATTGTATAATTGTCTATAAAAGCCAATATCTCTTCTGTGGTTTTATGCTGAGCTAATTCATTGACGTAACTTTTTAGAAGATCAAGGTAATTTTGATATTGATACTTATAATTCCATAAAGGATCGCCCTTTGTGTCCAGTCCAATGAAATGATACTGACATATCCTATCCTCACCGACGTCTTTGAGATCTCTAAAGTCAATTATTTTTTTAGTTCTTTCTAAAACCTTGTAGATATCACCAAATCTTGAGTATATGTTGTTGATTATATCATTAGCTTCCTTGCCCATTGACAGATATGCTTTATACATGAGAAAACTTTTTATTTTTTCAAGATTAGTAAGCCCCTTACCACGATCATTAGTGGTTTCGAAAATTAAAGAAGCCTCAGCTGATTCTTTAACTGAATAAACAAGAATATCTGCATTTTCTACAATATTAATAATTCCTTCCAATATCTCCGGTTCCATATTATCAAGTTGACTCTTGAAGAATTTTTTTGATTTATAAAGCAGGTGTTGGGCAGGAGTATTAAAAGTAGTGGGGATATTTTTTTCAAACAAGACATAAGTTTGAAAAAATTCATTATCACCTTCATTACCTAACCTGAGTTTGTGAACATCATGATATTTTAGGTATTTTTCACGTTTTATATCTAGATTTAATGTAGAGCCGAAATCACTGAGATTATTAATGATGATATGGATAAGTATGGTTAGTGTAGTAATTCTTTGTTGTCCGTCCACAACTTCAAATAAATCGAAATCACTATCCTTACCACTATCTTTCAGTAATATTGTTCCATAGAAGTACTTGTGATTTTTAGGATGGGTGATAAGATCTTCAAGAAAATCTGACCAATGTGATTGCTCCCAGGCATATGACCTTTGATATTTAGGTATATAGAACTTTTTAGTACCATCAAAGAGGTCTGACACAGATATAAGTCCGCTTTTCATACATTTCCTCCTTTCTTCAATTTTCTCAAAACAAAAATGTATGCCACCCAAAGGTGCTTTCGCACTCAAGGTAACCATACCTTCTCCAAAAATAAAGTCTATACACAATTCGCTCCGTGTCAAGACACAATTTTTTTATAGGTGTAGCATTGTCCAATGTCCAGACCTGACCCCCCTTCTTTCCTAGGTGACTCCATATTCGCGCATATGTTACTTAAAAGTTTATTCCTCTTGCATAATATGTGCAGCATATTTTTTATCAATGTCCTTGAATATTGAGGAAATATCAAGCTGCATATCGCCGCTGGTTAATACTTGATACTTGGATAGTACTTTTTTCTCTCCGATGCTAATATCGTTTATCCTTGCAAGTAGATGAAAAGCCACCAAACAATGTTCACTGACTCTATCTGCATAACCACCAATGTCGTTTGTATAATTGCATAGAAAAGATTTGATATCTTTTAGGTACTTTATATGTTTACCCAAAATGTCTGCACCAATAGCAGGTTTGTATACAAACTGATAAGTAATGCTTTTCTTCGAAACAGTAAAATTCGATACCATTTCATCACTGTGCAATTCATGGAATGAACCATCCTCAGATTCTAACCCTGCTATGTTAAATTTACCTAGCGCAATCCGCATAGTACCAATATCCGCATTTTCCATGATCGTAGCAAATGTGAGAGTGACTATTACTTCTAGAGATCTCACCACATACACTGCCCTCTTTACTTCCTTAATATCTGCCAACAGCTTTGACAAAGCTGCATTTGTGTCAATGCTAGGATATTTGCGCATCGCAATTTGCAGGAATGGATCCAATTTGCCGTGCAACTTCCCCATCTCTTCCTGTAACACAACCATATCTTCATGCGCTTTTTCTTCACCTTTCTGCGCCAGATGTATTAGACTATCGTTTTGTGATCGCAGGATTGCTATTTCATTTACGAAACTGTTTGCTCTATGATTATCAATTATTCTTAGTCCCACAGATCCAGCCAAGAATATGAACATGAGTACTAAAAGAGAAATACGTAATCTTTTGTAACGTGCTGTTTTTCTGTTTGTCCACATGTAATTGAGTACAGTCTGTGCAGTGCCAATCGAAAAAACCACAAATAAAACAACTATTTCAACCCACATTATAGTTCTCCATTACCCAAACAGCCATTCCTCACCTCCTATAATTTTTCCTCCAAATCTACACAAATATTTCTAAATTGCCCCAATGCGGATTTGAGGTTTTCGACGATGTCGCAAAATGCGACATCAAAGCATTGGAATTTTTCATAGGTAGCTCCACTTCTCATTTAAGATTCAAGGTTCGACCCACATCTTTCACTTTGGATCACTTCAGCAAGAATTAGCAACAAGCCCATTCAATCATTCACTAGTTGAAGATGTTATTGTATAGGTATATCCATAGCTCCAACCTTCACCACCAGCACCTCCCTTATAACCTGGCTTTGAAAGCATTTCTTGTTCCCATCTTCTTGCCTCATTTTCATTGTTGAAACTTCGTTGATACCAATCACTTGGATATCCATGTTCTTGCCGACGACGATCAGGATCGCCAGTTAGACCTACGTACTTCATTATTCCTCCTTTCCTAACATTCCTAAACCAATAAAGGTATAGCCCCTTAACCAGGATATCCTGCTAAGGCAACCATACCTTCTCCAAAATAAAGTCTATACACAATTCGCTCCGTGTCAAGATAGAATTTTTTCATAGGTGTAGCATTTGTCCAATGTCCAGACCTGACCCCCTTGTCCCCCCGCACTGAAGTTTTGTCGCCGTAGGCTTTACCTATATATAATATTTCACTGTTTTCTGCATTCAGATATGCATAAAGACAGTCGGTTCTCTGCCACTCAGGATCATTGTCGCTTTTTATAAAAAACCAGTCAATTCTTATCATCGGTTAGAACACCGTATTCCACTTCATTGTGTGATTAAATGTAGAATTTAAATGGCAACGGAGCTTCGTCCTTCTGAATTGGTGCGGCAGTTAGAATTTCTCCTATCATATCTGCAAAACTGAGGGTAATCGGCCAACCATCACCGTAATGGCACGCATTGTAGTTTAACTTTGTAAGTGCGAAAATATCCTTTATAACTGTCTTTATATCCGCAATACCCCTGCAGATTTGGATACTCAATGGTGATGGAAGTCCCTGATAAGGATATGTACCTAGTCGAGGCACATATCCACTAGGCCAAAGATATCCCTTTTTATCAGTTTCAAGATAAGCTAGACCTCGTAGAAGCGGGTAATCTCCAGATCTAAACAATCTCAAAGGAGCTGGTCTAATTCTTACACCTACTACATTCATCTTATTGCTTTGCACACTTGCAAAGCCCTTCCATTCTTCCTTATCGTAATATGTTCTACCATGAATGAAAATTTCCTTTGGTGTTCCTCGAAAACCAAAAAACTCAGTATATGCCCTTAAAGCCATTTCGATAATTTCCTTAGCAGCATCCTTTGATAAATGGTATTGCTCGCTCTTTGGTGATTTCCAAGGACCCACAGCTCCCTTAAAAACTACACCATCACCGGAATCAAGAAACATCTGTGCGGCACAGCAAGCAGATTTAGGATCATCATATTTTTCAAGTCGTTTATACACCAATCCTAAGTAACATACGCCTTTTCGGATTCCATGCAGTTTCCAAGATTTGCCCCCAGATTTATAGAACGTCGTTGAAAGTAAATTCCATGCGATTTGTGATTCAGGTTGTAGGTCTCGTATCCTTTCACCTCTTCTATCGAGAAAATCATCGGGGGCTACTGTTGTTTCTCTCACTATTTGAATTGGAGTTTGCATTTTTGATATAATTAGGCGAGCCTTTAGCTGTTTTCTGAAATCATTCTGAAATTCATAAACCTCATAGTCCTTTTCGAGTCCCTTGAAAAGGAGTTTTTGACCAAGTTTAATCAATTTTGCCCACTTCTTTCTCTTTTTTATCTCTCCACCAGTTATGAATGTAGCTGGGTTAAAAACCTTTGATTGTGGTCGACAATTCTTGAAGATTTCTTCAGGGGAAATCACAAACCATATATCCAAGTTTTCATCAGACTTTCTATAGAAATCTGAAATCGGATTTTCATACAAATTAACCGTATTGTAAACACGTTTATAAGGATCATTCTCTTTTAAAATCTTAGTCAGTTGCTGTAAATCTATGACGTCTTCCCTGGCGGCTCTTAAAGGGAGAGGTATGCCAAAGGTCGTCTCAAATCCAGGAAATGGGATCCACAAAATTCTCTTTGATGGATCTGGATGACACAAGAAATGTTGGATGCATTTAATCCATTCATAGAAGCGTTTAATACCCTCTTTTGTCCCTACTAAACCATACCGAATACCATAAGGTGGTTTATGTTTTAAGGGACCAAAGATTGTCAGACCATCCCGAGGATCCTCAAGTGCCTGGTTATGACCAAATAACAACAATGGTTCATCCAGTTTTATCAATTCATTCATTTTCATTACCGTCTTTCTTAAGAGATGTTGGATCGGTAAAAGAAACCGGGCTTCTAAACTGAATGGATTTCTTATCCACTAATATTTCTTGCTTGTGACTCAGAGGTAAAATTATATTATCATTTCCACCAGTTAAGTGGTACATCGATGCAGTTAGTTTATCACGATAAGTGCGATTATTCCACATTTTGAAAACACGCTTGGGAGCTGCTCTGATTTTTTTTTGATTATCGGAAACAAGCACATGGTGTTGAACATTAAAATGCCAAATAGGCTCGCAATTGAACCAACCACGGATTGCCCAGTGCCAGTTTTCTCCAAGTGTTATCCCCCACAACTTAATCCTAGGGTTCAACTCACCACTCCCTGTATAGCGAATTTTACCATCGGGCAGAATGTGTTTGTCAAAGTAATAACAACTTTTACGACCAGCCAATTCAAAAGATTGTAAACCCTGCGCTCTTAACATCTTCCATAGCGCCTGATTGAATAATCTCGCTACAATACGACGACCATCATCGCAACTTGCTAAACATTTTCCATCGAAAAGATCTTGCATACCGATTCTTTGAGTTTCGTAAACTGTAATATTCTTGAACATTTCCCGCAGTTCATTCTTGTCAGAAAAAGTCAGTAAGCACTGTCCATAAGGTACCACGGGATATGGTATTGACTTCATATTCATCCTGAACGTGCTCACAAAATGTTTGTTCACGTAGTCGGGATAATTCAAAATTTGGTATATATTTGACGAAAGATTTTCTGGTACTTGTCGTACAGTAGTTTTCGCAGAAATGTAGTTCTTCCACCATTCGTTCACTGCTTTAGGCGTGAAGCGATTATTGTGATTGACACCATCGCGTTTTAACATTTTCATTAGTTGCGCAAAACCTTCTGCCCAGCTGTTCTCAAATGATATTGACTGGATAGATTGGAGTCTATAATCCATATCTGCATACGCAATATCGTCTATTTTTAATGGGATAATAAGGCCTTCCATGTTCTGTTTTTTCATTATATTAAATGCCATTGTCAATTCAGCTATTGGGTCATCTTTTTTATTGGATATCTTTGACAAAACAAACAGGAATTTCTCCGTTCTTTCTCGAAGCGCTTTGTTAATTTCACGAGGCCAGTTTTCGCCACCAAGCAGTTTTGTTAAATCGCACCATACGCCATAGCCTTTTTTTGCAAGTTGTAATGCAATCCATAAAGTGAATTCATTGTCCTCAGATGCATGACTTATAAAAATCATATCTTTGCTAGTTTGCTTTAAACTCTCTACCTTCATAGTTTTATATTGTTTGTAATTAATATCATTTTGTCTCATTCATTAAATATGTTTTGTTTTTCTAACAAGGTTACAAATTTTTTGAAGTTTTCTGTTGGTAATTTGGTAAAATTATTTGTCAATGACATATATTCAGAGTATTTCACTTTCATATAATACCATTTAGCTTTGGTCAATCTTGATGCATCTTGGCACCACTCTGAAGCTCTGGCGTCTTTTAATAGAATATCCTCATGTTCCCAGCCCTTGGTTTCAATGAGCCACATTGTGATTGAGCCATCGATTTTTTTCTGTTCAGCGACAAAATCTGGATAGTAGTAGGCAATCGCGCCTTTGCTGTTCAAGTATTCAATTGAAAATTTGGTATAGGTTTCAGCTAGTTTAGCAAACTTAGTAATATCATTTGCTTCATCTAAAAACTTGGCAAAATGTTTTTCAAAATCATTAAAACACGGCGTTATATTGAAAACTGTTTTATCTAACTCAGTCCAATCCCGTCGCCAATAAAAACCGTCAATTTCTAATAAACATAAAGGTTCTGATTTCAATTTTGAAATAGTCTTAGTAATACTAACCTTTCCTATTTTTTTCGCCAAGGTCGAAACAATTTCATTGACATTTCGGGCATCTGTAAGAAGACGGCGAATTTTTTCGTGTTCCATATCTATCTTCTGACCAAAGAAAATCTCCCTAATATATTTTTTTACGAGAGGATAAACTACTGCAAACTGTCCATCAATCCGTGCTTCTTTACAAACACGAGTAGTCAGATGGCTCAAAATTTCGTTTATTTCAGGCAAGCCGGTATTAATTGTTACTTGCTTCTGTGCAACTACTTTCTCTGTTACAGTTTCCACCAACGAAACCTCTTTTGTCTTTACAGTAATCAATTTGAGACCTCTCGGGTTAGATGGTAATCCTTTAAGGATTGATGTATCCAAAACATTGAATTCACGGGTGTGAGTGGACGTAAGAATTGGTATTTCAATATCGTATTTAGCTTTGATTTTCATTGGATAAATATGCACACCTAATGGTGGTGGTTCTTTTGTGACGCCGACGCCAACACCCTCTACTTCAAGTCCTTTGACAAATTCTTCAAACTTTTTAGTGCCGATAATCTCAACTATCTGGGTGTAGTCGGGACCAACATTCGTCATCAAGCGTAGACCACGGCCGACTGACTGTTCAGGTAATATATTTGCTTTTGCTGTAAAAGGTCTAAGTCCCAAAACCACAGATACATTTCGCACATCCCATCCTTCGCGAAGCATCAATACACTGACTATTGCTCTAATTTTGTTGTTTGGCAAATCGATAGACCGTGCTGCTTCACGTGCTTTGTCTAAATGCTTCTCAGTTACTTCGCCAGTTTTTTTGGTATGAATCAGAAGTAAACGCTCTTCGCCTTTAAATTCTGCCTTTTGTTTTAAAGAATCATAGATGTCATCAGCATCTTTCGTGTTTTCCGCCATAATAAAGAGAACTGGCTTAGAACCAACTTTACTGTAAGCTGCATAATGTTCCTTCCAGCGCGAAATTGCGATATTTATCCAGTCTGCATATGCCACACTTGCCCGAGAGTACTTTTCAGGATCGGCTTTATCTGTCTGGTGAACAATCAGTGGCGCCTTCACAATACGATCTTCAATTGCCTGTGCTAATGGGTAGTCGCATAGAATCCACGGAAAAAATGTGCCATTTTGATCCTTGGGCGTAGCAGTAAAATCCAATTGTAGAGAAAGTTTACTGCCAAACTTTTCTTTCAAATTCTTTTGAAGATTTAAGATAACTTTATACCACTCTAACTCTGTATCGTGAACATGATGTGCTTCATCATTGATTACGAACAGATCTTTGTGCTCCTTCATTCTATCTAACATATCTTCTTGCCACGAACCCGTGGAATCTTTCGGTTTAGGACCTAATAGGCGATTGACTGGATCATCTTCTCCACTACCATCACGCCCTTCATATAATTGATGAATGTTAGTCAAATATAGTGTTCCTTCTGTAGAAGTTTTTCGTGATTCTCCACGCATTATAAATGTCATCTGCCAGTCATGCTTCCATTCATGTGGAATCAAATCCCATTCATGAAATATCTTGCCATTTTCAAAATCTTCTCTTAGTCGTTCAAAAACAATTACGTTGGGTGCGATTATAAGAAATGATTCACTCAAGGGCGAATCCTTTTCGAATTTCTTGTGAAAGTAAGACCAAACAACAGCCATCGCCATAACAAGTGTTTTGCCTGACCCCGTTGCCATTTTTATTGCATAGCGATAATGATCAGGTTGAGGAAGCTCTTGCTGAGCAACAAGACCTGTTTCCGGGACAACTCTTGTCAGTATACGCTTATCTCGTGCTGTTTCTTCAATCTTCTTTCGTGTGGTAAACAGATCATCTTTATATGCTTCCGGATCCATGTAACGGAAAACAAGATCAGCCGCATTTTTAAGCTTCTTTACCTCATATAAGAAAATGACAGTCTCAATTGCTTCTCTCTGAGCAAAATAATATTTGAATTCAATCCCATCTTCATAATGGTGTGTTTGGTCGCACCACCATTCTAGTAAACGTAAGGATGTGCCAGAGATACCTGCAGGTGTTTTGTAGCCATTAGTACGCCATTTATCTACATCTTTTCGTATCTGATTCACCAATAGAGTTTTACTTGGTCGGCGGTAATTCTTAACAAAATATCCACCCTTTCCATCTTTGACTAAATGTTGGCTTGGCAATGAATAGGCATCTCGATTTGGAACTTCTGGCAGTTTTTGCTCCAATGCAATAATGGGCCGAGATTTAGTATATTTTGCTTTGAATTTCTTCCTCATTATAACTTTATCTCCAAGACTTTTGTAGTATCATTACCAAATATATCGATTACTTTGATCATAATGCGACGTTTCCCCGTTGATTCATACTTATGACCATCGGATTTTAGCTCTAGTTTACGTTCTTTGCGAGTTCGATAAAACTGCCACATATTATGGAATGTGTCTTCGTTCCAGTCCCAATCCACTGCCCAGTAATCAATGTAATCAGACCATTTCTTGATTTTAGTCCGGACTTCCTCAGGAATCAGATCAAGATTAGGAATTGCAAAATCTATTAATTTGACTACAAATTCACCATATCTATTTCTTTTTACCTCTACTTCTAAGTGAGCCAATTCGTAGAAGGTAATATCTCGTTTTTCTACTGCTCTCGGATCCATTACGTCCCTCGGTATATTAAACAGACGCAATTTTACACCACTGGCTTTTGATTCTTTTTCAACAACATCATGTAATCCCATCTCCCATTCCCAGCCAAGAATATCTAAGGCATTTTGTTTAGATTTTTTGACTTCGCTTATTGCATCTTGTATTTCAGATAAAGTTACAGGTGAATCCACAGCACCAACATGAACCAGTCGCTTGCTCCTCTTACCATGGATATGTAACATACCACTTATAGGTTCAGCATTATACAATTCTAGAATGAATTGAATGTACTCATAAATTGGTAGCTGTTCCTCACTCCGCTTCTTGAAAGTTATACCCTGCCAGTATTGTCGTTCGTATTTACCCAAGTTCTGTACGACAAACGGCTTACATCGTTCAATGCTTAATAGTCGTTTGCGAGTAGTGTGTATAGCAAAGCGACTTAAATCCGCCATAATCCAATTCCGTTTTAGTTTCTCTGCAACTGCGCCTGTAGTACCTGACCCGCAAAAAAAATCTACAACCAAATCACCCTTATTTGAAGACGCTTCAATTATGCGTTTCAACAATCCCTCTGATTTCTGTGTTGTATAACCAAGAAACTCTCTAGAACCACTTATTAATGGCTTTGTATAATCACAATCCCAGACATCACGTACATAAACATCATTGTAGTGTCTCCTGAATAATAAATCCTTATATTTATCGGGCAATGTTTCTTTTCTATCAATAATTCTTTTTAATTCCTGCTGTTCTTTGGTGGTAAGTCTACGACCGGGCTCCTCAATTTTTGTATCAATAAAAGGTTTTTCATAGTATACATCTTCCTTTTCCATATTAAACTTATGTCCTCCTTCAGTTTTGGAATAAAAAAAGATAGTTTGATGTTTTCGCGCCCAAGAGTTTCTACTTATTCCTTGAATTCTGTATCCATAAATAATTTCATTCACCAAATTATTTTTACCAAAAATTTCATCTAGTACTAGTTTCATATGACTATTTACTCTATAGTCACACTGTACATAAATCGAACCGTCATCGCTCAGTAATTCACGCATCAATTGTAGTCTATCATACATCATTTGTAGGTATGAATCTAGTCCACTACCCCATGTGTCATGATATGCTTTATCCTCAATTACTGAAGGCTCTTTAACCCATTTAACATCGCCAACCTTAATCTTTACGCTGAAATCTGCTCCGGTAGCAAAGGGTGGATCAATGTAGATCAAATCAATTTTACCTGCAAATTTTTCCAAAAGAGAAGCCATAATGTATTTGTTATCACCCCATATAAGTCGATTATACCATGTGGTTTCAGATTTTGTTCTTACACCTTTAAGAAGCGGCATACTTTTTTCTTTTTCCCGTGTCGCTCGGCTTTCATTAATCGTCTCTATTGTTTGGAAAGGCAGAACTGTTCTTTCCACTTCGTTTTTCTTACCCTTCCAATAAAGACCAGTTGGTAAATTTTCAAATTTTTCTTCGCTCATTCTATCTCTCCTTAGTCTAAAATTCCATTTTTCCGATAACTATAAAATCCTTCATCTGTGATAATTAAATGTTCTTGTAGATTGATATTCACAGTTTGCAAGGCATTCTTGATTTGCTGTGTTACAACATTGTCTTTCGCTGACGGTTCAGGTAAACCTCCGGGATGATTGTGCGTAATAATTACAGTAGTAGCGTGATGTTTTAAAGCCCCTTCCACAATTTTACGTGGAAATGCTACTGCTTCTGAGACGGTTCCTTCACTCAAATTTTCTGATTGAATAAGATTGTTTTTGCTATTCAGATAGAGTACGCACAAAACCTCATTTTTTTTGCCGCCAATTGTTGCGTTACAATAATCTATCAAATCGTCTAACTTCGTAAATTGGATTTCTTCATTTTTTGCCTTCTGTTCAAAATAATAACCAATTGTTGCACGCAATACCTTTAGAAACTGAGCTGATCTTTTTTTAATGCCTATAGTTTTTTGCAATTCTCTTAAATCGGCATTCAATACACCGTGTAGATTCTTGAATTTCCTAAGCAGATCTTTAGCAATCGGTTTCGTGTCTTTATATGGTAGGATGAAAGAAAGAAGTAATTCAAGCACTTCATAGTCGTGAAATGCCTTAAAGCCAGAATTTTCAAATCGCTTTCGGAGCCGCTCTCTGTGACCTTCGTAGTCCTTCTTTATCTTTTCTTTTTTGGGCATATTTTATTCCAATCACAGCCATTGCAGATTTTAACATTCCTGGGATTTCGATTGAACCGACGTGTAGTTATACCTTTAATGGCATCAGATATAGTCTGCATTGCCAAATCTAACTGTTTAGGAGTAGTTAGTATCTCTACACGCTGTTGGTTTTTTTCGTCTAAGAAATGAACATAGGCTTTCTCCACATTTAATTTTAGAGCATCCCGGGCAGCAATCGTGTAAAGTTGCACCTGGAGAGTCAATTCTTCATCAGCTTTTCGCTCGTTGCCGGTTTTAAAGTCAATTATCTCAAGAATGTTTTCTTTTGTATTCTTTCGTTTTAGTAAGTCAATAGTACCATTGACCAAGGCATTATCTAAATCCATTTCAAAGGAACGCTCTGATTTTACTGATAATGTAAAGTCTTCTCTCCACATTCCAAGATAACGCAGTGTACTTCGTAGCGCGCTTCTTTTCAGTGCTTTTTCCTGTGCTCTTGCCGCATATCGTAAATAAAAGTATTCTTTCAATATCTCGGCAGCTTCTTCCTCAGAAGGAACTTCGTCTGTTTTTTGTGCAATTTTATGCAGTAGATTGAGAATATTATGGATTTGTTTACCGTAACCAAGTGCTTGTACGATAATTGGGTTGAATCCATAAATGTAGCGCATTTTATAATCATATTCACAGCGGATATAATCGCTAAGTTCGGAGTAATTAGTGGGGAACCGATAATCTTCGACAGATGGTTGAGGTTTCTTTTTTCTGCGTTTTGTTAGATCTGAAATTGGTTTTGTAATACAGTATTTGTCTTCCAGCTCATTGAAAAATTCGGATGGTGTCTTTTTTCTTTTATGTGGGCCCGGATCTATTGAAGTGGTTACGAATAAGAATTTCTTGGAACGTGTCATGCCGACATAAAACAAACGTCGCTCATCTTCTTCGCTGCCAGCGTACCGTTTAAAGTCAAATTTATTTGGATTAAGAAATCCGGGTTCAGTCTTATGCGGTCGCCGTTCAACACAATAAGGCATAAAAACAATCGGGAAACCTAAACCTTTTGTGGCATGGAGTGTCATTACTTGAACAGCGTTTATGACTCGGGTTGGGTCTTCACCTGCACCCGCATCGTAGGCCCCTTGTGCGTAATGAATGATAAACCAACAAAATCGCCTTATATCTCTTGGTGTACAATAAGTTCTGATGCCCTCATAGTCTGAGATCGCTTGACTTAACCTACCTAAATTGTACATCTGAATTTCATGTTCATCAGCATGGAATGCTTCATGTGACAAACCCAACATTACAAGAATGTCTGCATACAAAGATTGCAATGATATTCGCGTCCTGTTCTTGACTTTTGCTTTCATGTCTTTCAGAGCTCGGACAAATTTGCTTTTGGTAGGTAGGAGAAAGTAATCTTTTGCACTACCATAAATTAAATTCTCATCAAGTGAGCCATAACTGCTGGAAGTTATCCATATCTTTTCAAAATCACCCAGGTATGCGAATATACTAAAAACAACATCAACTTCAGATGCTTCAAAAAGACCACCAACACCAGAAACAGCATATGGAATTTCAGCTTTGTCTAACGCTTCTATATAAGGTCGGGCATCATATCTTACGGAACGGAAAAATATCGCAAAATCTGAATAGACTAATCCACGGATACTACCATCTCTTTCAACCCACGCTGTTCCAATTAGTCTCTTAATTTTATCTACAATAAATTCTATCTCATCCTTTCGATCCTGAAACTTAACTTTGTAAATATCCCCGGCGTCTATTTTTGCCTCTGATGACTTCATTGATTTCTTTAGTCTACGCTTATTTTGTATAATGAGATTATTGCTAAGATTAATTATCCCATCCGTTGAACGATAATTAGTTGAAAGTGGATAGGTGAAAACGTTCTTGTATCGCTTCGTAAACGTCATTATGTTATCAATAGTTGAACCACGCCACTGATAAATCGATTGATCATCATCACCGACAACACAGAGATCACTACTATGGCCTGCTATTAATTTAATCAACTTTTCTTGAATGGGATTTATATCTTGATATTCATCGACAGTTATGTGAGTAAATCTTCTTTTAACTTCATTCCGTAGCTCTTTATCATTTTCAAGCTTATCAACAGTAAGCGACATCATACTACTGAAATCCAAGAGGCGCTTTTCATGAAGTATCTTGTCATAAGTCTGCAATGCTTCAACAAAACCTGGACATGTTGATACATCTTCAGGTGGTATCATTTCTTCCCGTACTATATCAATACTTCGAATCAAAGTATTTATGACCCAACTCTGCCAGGTTATGCCATATGGTTTTTGGCCTCGGTGTTTAATCAACCAATTCTTAAGATAAGGGAAATTTAATTCATTACGGATCGAACTTATAAATGCGTATTGTTTACCTTCTTCAAGTACATCATATCCTCGAAACCCAGGAATATATTCTTTCAATAATTCGAAACAAAAACTATGAATAGTACCAACATACATATCACCAATGTCGGGTTGATGACCAATTAATTCTCTAATCTTGCTTCGGATGCGAAACTTCAGTTCCTCAGCCGCTTTTTCTGTGAAGGTGAACGCCAAAATATTTTCTGGTTTCGCCAAATTCTCAGCTACAAGATAAGCAACACGGGTTGATACAAACTCTGTTTTACCTGCGCCAGCACATGCGATAATCTGCAAATTACCTTTGGTTAGACGTAGATTTGTTTTGAATTCTTTTAGTAGTTTGTTTTTCAACATAGTCGCCTTTCTATTTTATCTACCCTCATAACATAAGTCATTTGTCATTAAGTCATAAAGTAATTTTAACTTAAACAATTTCCGCATCTCCAATTCATACCAAAAAATCTTCATGCCGCCGCTGAGTATAATTGTATCTAAATCTTTAATTCTGTCAATAGGGCGTTGCCCTCGATTACAGTGATACAAAACCAGATTACCCCGTACATTTGACAATTAACGGGGCAGGCAGTGATAAAGAAACATAGTATCACCATTCTTAATTAAAAACAGTTTCCGCATCTCCAATTCACACCAAAAATCTTCCCCGCCAATTAAATTCTCAAGAT
>Ga0209986_10002026_pt1 | contig 18916 bp, 19 predicted proteins | sample BlataG_FD_183168 | JGI IMG/M metagenome (GOLD analysis project Ga0209986, IMG submission 183168) | Deep subsurface microbial communities from Black Sea to uncover new lineages of life (NeLLi) - Black_00105 metaG (SPAdes) (version 2) | ecosystem: Environmental > Aquatic > Marine > Oceanic >... | reverse complement strand
AACCTTCGGGTGCAGATGCGAACCACACTTCATGAGATTCAGAGGCGAGTGAATATAACTACCATCTTTGTTACCCATGACCAGGTTGAGGCGATGACTATTTCAGATAGGCTTATCGTTATGAACTATGGGTTAGTAGAGCAAGTTGGAACTCCTATTGAAATTTACGAAAAGCCAAATAGTGAATTTATAGCCAGTTTTATTGGCTATGTTAATATTTTAAAGGGAGAGGTTAAGAGTATAGGAAAGGATACGGAACCCGCCATTGTCTCGACGGAGTTAGGTGATTTAGAAATTTTGAGTAGCGAAAAAGATATCAAGGTGGGCCGGGAAGTTTATCTCATTATCAGGCCTGAAACTGTATATATAGGCTCACTTGAGGAGGCAATAGGGGTAAATAGATTTAAGGGCACTATAAAAAGTATCATGTATGCAGGTTCCACGGTCAAATATGTAGTTGACATTGAAGGCAAAGACCTGTTCATAGATCAATACGACCCTGCCACTCTAGGTATACGTAGAATGGGTGACAAAGTTATGGTCACCATTCCTCAAAACGTTCATGTGTTAAAAGAGTAATAGGCAAATAGGCGACAAAGCAGAAAACCAAATTCTCGGAAAGGAGGTCGAGATGGAAAAACAAAAGTATGATGTTGCAGAGGGCGATCTAAGTATATCGCCCCAACGAAAAATATGGGTAGAGAGAAATGTATCACAAGAAGCCAGAAAATGGTTAGCTGAAGATGAGAAATACTTCATACATCAGAGTTTGTCAACACCATGTCTAAATGTAATGGTCAGATGTGAAGGAGCATACATTCAGGATATAAATGGGAAGCGCTATTTGGATTTCCATGGCAATGATGTGCATAGTGCTGGTTTTAGTAATCGCAAGGTGATTGATGCCATCAAAGCACAAATGGATGAGTTACCGTTTTGTACACGTCGGTATACCAACATTCCTGCAATCAAACTGGCTAAGAAATTAGCCGAGATAGCTCCGGGGGACCTTAGTAAGTGTCTATTTTGTACCGGTGGAACCGACGCTGTAGAAATGGCACTGAAACTTGCCAGAGGCGTTACCAAAAGGTTTAAGACAATATCAATGTGGGATTCTTTTCATGGCGCCTCATTTGGTTCCATAAGTGTGGGTGGGCAGGAAATATTCCGGGGGGATAGCGGGCCTTTTCTGCCCGGAACGGAGCACGTTCCACCGCCTGACTGCTATCACTGTCCTTTCGGATATTCCGGCCCTGATAAATGTCATTTAGAGTGTGCCAAAATGGTTAGATATGTTCTTGAAAAAGAGAGGGATGTAGCTGCAGTAATATCTGAGACAACGCGAAGTATTCCTTACATACCCCCTAAAGAATACTGGAAAGAAATCAGGAAAGCTTGCGACGATCATGGTGCGCTGTTGATATTGGATGAAGTTACCAGCTTCCCGGGTAGAAGCGGTAAAGTATTCGCCTTCCAGAACTATGATATTGTTCCAGATATCGTAGTTATAGGGAAGTCATTAGGCGGAGGTATTGTACCATTTGCAGGCATTATTGCTAGGGATAAATTTGATGTGACGGGCAATCGTGCCATAGGTCATTATACCCATGAAAAGAATCCTGTTTGCTGTGCTGCCGCTCTGGCAACTATTGAGTTTGTAGAAGAGAATAAATTGGCGGGGAACGCTAGGATACAGGGTGATTATGCCCTGAGCAAGTTTAATGAAATGAAGAGTATACATCGGCTTATAGGAGATATTCGAGGTAAAGGTCTATTATTTGGTGTGGAATTGGTGAAAGATAGGGAGATAAGAGAACGGGCGCGTGAAGAGGCAGAAGCAGTAATGTATAAGGCGATGGAGAAGGGTCTGAGCTTTAAGGTGGCAATGGGAAATGTATTAGTTTTCACTCCAGCATTGACTATAAGTAGAGAAGAGATGGATGACGCCATCAATATCATAGATGAGTGCCTAAGCGAAGTTGAGCGTGGTACGGTATATTAACTCAAGTAGAGAGAAAACTCAAAGGGAAAGGGGGTGAGGAAGTTGAGCTAGTTTAAGGTGATGGAGATGCTTCAATTTTCCAAATAATAGAAAGGAGTTAGTGAGATGAAGGTTTTGTGTGTAGGAGGAGGAGGTAGGATATGCAGGGAAACTATAATAGACCTCGTGATGACTACAACTGCTAATGAGGTTTCTAAAATAATTGTTACGGACGTCAATGAAGAAGCGGGAAGGGAAGTAGTTAGGCTTCTGGATGACCCCCGGGTTGATTTTAAGAGAGTCGATGTCAATAAATCAGATGAAATGATTGAGCTTATGAAGCAGTGTGACCTTGTTATAGACGGATGTACAATCCAGCTGAATGCTCAAGTAATGTCCTGTGCTGCTAAGGCGAAAATTCATGGGATGAATTTAAATGGAATGGAAGAAGCGAGAGAACTTGACCAGGAATTTAAGGATTGTGGCAAGATTTTTGTTCCAGGCCTTGGTATGACCCCGGGGACAACAAATCTTATGGCAATGTTTGCTTGCAATCAGCTGGACACAGTAGACACTATTTGTATTAGTCACGGAGCATATAGGCCTATTGCTTATTCACCGGCCATAATGGAGACAACTAAGTTTGAATATGACCCTGACCTTAAGAGCCGTACCGTTTTCGAGGATGGGGAATTTAAACAAGTTCCCCCATTTGGGAGACCCAAAATGGTTGATTTGCCGGAGCCATTTGGACCAAGTTATGAATATATTATTCCTCATCCGGAAACTATTACTTTAGCTAAGTCAGTGGAGGATAAGGGAGTAAGGTTGATTGAGGTAAGGGGAACCTGGCCCCAAAAGAATATGGCGCTATTAAGAGCTTTATATGACTGGGGGCTGTTGCGTAATGATACGGTCAAAATAAAAGATATTCATGGGAATCCGGTTGAAGTTGGTACGCTGGATGCAATTGCAGCTCATTGGCTGGGTTCTCCTGAAGGGAGGCAAACCGATTTGTATGGTTATTGTCTACATGTTGAAGTGGCCGGAACGAAAGGCAAAAGGAAGGTTCGGCATCTTTTAACAAGTAGTCATCCCGCTTCGGATGGCTCTATTCCAGAGTGGGCAGGTCTCCGAGCTTATACAAGGTCTGTAGGCACCCCCATGTCTATAGGAACCCAATTGATAATAGCAGGTAGAGGTAAAGGAACTGGTGTTGTTGCTCCGGAACTTGTCTTTGACCCTGAAGAATTCTTTGCTGAACTGGCGAAAAGGGGAATTATAATCCATGAAAGAATTGAGGAGGAGGGGACTGTGGCGTGAATAGTGCTAGTTCATTGCTACCCACTTCGTTTGCCATTTCTAAGCAAATAGTAGGAACATTATGCCAGATAGACTAATTGAGGGAAGGGCTATGGAAGATAATATTAAGGAAATGTATCTTAGAGCAAGGAAAGCTTTTGAAGAGGTCGAATTCTGGCCTCAGGAGAAGGTTGACGAGATGGTTGCTGCCGTAGCCTGGGAGTGGCAAAAGGATGAGACCACCAAGGCCTTGGCGAGGCTTGAGGTAGACGAGGGCAAGTTGGGTGTTTATGAAGATAAGGTATCCAAGATAAGAAACAAGGCGCGGGGTACCATGTGGGATTTCCGTGGCGTGAAAACATGCGGCCTAGTCAGAGAAGACAAAAAGAAGGGCCTAAAAATATATGCCAAACCTATAGGAGTTGTTGCCAATGTGGTTCCTTGCACCAATCCTGCGGGGACGGTTTGTACCGTTGGTCTTGGTCTTTTGAAGACAAGAAACGCGATGATTGTTTCACCTCATCCGAGGACACAAAGAACCTCATATGTCACTACTGAATATGGAAGAAAGGCACTCAAGAAAGTTGGGGCGCCTGAGGACTTGTTTCAATGTATTAAAGAAACTAGCAATGAAAAGACGTCTGAACTCATGAGCGTTTGCGACTTCGCTATGGCTACTGGTGGAGCGGCACTGATAAAAGTGGTTTATGCAGCTGGTAAACCGGCTCATACGGTTGGAGCTGGCAATGTTGTATCGATTATGGATGAAACGGCTGATATAGCGGCTGCGGCCAGTAAGATTGCCCGGTCTAAGGTGGCTAATTATTCTACGTCCTGTTCCTCAGAAAACGCGGTGGCTATTCATGAAAGCATTTACGACGAGATGATAAATGCATTGAAATCGGAAGGCGGATACATGTGCAACACGGAGGAGCGAGAAAAAATAAGGAAGACATTGTGGCCGGATGGAAAAACATTAAATAGAGATATAGTAGGCAAACCTGCACCGTATATTGCTGAGGCTGCGGGGATTGATGTACCCAAAGACACAAGGTTTATCATGGTTATTGGGGAAAAGATAGGACCTGAAGATAGGTTCTCAGGTGAGAAATTATGTGTGGTTTTGACGGTGTGGAAGTGGAGCGATTTCAGCGAAATGCTTGAGCGCCTGAAGAAAATACTCAAATTCTCCGGCGAGGGTCATTCCGTCTCAATTCACACCAACAGAGAAGACCGCAGGGAGGAACTTGCCATAAGGGCTAATGTAGGCAGAGTAGAATGCAATATGCCCCACTGTCTGGTCAACACTGGAAGCTGGTATAATGGCCAGCCATGGACTGAAAGCCTGGGCTGTGGTAGCTGGGCGGGTAACATGACCAGTGACAATATTAATTGGAGGCATTTCCTTAATTATACCTGGCTTTCAGTTCCTGTTGACGAATACGTCCCTACTGATGAGGAACTGTTTGGAGACTATCTGAAGAAGTGGGGAAAAGATTAATATCTACCCAGAGAGGGTGAGACCGAGTGAGAAACAGTAAAATCATGACGGTCTCTGAGGCTGTAGGAAGGTTTATTTTTGATGGTGCCAGTATTGGTGTCGGTGGCATGAATGTTGTAGGCTCGCCTATGGCAATTGCCCATGAGATAGTCAGACAAAAAAAGAAAGAACTAACTTTGTTGGGATGCAACTTATCGGTAGCCGCAGATATTTTAATCGGAGCTGGGTTGGTGAAGAAATGCGAATGCGGGACGTGCAATATTGGATGCCGTGGAATACCTAGTATGGCATATTCGGCTAGAAAATATTACGAAGAAGGAAAATTAGAGATAGAAGATTATGAGCACCTTGCTATGGTGTCACGTTTTCTTGCCGGTGAGATGGGGCTACCATTCATGCCTGTTATGAGCTCTTTAGGTTCGGACATATTGAGGTATAAAGCACCATCAACAGGAAAAAAATTCGAGATTATTGAGAACCCTTGGAATTCAGGAGAGAAAGTACTACTTATGCCTGCGGCTACTCCTGATGTGGCCATTATTCATGTACAGAAGGTTGACGAGATAGGAAATGTCATAATGGAAGGATTTGTAGCCCATACACCTGAAATGGTCAGAGCTTCTAAAAAAGTAATTGTCTCTTGTGAGGAAATTATAAGTTCTGAGGAAACAAGAAATTCTCCAGAGATGACTACCATACCATACATCTATGTCCATGCAATTGTAGAGCAGCCCTGGGGTTCTCATCCAACAGCTACCCTTCGGTATTATGGTTGTGATGTTGATCACTTGAGGATGTACCAAGAATGTGCAGAAGCGGCGTTGAAAGAAGGAAGCTCAGGCATGGAGCGCTATGAACATTATCTACAGGAGTATGTGTTAAGCTGTGCTACGTTTGATGATTACCTAGAGAAAGTTGGTGGAGTAAGCAGGCTTATGGAGCTTAGGCGGAGAATGAGAGAGGTAATGTAATGGATGATACTGCCTATAAAAAAAGAGAGCTAATGGTTATTGAGGCATCGAAATACATTAGGGATGAAGAGATAGTTTTTGTTGGGTTAGGGTTGCCTGTCATTGCCTCGACGCTGGCTCAGAAGATGCACGCACCAAATATGACGCTCGTGATTGAGAGTGGAGTTATTGATCCACAGCTTAAATTGGTTCCCTTATCCATTGCTGACGAAAGAATCACGCGCAAGGCGGCTATGTTAGGGTCGTTACGGGAAGTGTTTGGTTGTATCTTACAGAGGGGCATGGTAGACGTGGGTTTTCTGGGAGGTGCTCAGATAGATCAATATGCTAATTTGAACTCGACTGTCATCGGTGACTATTATAAACCAAAGGTTAGATTCCCTGGGAGTGGTGGTGCGAATCCTGCTGCTTGTCATGCAAAGAGACTTCTAATCATCACGCCACATCAACAAAGGCGTTTTGTGAAGAAATGTGATTACATTACGAGTCCTGGGTATATCGACGGGCTATATGGGAGAAAGAACGCTGGTCTCAGGAAGTGGAATCCTAGTATCACTATTATTACGGACCTATGTGTTATGGATAGTGATTCTACGCTTTACCGTTATCAGGGTTCTCCAGGTTCAGGGCAACTAAGATTGGTAAAATTAATGCCAGGGACTACTGTAGAGCAAGTGGTAGAAAACACCGGTTTCGAATTGATAATGACATCGCCGGTAGATGTTGTAGATTTACCGACAGAGTCTGAGTTGAGCTTGCTTAGGGAAATAGACCCGGAGGGAATTTATTTCCAAGAGTAAACGGACCTGAGGTGGTTACCCTGCTATCCTTCCAGACGTGCAGAGGAAACCGGGTCAGGCGATGAACATAACCTATATGCCCAGAGGCTACACTCTCCATGATTGGATTTTCATCCAATGTAATACTGGGCAGCCGCTCGTAAGAGACATCCTTAAAAAGAGGCGAATAAGGAAATGGAAATGAACTAGGAGGAGAAAGAATGAACAGAGAACCTTTGTTCCGAAGGAAGACTGCCATTTCGTATAAGACGGAAGAAAAGACTGTCTTGCGGGGATATGATTTGAGTGAATTGGCGGAGAAGGGCTATTCCTTTTGCGACGCCTTATTTATCTTATTTCAGAATAGGATTCCCACTGAGGCTGAGGAAAAAATGCTTCATTACGAGATGGGCGAGTTTATGGAGCATTCTATGTCTCCATCGGCAGCGGGAGCAGTCTCGGTTATCAGTGGCAGGCCCTATCTTCCGGCCGCGGTGGCCGCGTCAGTTATGACCTTTGGTGGTGCCCATGGACCAGGGGCAGCCCATGGTTACATGATGAATAGCTACATTGAACGAGCGCGGGTGGAAGGAATTTCCCTTGATGAGATGGGCAGGATTTTAGTTGATGAACACTTGGACAATAAAATGCCGGTTATGGGTCTGGGACAGCCGCAGCACACTGATGGTGACCCGAGGGCGGAACCTACTCACATCAAAGAAGAGGAATTAGGGGTAACCGGTGTATATCTTGAGCTTCAGAGAGCAATTGAAAAGTATTTTAACAGTCGGCGAGAAAAAGAAGGGAAAGCATATCTGGCAGTTAACATGATTGGGGCTGGAAATACGGCTTTGGCCGATATAGGTTTTTCGCCTAATGCTGCGTGGTGCATAGGTTGTGTTTGTCGTGCTTTCAGTTGCGCCGCTCATGCCCTCTTTACTATGAGGAAAGGGCATGCCTGGGCGGCTTCTAAGAGAGAACCTATGGTTCAGATGCTTGACCTTTCCATGATTAAGTATGTCGGTCCTGAGGACAGAGCGGTGCCAAGCCAAGAAGAAAGGCAGGAGTATGCCAAGAAACAAAAGGAGGAAGGAGAATACAAGAAATGGGTTCTTTAGACGATAAACGATTGCCTTATGATTATAAAAATAGAGAGTCTGGCACTGTACCGGCAGATACTACCAGAGCTCCCTTCCGCTGGCTTTCCGAAGTTGCCTACAAGAATGTCCACCGCATCGTTGCTAGGGGATATGATACAACGGAACTGGTGGAAGCTGGATATGGCCTTATAGACGTTATTTTCATAGACTTTCAGGCTAGAATCCCCACCATCGAAGAAGCAAAAATGTTGAATTATGTCATGGTTCTGAGCTTGGAAGATGGGCTGTCTTCGCCAGCTGCGATATCAAGAATTGTTGCTAAATCCAAGATCTATTTAACTCAATCATGTGGGGCATCCATTTTAGCCTTTGGGCATGCCTACGGAGCTTATTCAGCCTTTGGCAACATGCTTGATAAATATTTGGCGAGGGCTGAAAATGAAGGAAAATCTGCAGAAGAGGTAGCCGAAGTCCTGGTAAAGGAAAATCTAGACAATGAAGCTTTGGGTGTTTCCAATCTGATGCTGAAAGACCCGGCAGCCAAACGTATTTTTGCCTGTGCGGAGAAGCTTGGCGTGGCAGGTAAATATATTGCCTTCATGAAAGAAATTGTCAAAGCTGCCCAAAAAATAAGCAAGGAACCTGTAGATCTAGATATGCTCGGTGCTACGGGGGCTACCATGATGGATTTGGGCTTTTCCCCTGAGGCGATTTGGGCTATTGTGGCGGTCACTCGTGCCTTTGGAGCTGGAGCCCATGTTTGTGAAGAAATGGAGAGAGAAGGCTATATGAGATTGGGGCAAACCTTAACCCCCAAAGAAGATTACGATGGTCCTGCCGATAGACCTGTCCCCTCGCTGGCGGAACGGGCGAAAATCGCTAAACCAGGGCAAACCCACACTCCTGAGGAATGGAAGAGAGCCTTTGTTGAGAGGCAAAAAAATCTCGGTTCAGGATGGGCTGTTGTAGAAGAAATCAAGCTCCCCCCTAAAAAGAAATAAGAAAGCGAGTCAACGCGGTTAGAAGACAAGACAGTGATAGCCGTCTGTATAGTTGTTACAGTCTTTGTTTCACTTAGCCTACATTCATCGGAGGTAAGGCATAATTATGCAGATGGAACCAACGCTTGTAGCCGGTACTTTCGTTATTATTCTGGCGTTAGCGTTTTCCTTTTCCACAGGATTTAACGATGCTGCTAATGTGGTTGCGGTAGTTATTTCGACCAAAGTGCTTTCACCGCGAAAGGCAGTGCTGGTTGTGGGTGTTCTTGAATTTATTGGTGCCTATTTCTTGGGAACTGCCGTTGCTGAAACCATGGGTACCGGCGTTGTTGATCCGAATCTAATTAGCCAAGATGAATATGGAATAATAATAATCTTTGCTACACTATTGGGGGCAACCTTATGGAATGTCATCTGCACCATCTTAGGTTTCCCTGTCTCGGCATCGCATGCTTTAGTAGGTGGATTTGTTGGTGCCGGAGTCGCCGCAGCTGGTTTCGGTGCCGTTCAATGGTTTAATGTGGTTTTGATCTTTGTGGTCTTGATTACTTCGCCAGTGCTCGGACTTGTTGCCTCGTTTATATTAACAAAGTTTACAAATTTTGTCGCCAGGAGGGCAAAACTCACAGCTAATAGGTTAGTTATAGTTTTAGAAATACTGGCCACCGTCGGCTCGGCACTAGCCACGGGTGCAAATGCGGCACAAAGACCAATGGGAATTATTGTCTTCTCACTCATTGTACTGGGGTTATACCAACCAGCCGCAGAAGTCTTCGTGCCGACTTGGGTAGTGGTTACTTGTGGTATGGCGGTTTCGATTGGGGTTTTTTGTGCCGGTAAGAATGTGGTGAAGACAGTTGGCATGAGATACTATCGACTGAGACACATAAATGGTTTTTCCGCTCAAGCTACCAGTGCTGGCGTAATACAGCTAGCCAATATTATCGGTTCACCTGTTTCCACTACTCAAGTAACTTCGGGGGCAGTTATGGGTACCGGTGCTGCCGAAAGAATTAAGGGCGTTCGCTGGAGCGTAGGCACTCAAGTATTCTTAGTATGGCTTATAACAATGCCTTCAGTGGCAGTAGCTTCTGGATTACTTTACTGGCTGATGCTTAACGTAGTAAAATTCTTCGTCCTATAGGTTCAGGTTAAGAAAGGTAAGCGGATATAAAACACATATCTAGGGGGGTTCAGCAATGCCTTTTAATCTTTTCAAATTTTACAAGAGACCGACAAATATATTCTTTGAGCTCTTAAATGAGCAGTCTAAAAAAACCTTGCAAGGGATGAAAGCGCTAGAGACTTTTATGGAAGCTGCGGATGAAAAATCGGTTATAGAGGTAGGGTGGCTGGAAAAAGAGGCAGACGAAACACGGCGCTTACTTATTGAGAAACTGAATATAAGCTTCGTGACTCCTATTGACCGGGAAGATATTTTTACCCTCTCTAGAGCAGTAGACGACATCCTTGATTATTGCTATAGCACTGTGGATGAAATGGTCATGTTAAATGTTAAGCCAAACGCATATCTTAGAAGCATAGTAGCTGTATTAGGAGAGGCCACTGACCAAATACACCTGGCTGTTCTGCAACTGGGTAAACAACCCCGAGCTATTCTAGAACACGCTAGTAAAGCAAAAAAGCTGGAAAATCGTGTAGAGGATCTTTATCGAAAGGCCCTATCTGAATTATTTAAGGGTGCCAACGAAATAGGTGAAGTCTTAGACATACTCAAGATGCGAGAGATTTACCGACATCTTAGTAACGCCGCTGATCGTATCGATGAAGCGGCTAATGTCCTAAGTGACATTGCAGTCAAAATAACATAGGGGGTTCGAAAATAGCTATAGGAATCAGGCTGCGAGGTGAAATGGTTTGAAAGATGAACTGGATAGACTAGCCAAGCTGGAAAAACAGGCAAAAGCTGGTGGCGGCAAAGAACGCATTCAGCGGCAGCATGACTCGGGCAAGCTCACGGCACGGGAGAGGATTGACCTTCTGTTTGACTCTGGCACCTTCCACGAGCTGGATTTATTTGTCCAACACTGTTGCACTAGCTTCGGTATGGAGAAGGTTTCTATCCCGGCCGACGGGGTGGTCACCGGCTACGGAAAGGTGAATGGTCGTACGGTATGCGCCTACTCCCAGGATTTCACCGCTAGAGGTGGCACCCTGGGTGAGATGCACGCCAAGAAGATATGTAAGGTCATGGATATGGCAATGACCATGAAAGTGCCCATGGTCGGTTTGATTGATAGTGGTGGAGCTCGTATCCAGGAGGGAGTTAATGCCCTTAACGGCTATGGCAATATCTTTTTCCGTAACACCTGTGCCTCAGGTGTTATCCCTCAGATATCAGCTATCATGGGTCCTGCCGCCGGGGGTGCTGTCTATTCACCGGCAATGACCGACTTCGTCTTCATGGTAAAAAGGACAAGCCACATGTATATCACCGGTCCTAGTGTAGTTAAGGCAGCCACCAGTGAGGAGATAAGTGATGAGGAGTTGGGCGGAGCCATGACTCACTGCATTAAAAGTGGAGTGGCTCAATTTGCTTGTAATACTGATGAGCAGGCTATTGAAGAGATTAAAAAACTACTGGGCTACCTGCCGCAGAGTAATGTGGAGAAGCCCCCTGACATCCCTCCAGCCGATTCTCCTGATCGCAGGGACTTGGCTCTGGATGATATCATACCGGAAGCGTATAAAGCCTACGATATGAAGGCCGTCATATGCTCTATCGTGGATAACGGCGAATTTCTTGAGCCGTCGCGGCAGTATGCACCAAACATAATCACTGCCTTTGCCCGCTTAAATGGACACGTGGTTGGCATTATTGCCAACCAGCCTAACTACCTTGCTGGGTGTCTCGACATTAATGCCTCAGACAAAGCCACCAGATTCATTCGCTTCTGTGATGCTTTTAACATTCCTTTACTTACCATTGCCGATGTCCCCGGCTATCTGCCGGGTACGAGTCAGGAGTGGGGAGGAATAATCAGGCACGGTGCCAAGCTGCTGTGGTGTTACTCCGAGGCGACTGTTCCCAAGCTCACTTTGATTACCCGCAAGGCTTATGGCGGGGCATATATAGCCATGTGCAGCCAGAGCTTGGGGGCTGATTATACTCTTGCTTGGCCTACGGCTGAAATCGCAGTTATGGGGGCGGAAGGTGCAGCGGCTATCATCCACCGTGAGGAAATCCAAAGCGCAGCCGACCCCAAAGCTAAAGAGAAGGAGAAGATAGAGGAATATCGTAAGCTACTCTATAACCCTTATGTCGCCGCCAGTCAGGGGTATATCAATGCTGTTATTCGGCCCAGCGATACGCGCCCGACGATAATTGCCGCACTTGAGGCACTACGCAATAAAAAAGAGATGCGTCCGGCAAAGAAGCATGGCAATATCCCACTGTAATGTAATGAAGGAGATAAAGAGGGCTGGATTTCAATTGTGCCAAAAGTGAGGTGAAATGCACAAAAATCACGCTAAGGAAAAGATCCTTAACGGCGGCACTGCCTATGGTGTCATCTGCAATTTTTATTTGCCTCCAATTGTGGAATTGGTCGGCCGCTTAGGGTTTGACTTTGTTCTGATTGATGCTGAGCATGGCCCGGCGGGAGTTGAAAGCTGCGAGCATATGGTCAGGGCAGCGGAAACCGTCGGGGTTGCTAGCTATATCAGGGTAGCTATGAATATCCGTCAGAACATACTTCGTTATCTAGACATTGGTGCTCTTGGCGTGCAGTTACCCATGATCAACACTCGGGCGGAGGCAGAGGCAGTAGTCGAGGCAGTGAAATACCCGCCACAGGGAAGACGAGGGCTGGCTTCGGTACGGGCTGCCGATTACGGGCTTACCATGTCCCTGGAGGAATATGCCCTAAAGGCCAATCAGGAGACCTTGGTCGCCATCCAAGTGGAGACCTTGCAAGCTGTCAGTAACTTAGACGAACTCCTTTCCGTAGGGGGCATCGATGTCTTCTTCATCGGGCCCAACGATCTGTCCACCTCCATGGGGTATGCCGGGCAGGTAAATCACCCTGAGGTGCAGGCGATGATTGAGAAACTGGTGCGTACAATTCATACTGCCGGCAGGATAGCCGGCACCACCGCCTACACCCATGAGGCGTTAGTCAAAGCCAAAAAGCGTGGGTTTCAGTACATAGTTCATGGCGTCACGGCTATGATGGCCAAGTCCGCTCGGGAGTATCTGGAGTTGGCACAACAGACTTAAGTGGGGCAAGAGACTAAGAGGAGACCACAATTAAAGTCACGGGGTCGACTCGCCTAAAAGCAAAAACGCCGGTTTCTCCATGCTGAGAATAAAATAAGGGTATAAAGGGCTTGACTATATAAAAACTTTTTGATATAATAGCTAAAAGGTGGAAAAAATAGAGTAAGCGATAGTGAAAGAGCTGGGTAAGAGTTTAATGACTGAGATTGGCATATTCAAGGCACTGGCTAATTCAAGCAGGTTAAAGATCGTTAGTTTGCTATCTCAGCATGAGGAGCTTTGCGTGTGCGAACTAGAGGCTGCGCTGGGACATAAACAACCCTTGGCCTCCTATCATCTGGCTGTTTTGGAGGATGCCGGGCTGGTTACTCATCGCGAGGAGGGAACGTGGTCCTATTATAAACTAAATGAGGAGAGGCTCAGGGAGCTTCTGTCACCGCAATGCTGTGACTCTCTATTAAAATAACAGGAGGTCATTGATATGAGTAAGAAAGAGGAGGACAAGAGTAAGGATTCAGAGGGCTTGCCGGGGGCGATAAAAAGGTTCTTGAGAGGCAAGAGTGGTGGATCTTGCTGTAAGGTAAGAATTGAAGAGGTAGAAGAAGAGAAAACGGAAGACAAAGCAGAGACCACCGAGAAGAAGTAGCCTAACTCACAATAAGCCTTGTCATATGGAGGCAAGGTTTCTTTTTAGTGCCCTAAATCAAAATTAGTTGATATATAAGGAGGCAATTATTATGGACATTATGGACAAGTTGGCGGAAACTGGGTATTGGTTTATTTACATCTCTTTAGAATTAACCATTCTTTTCCTAGTTATCTCTTTCATTATAGGAGTAATAACTAGCTACGTTTCCCCTCAGAGGATAAAAAGCACATTGGAAAGGCGCGGCAAGGGCCCCCTGGGGAATGCTCTGGGGACAACTTTGGGTGGCTTGTTACCATTCTGCTCCTGCTCGAGCATTCCCATGTTAATAGGCCTACTCAATGTAGGAGTGCCCTTCAGGATTGCAATGTCCTTCCTCATAGCTTCCCCCCTGGGAGTATTTAACCCCATAGTCATCTCCCTCTTTTCCGCTCTCTTTGGCTTAAGAGTTGCCCTAGCCTATATCGTAACCACCTTCATAGCGGCAGTTTTGACCGGAATGGTCCTTAATTGGCTGGGCTTGGCTGACCAAATAAGGAAAGTAGCTGTAACAGGAGGAGCCGAGAATATCGATGCCATAACAGTAGCTGAGGGGACTACCAGATGGGAGAGGATTAAGCCTAGGTTGAGTAAATCGTGGCGGTTTACCCGAGACTTATATAAAAAGATGCTCCCTTTCGTGCTGGGCGGCGTTGCTGTAGGGGCGTTCATCCATGGCTTTGTTCCTGAGGACTTCTTTACCCAATACGCCGGACAATCAAATCCGTTTGCAGTTCCCCTGGCAGCCGCAATAGGGGTGCCCATGTATATCAGAACATCAACCATGATACCCATTGCTTCGGCGCTGGTTGGCAAGGGTGTAGGTCTGGGAACAGTGATGGCCCTCATAATTGGTGGTGCCGGGGCAAGCATACCAGAATTGGGTTTACTTTCAGGGATATTTAAAAAGAAGTTATTCATCACCTATATAATAACCATATTCCTGATAGCCACTATAATTGGGCTGCTTTTTAATTTCCTGGCGGGGCAGCAATGGCTTTAACCACGGAACCAAAAGATGTGACGAGAGACTTTTACTAATATCTAACTGGCAGGCTCTGCTAGGGGGAACTGGGGTACTAGGGGGTTATCCTTTCTCCCACCTAGTTTAAATGGTTTACCTCCCCCTCCCGTGTGGGTAGCCTCAACCGTAATCGGGCAAGTGGCATTCCCGCTTTTTGATTATACTTTTTGGTTGACCATTATACAATTGTCCGAAATGTCACAGTCTGACGGTCAGTGTCCTCAGAAAGGTTATCCTTGTCTGCAGCGTCTAACTTTCTCTGACTGGAGATTATTCCCTCACTGACCCAATCCTCAAATTCTATCATCCAACTTTAACCGTACATGCTACCCCAAACCTAACCCACATAATATGCTTTAGTTTGTTTCAAGATGCATTTCTGCTGTATATTGGTGCTCTGAAACATACTTGCTTGCTACTAACAAATAATTAGGTCAACCATGTCGATATCATCCCATTTCAGATTTAGCCTTTTGACTTTCATGGTATACTTGCCTGCCTTCCTCGAGAATTGTCCAGCGGACAAGTAGGAAGGGCTTTGTGGGAAAAAAATTGTTGAAGAATCAGGGTGTCACTTCTTTGCCAAAAAGAAAAACCACCCTGCTTTTCGGGGTGGTCTTTTAGCTTTGGATTGGCTATAATTTATATGATTCTGGTAGGCCGTGCAGGTCTCGAACCTGCGACCACCTGATTAAAAGTCAGGTTGACATGTTTCGGCATTTTGGGGCATTGCCAAAGCTGGAATCGGCCCAAAAAGTATTCAGTTTTTAAACAATCAGGTTGACATCACTTGAAAAATCAGGTTGACAACCTCTCAAAAAATGCCAAAAGCCCTGATCTTCTAGGGCTTTAATTTATATTATCACACTTTTCACAGTGTTGTCAATAATTTGTGTCTAGACCATAAACAGTTCTTGCAACAATTTCTTTTAGACGTGCTCGATGTAACAATTCAAGCATTTGTTACCTCACGCACATTCCGGACAATTGTTACTTAGTCGAACGATTCGAGCTTTTGTTATGTGCCTTCACGCTCCACATCAGCGAGCACGCGGAGTACGTTGCCGCTCGGTATTTCACGGATGTCGTCGTTCAAATAGCCGATTTTCACAGAGCATTGTACTCTATTGCTGGCGACACATACCATTAACCGTGTAGGCCTACTGGCCTGCCCCCCGAAAATAGGTCCACTTTAAATGCGAGACTCCTGTAAAATAACTACAGGAGGAAGCAGAAGTGAAAACAAGAAGGTATTCGGAGACGCAGGTATTTCGGATTCTCCAGGAGGTTGATGCCGGCACCCCGGTGGTTGATGCCGCACGAAAGCATGGAGTCTCGCCAGCAACGATTCACCGCTGGAAGGTCAGGTATGGCGGGATGACCCTTTCTGAGCTCAAACGCTTGAAGGCATTAGAGGAGGAGAACGCCAGGCTGAAGCGAATAGTAGCCCAGCAGGCACTGGATAATGAGCTACTGAGAGAAATCAACGCAAAAAAATGGTAAGCCCTCTTGCCCGAAGGTCAGCAGTGAAGTATCTGGTAAAACGAAGGAGGTATTCCCAGCGGAGGGCGTGTGTAGTTGTGGGGATACCGAGGTCCCTGGTGAGATATATTGCCAGGCAGAGGAGAGATGAGGCAGCACTAATCAAGGAGATACATAAGCTGGCAATTCGGCACAGCCGATATGGGTACCGTAGGATCAGCGTGTTGATCAGGCGAGGGGGCTGGCAGGTGAACAGGAAAAGAGTCCACCGTATATGGAAATCGGAAGGGCTGGGATTACCGAGACGAAGGCCAAAGAGGCGCAGAGTAGTTCCAGAGGGAGAAATAATAAACAAGGCAGGATACCCGAACCATGTCTGGAGCTACGACTTTGTTGAGGACAGGACTGAGCGAGGTGGTAAGCTGAGGATTTTGGCCATAATCGATGAGTATACCCGGGAATGCCTGGCTATCAGGGTTGCACCGTCAATACCGGCCTCGGCGGTAATAGAGACTCTGGAGTGGTTGCTCCTGACACGTGGGGTGCCGAAGTACATCCGCAGCGATAATGGGCCTGAATTTGTCTCCAGGGCGGTCTGCCAATGGCTGGAGACATCCGGCTGCCAGACCCTGTTCATTACGCCTGGTAGTCCTTGGGAAAACGGATATATTGAGAGTTTCTTTGACAAGTTAAGGGATGAGTGCCTGAACCGTGAGGTCTTCCGTAATGGCCGGGAGGCACAGGCTATTGTGGAAAACTGGAGGCAGGAGTACAATAATTACCGTCCGCACAGCTCACTCGACTACCTGACACCAGCCGAGTTTGCCAGGCAATATTACGAGAAGAACCAAGAGAAAGAGGCTATGCAGCGAGGCCCAGTGGCAGGAAGTCTCTCATTCTAGGTGGTACTAAAATTGGGGGCACCCCGGGCAAACAAAAACGAACGGGCATTGTTGTGCGAGACTGTGACAGTGCCCGTTCGTACTGCGCCACAAATAGCCCTAGCCTTATACTCGTGGCTGGGTAGTGCTAAAAGTGCTCTTTGTGTGGCTTTAGCCGACAGGAATCCCCCACGGGATGCGGAACATGGCTACACCAACAGCAGCCAGAATGATTAAGAGAATGATACCAATGAAGCTGGCAATCATAGACCCTCTGGCAATAACCTTTAGCTCAGGCTCCCTCCCAGAAAAAACCCAGAATGTAATCCAGCCGAACACGGGGAGAAAGAAAGCCACGATGTATACTAGCCACCTGACCTTCAACCATTGCATTGCGTACCACTTGACCTCACTCATAGCATACCTCCTTAAGCACAGACTATTTCCTACTGACAATTTAACCGGTCTAGCAAAGGAAGTAGACGTTGTCCATTCTACTATCGTTGTATATCTCTATAGGCATACCTCCTTGCTTAGAATAGTCACAGAGCGTATTCCACCATTAAAATAGATTACCGTACATTTACCTAAAAACATCTCTTTTAAGACTTAGAAGAGTATATTTCTGGCACTTAATTTAGTATTCATACTCTTACAAATCAAAAAGGGCACCAGCTACCGCATTTAATTTAGCAGTAACCTGTGCCCTTCTTTCATCCTCTCAGCCCTAAACCGGTACTCTATTTTAGCGTTGTCTCACATGTTGGAGCTTGAGTTTAGTCCTTCATGATGGGCTTGTCAAGACCCAAGATAGAGACAAACCCGTTGGATGTGCAGATGCAACAAAAACGACCAATTTGTTATCCTACGGATTACCAAGTCGACCGCTGGTCACTGCGTGGAACAAGTAAATCAGCTTGCATTTTCTCTCAATATCTTCCCAAGCTTGGCTGGAAGACGTGGCTAGCAGGGAAGGTTTCGCTAGCCTGTTATCAAAAATCGCCTGCGGAAATACCTCTCGGAGCCGCCGAACAATGGTACCAAAGTTTGCGAAAGAGGATACAGCTACCTTTGCTCCTAAGAACGAATAATTCATGTGGTGTTGAAGGATGCCTACACCAGGAACTGGTGATTCTCGGTCATACAGCTTGGCGAAATACTCAGCCTGAATAGACTGAGTATTGGTTTTCTCGTCAACCCTTCGCCAGATTGGGACGCCGCCCATAAGCAATGTCCTGGTCAAACTAAACTTAGTCTTGGGCTTTGTAGTCTCCACCGCCACGGAAGTTTCTATCCTCCCTACGAGAATCAGGAAGACATTGTTTTCTACTATCCTTTTCTCACGACCAGCACTGTCTCGGAATAGAACTTCTTTCTCTCTGAATTCTAGGTTTTGCGCCTTGAAGGTTTGTGGAAACTGGCGAAGTTCAGAGTCCCTGCAGGCAATTGCAACAAGACCCAGGTCTCGCAGATTCTGAATTATAGATTCTGCTATTTGTATGCTGTCGTAGTGAGCAATGACTTTAGGCACCTCACCGGTCAGAAGAAGACGTGTATAGGAAGGGCTCTTGTTGATAACAGTTGCCACACTTCTTACCAGATTCTCATCAAGGTTGGCCGGAGGAGCTACTGCAATATGCATTACCTCATAGTCAGCCATAAGCATTTCCCATGTAGGTTAGTAGTTTCTCGCCATAGTATACACCCTTATTATAGCCTTTCGTGGGCAACATTTCATCGAATTGTTACCGCCAGCTTATTGCGCCAGATAGTGGTCAACCAACGGGGCTTGATTTCCCTACATTCTCTTTGCTAGAATAGCACTCAGAAAGGAGGCAAGGGGTTCCCGCCTTTTCTCCTTGGTGCTTCCCAAGCAAGACGTCGTGGGTTCGAATCCCATCACCCGCTCCATTCCCATGAGCCTCACTAGCCACAGAGTGTCAGACTTAAACCTGTTGCCTTCAGCTTG
>Ga0209986_10002025_pt1 | contig 18931 bp, 21 predicted proteins | sample BlataG_FD_183168 | JGI IMG/M metagenome (GOLD analysis project Ga0209986, IMG submission 183168) | Deep subsurface microbial communities from Black Sea to uncover new lineages of life (NeLLi) - Black_00105 metaG (SPAdes) (version 2) | ecosystem: Environmental > Aquatic > Marine > Oceanic >... | reverse complement strand
TGCAGTTTGATCTTCGCAGTAAGTTTCATTATAGTGATATTATATATTATATCAGAGAAGGAGGCAAGCGGCTCCTCCCCACCGCAAGCAGTGGGCCGAAGGTCCGCCGCTAAAAATTTTACATGAATTGGAAACTGGTTCGGAAGCTGCATCCTTTGGTGGTGCGATGGTCATTAGCGCTCAAGGTGACTTGCTAGCTGAGTTACCTTATGGCACAGATCAGTCGATTACATGGGAATTTGAATGTATAGGTCCTCGAAGGTGGAAGGGGTGCTCCACGAAAGTCTCGCGCCTTATCAGGAGATCAGTTCTCTTGGGATTTGATTTCATAACCATCGAATATAGTCCATATCCAGCGTCAATTGTCTGCCGTTGTTTGATGCTGCCTGGTGTTGACTCCTGTTTTTTCCTGAGAGACAAGCCCCTTAGCCGCGAGAGTGTTTCAGGACCCTTTGCCGGAATCGGAAAAAACGCATGAGGGGCATGCGCTCTTTCACAGACCCTTATGCGCTCTTTTCTCAGGACCCTTATGCCTTATGCTGAGGCGACGGCGGGATTCGAACCCGCGCATAAGGGTTTTGCAGGTCGTCATCTAGCCTGAATAGATTTCAGATATCATGATTCGGGTTTTAGCTTTTACCTGATCCCTGCTTATCCTTAGACCTGAATCCCGTTTTAATTTTTTTCAGGACTAAAGTCCTGTGCGCGTTAGACAAATACCGCTTGCGCTGAACCATAAAAATCCTTAACATTAATCTTGCACTTGAACAAGGTTTATAGAAAACTCTCACTTCGATCAATCCATTTATCGCAAAATGCTTTAATCGGATGCGAGGGGGGCAAATTGGGTTCTGGGAAGGGGAGCGTGCGATCCAACTCTCCAATCTCTGTAGATAATCCAATAATTAAATTAGGGAACTGCTTGCCGCGCGGTTCCGGCGCTCATCAAAATCTGGCCTTGAGCCGCCGAAGCCGCTTCTTTAGTCCTGACGCAGAGGGCCCGGGAGGGTAGGTACTCATTCACATAAGCAACCGCACAACAATTTATCCTGAATTTACGATATAATTATGAAGTCATAATAAATTTTCATATGGTCGACAACCAGGTGTCAAACACAGAACTGTGGCACGTCCTTCGCAGCAAACCCCATAAAGAAGATAGCCTCTTCAGGTTTATCACCGCAGAGGGCTATCGAGTTTTCTATCCGCAAATTCCCACCAATCCTATCAACCCCCGTGCCCGGAAAATCAAATCCTATTTTCCGGGATATATGTTCGTGCAAGCCTGTCTTGCAGAAATTGGGCAGAACGCCTTTCAGTATCTCCCTTTCTCTAACGGGCTGGTCTGGCTCGGGGGCGAACCTGCCGTCGTCCCGGATGCTGTCGTGCATACATTGCAAACGCGCATCGCCGAGATCTGGGATGCTGGTGGGCTGACCTACAGGGACATGGAGCCCGGGCAGCGAGTGGTCATTCAGGAGGGCGTGTTCGAGGGCTATGAGGGCATCTTCGATGCCTACATCTCCGGGAACGATCGCGTGCAAATTCTGTTGAAAATGCTCAACGACCGCTTCGTGCCGATGGAGATCAATCGGGTTTCGCTGGCGAAGGTGTGAAACAGGGAAGGAATGAACGTTAATTAATTCGAGAGTTGTTTTCCTCTAAAGGCTGGTTTCCTCTACTGGTAAACAGAATCGCATTTCACAGGCCCGAATCATGTCGGAAGGGCGGAGCGTGCCAGGCGAAGCCTGGCAGCGGTTAGCTAATAGCCAATAGCTATCAGCCAATAGCTAATAGCTAAAACTAACAAACTGACAGCTAAAAGCTAAGAGCTAGCAGCTGAGTCCCCACCGAGAGTATGGATGCCCTTTGATGGGAGCGAGAAGATAGCCAATCGCCAATAGCTGATAGTTAACATCTAATAGCTAAAAGCTAACCGCTAACAGCAAACGGCTAATTTCTGACAACTGATATCTCAGCTAATAGCTAACGGCTAATATCTGACTACTGACAACTAGCAACTGACTGGAGTTACTCCAGTCGCCTGGAAATAATAAATGTAGAGGAGCCTGTTGCAGAAACCTTTGCAAACCTATGTCGAATCTAATATCGAAACTTCGAAATCTTGAAATTGAGCTATCAGATCGATAAGCAGCACTGCGAGGAGTATAAAACGCCCCTATCCATGGCGCTTTCTGATGCTTATTGGCCGCTCATGCCCAGGCTACCACACTACTTCGCCACAGCTCCCCGAAAGGACATCGGGACGATGTGAGCAGGTTGTGAGTCGCAGCGATCAAGCGCCACTCACTTCGAGCGGCGCTGTGCCCTCGCCGCATAAAGCGGTCACACCTCCTCACATCCTTGGCGTGACCGAACACAGGCTCCACCATCCAGCCTCGTTGGCTGTAGAGCCCCCACCCACGCTTGGTCCTCAGCTTGCGCTCCATCCGCTCCAATAACCAGCATCGGCAACCACAACGCCCATCTCTTCTTCCACCCCAGCTGCAGATAGTTCCTCTTGTGTTTGCTCCAGCATCGGGTGTAACTGCTGCACATCGTTCTCTTCCCAGCGGTGCTGGACTTCCAGCCTGCGTCACATCTGCCGCCACAATTACCTGATCTTTGGTTACCACTGCCTGACCGTTATACCCCTGAAGGTGGCCTGTGCGCGTCTTCATGATGCGGCTCTCGGGATCGGTAACGTTGGCCTTCGCCCCCGCCTGCGGCATGTCGTCTGGCTGCTTCGGCTTACGCCCACGCTTCTTATGGCCACTTTTCTCCTCTTCCTCGGCCCGTTGCGCAATCTTTTCTGCCTGTTTTGCCGCTTCAGCTGCCGCCTCCCGCTCCAGTCGTGCTTGGGCTTCCTTCAGACGGGTCAGCCGCTTCCTGCGGTCCTGCAGCTCCTCCGGCAGCTCATCACCTCGCCGATCTGGCCCGTACAGTTCGTCCTCTTCAGCGTCTTTAGCTTCCGCCTCCTCCATCATGCGCCTCACTTCTCTTTCTATTGAGGCGTACCTGCGATTGGCGGCCAACGAGGCATTGGCTTTCATCTTCGTCCCATCCAGCGCCACCACCCCTACCTTCACCAGTCCTGCTTCGGCGCACAGCCGCAGCACCTGGGTGAAGAGCGCCGCTAGGGCCTCTTCGTTTGCCTGCCGAAAGCGCGCAATCGTGCTATGGTCCGGCGCCTGGTTGGCGGTGATTACCCGGAAACCAATGTCTCGCTCGCACAGCCGCTCGATCTGTCTACTCGAGCGCACGCCAAGACAGTACGCATACAGTCGAAGATCCTGACCAGGGCAGCAGAGATACCATCATCGAAGGCTCATAGGCCGCATGGCCCCACCCATCGGCGCGATAACTGGCGTAGAAGGACTTCAGTTTCATCTGTGACACCGCGTCCAACACAAACCAGGCCAAGTCCCCTTCAGGGAGCCAATCTCGCAAACTGGGCGCCATCAGATAGTCTTGATCTCTATCCAACGGGAGGAAATTGAAGCTGCTCATGTCTTTGCCTCATTGCTTTTCGATTGTCCATCCCTTATTCTACAAGCATATGAATCCTGGCGCGAATCGAGGTTTATGCAACAGGCTCATAGGTGATTTTATATTTAGACTGCAAAACTAAAAAAAGCCCCAATGCGAGAAATGGAACGGCACATATACCCCTTTCTCCTACTGGGGTCACTTTTTTCAGCAGACTCATCACAGTTAATTACGCTCCAAGATTGAGCGGCAGCGATAGCAGGCGGTTTGCTGCCGCTCGTGCTGTGTGCTACGATCTAATTCATTGAACGGTCAGTTGGGATTACATCAAGGCGATGGGTCTATGAGGGAGAGAGTACAGCGCATTCTGCTCCAGCCGTGGATGCAGGCGTCACTTGCAGGGATCATCGCCTTTGCTGTGTATGTGCGTACCCTTGCGCCAACTGTTATGTGGTATGACATGGGCGAGTTTGCTACCGCCGCCTATGTCCTGGGCATCGCCCATAATACCGGTTACCCCCTCTACATCCTGCTCGGGAAGCTATTCACTTTTCTCCCATTCGGCGACATTGCTTACCGGGTCAACCTCATGTCTGCCTTCTTCGCCGCCCTGACCGTGTTAATGATGTATCTAATCGTCTACCAGCTCGCCCAGAGGAGAACAGCAGCCTTGGTGGCGGCATTGACAATCGCCTTTTCCTCCACCCTGTGGGCCAATGCAACTTGGGCTGTGTCATATGACCTGAATGCCTTTCTCATGATGCTTATCTTATTTCTGCTACTTCGATGGATAGACGTAGGTCATAGAAATCTACTTTATTTGGCAGCTTTGATCTTTGGGCTCAGCTTAGGCAACCATCGCCTGATCCTAGTCGTCGCCCTGCCGGCAGCCTATCTTGTTTGGCATGTTCATCGAACCGGAGCAGATCGGTTGGGGTGGCGGGGTTTCGCTGCTCTGGCATTACTCTTCCTTATCGGGTTCTCAATAAATCTCTACTTACCCATCCGAGCAGTGCAGGATCCGCCGTACATGTGGGCTGATGCCTCTGACCTCCAGACATTCCTCAGGATGGTATTCACTGGGGCTGCAAATAGAAGTGCGTTTATCAACCCTTTCCACAATGTCGCTACGCTTCGTGTTTGGCTAGCTAACCTCACCATATTTCCTATTCATGAGCTGACGGTTCCTGGTCTCATCCTGGCCGCATTTGGTGGTTTTGCGCTATTCAGAGAGCGGCGTCCTTTCTTCTACGCTACGTTTCTAGTCGCTATATTAACTATAGCGATGATCTCCATCTATGGAATTCACAACATTTTTAACTATTTCCTTCCCATCTATCTCATGATGATCGTTTGGATCGGGTATGGAGCGAACTTCCTCTTGATCTGTGTTGATCGGCAATTGCCCTCGAGTTTTGAGGTTCGTTTTGAGATACTTACCTCCCAGCGCAGGATTTTACTGATTAGCTTGTTGATGCTTATGATCCCTCTCATACTGCTCAGTAGAAATTTCCATCACCTGGACAGGAGCCGGCATAGGAACGCATACGATTTCGCCAATTACCTTCTCTCAAGCTTAGAAGAGAATACGATCGTGCTGGCTGATTTCTGGAGCTGGGCTCCCCTTAAATACGCACAGCTAGTTGAGGCTGAGGGAACAGGAGTAGTGGTTCTACCAGCGATCTCTGATCCCAATCTTGATCAAACAAGTTTTCTTAATGGTCTATTGGATGCCGGTGCGACTGTGTATGTGGCTGTATGCACGGAAGATAGCCCGCGTTTGGAAATAGATCGCAACCGTCTTCAACTTGTAGCGCCCTACGTGATACAAAGTATGACGACGCCTCGGCAACCCCTACCAGAGTATAAGGACCTTCTGATTCCCAGTGGGATGGTCTACCAGGCAGTGAGCGAACCAACAGATCTGGTGGTAGATAGCGTCCCCTATGATAACCGCTTAGAGGTCGAGTTCGAAGGGGGTCTCTCTCTTGTTGGATTTGACATCAATCGCACCGTGATCTCGCCAGGCGAGGTCTTCCGTGCGACGTACTATTGGCAATTGGTTTATGATACTGATGTTGACTACTGGGTGGATGTACTTTTCACCGACGAAGATGGCAACGTGACGACGAAACTTGGGTTTCCGCTCTGGCTGCATAGCCATTGGGTAGGAGGGTTTGTGAACCCAACCTCGAAATGGGATCTTGGTGCTATTTATCGTGAGGTGTATGATGGGTTGGTGCCACGGGAAGTGCAATCAGGCCTATACCAGATTCGGGCTTTGTTGTATAGCAGTGGGGTGCGGGAGGATCGCGTTGAGGTCGAGGGCCCTACTTCGCTTGAAGGTGGGGTTCTACTTGACTATATCCGCGTCGAAGGCGAGTAACCTGCAATTCAAGTAGGGGCGTAATTTATAACTTGCTTAAACTATGGAGTCGAAGAGAGGCAAATGCAAGCGACCTCCTAGGTGATGACCCAAGAGGTCGTTACTGCTTTATGCGTTCTTGGTTTGGTGTTCCTACGAGCGCTCGAATACTCTAGTTCACTGGAAAGTCGTTCGAGCTATGGCTGCGTTACGTTGCCGTCCGTGTCCCAGGAATATGTGTACACTGTCGGCAGCGATCGAAAGTAAGCCTTGAAGTCGCAATCGGTGTCAGCGCTAGCAATGGTCGCCGCTGTCGCTCGTGCCGCGATGGTAGTGGTGCCGGGATAGTTTGCAGCCAGATAGATGTCGGCAGCGGTTTGGACCTGATCCAGCTCGGCAGCCTTGGTGTTGGCCGTGGCAGAGGTGCTTAGCCCGTTTAAGGCCAGGGTCACGATGCCGAACAACACGCCCATGATGGCGATGGTCACCAGCAGCTCAACCAGGGTAAAGCCGCTTTCACTTCGTAGTAGTCTTTTCCTCATCTCGTTCACCTCCTTTTGGCTTTAGATTGAGGAGTTGTGGTAAATGAGCCTTGTGAGGCTCCATTTCTTATCTATTAATTTCGATCCGATAATCCCTCCTTCTGTTTCTCGTCCAGTAGCAGTATGCTACAAAAGTACGATTTTCAGCCTTACAGGACCCTTACAGTCGGAAAATGATCAAAGGACTGCACCGAAAAAAAGCCCCAATGCGAGAAATGGAACGGCACATATACCCCTTTCTCCTACTGGGGTCGCTTTTTTCAGTGGACTCTTCACAGTCAATTACGCTACAACAATGAGCGGAACGCCTCTTGATTGATCGCCGTTCCCAGCGCGTCTTCCAACGAGATCACATTGCGTAGATACAGGTCCTTCAGGGCTTGCTCCATCGTCTGCATGCCCTCCTGCCCAGCGGTTTGGAGCACATTTGACATTTGATGGGTCTTCCCTTCTCGGATCAGGTTGCGTATGGCGGCATTGGCCACCATGACCTCCACGGCGGGGATACGCCCTTCTTGGTCGATCCTGGGCAAGAGGACCTGGGATAAAACCCCTTCCAGGGTGAGCGAGAGTTGCATTCGTATCTGACTTTGTTGATGAGGGGGGAAGGAGTCGATGATCCGATCGATGGTCATGGGGGCGTTGTTGGTATGTAATGTAGAAAGCACGAGGTGGCCGGTCTCGGCCGCGGTCAGGCAGGCAGCCATCGTCTCAAGGTCCCGCATCTCCCCCACCAGGATCACGTCAACGTCCGAACGTAAGGCAGATCTAAGGGCTGTGGCGAAGGATTGCGTGTCCACACCGACCTCGCGCTGGGTGATCACGCACTGCTTGTCTTGGTATATGAATTCGATCGGGTCCTCGATGGTTACAATGAGGCGCGAGTCCTGTTGATTGAGGTGTTCAATCATCGCCGCCAGCGTGGTCGATTTACCGGTGCCGGTGGGACCGGTGGCGAGGATCAGGCCTCGACGCCGTAGAGCCAATTTCTTACAAATGGGAGGCAGGTTTAGTTCATCAATTGAAGGGACGGCCAGGTCGATACGGTGGAACGCCAGGCTGATCGTCCCCCTTTGCACGCTGGCGTTTACTCGGAATCGGCCGATGGTTGAAAGAGCGTAGGGAAAGTCCAGGTCTCTGCTGGCAGTAAATCGGCTTAGAAGATGTTCGCTGGTGATGTGTTCTAGGGCAAGCCGGGTATCTTCAGAGGAGAGCGCCGGCCTGTTGTTCACCGGGATGAGCTTTCCATGAATGCGCAGGACGGGAGGCGAATTGGCCCTGATATGTAAGTCCGAGGCGCCCGATTCAACCGCCAGTTTTAAAAGTGAGTTGATGTCCATATTAAGTCCTTCCTGCCCACCAGTTTAATATTTGTTCTCCGTAGAGCATGGTGGTGATCGCGACCGCGGCTAGAAATGGGGCGAAGGCGATGGGGTCACGTCGGCCAATTAAACGGGCCGCTAACAACGCGCCGGATATGAGACCACCGATTACAAACGACAGGAACATTGTCAGCAAGATCCCTGGATAGCCTACTGTCAAACCGATAAATGCTGCTAACTTGACGTCGCCCATCCCCATTCCCGCCGGATAGACAAATGCAATTACGAATAAGATGCCGAAGCCGATGGCGCCGCCGAGGAGCAGTTCTCCGAGACTGCGACCTGGAGTGAAGGGAGCGGCGATCAGAGCCAGGGCGATAGCCGGATAGGTCAGCCGATTAAGGACTTTATGGTGCTCCAGATCAATAGCCAGGATCAAGATTAAAATCGCACTGTAGCAGGCTACAACCATAGCGGTGGCGCTTTCTGGGTACTGTAGCCAGATCAAACCGAATAGCATACCAGTTCCAAGCTCGACAAACAGGGTGCGAATTGGGATGGGAGCCTTGCAATGGCGACATTTTCCCCTTAGCGCAAGGTAGCTGAGGATTGGGATCAAATCCGGGAGGTTCAGCTTTCGGCCGCAGGAGTCGCAGTTGGAGGGCGGTGAGATGATCGATCCTCCTCGGGGAAGTCGATCGATGCACACGTTGAGGAAGCTGCCAATCGCGATTCCCAGAAGCACAAAAGCAATACCAAGCATAAACACCTAGACCTTCTTTAAAGCCAAGCCCATGTTGGCGCAATAAGTCGCCACTGGAAAACCCTTTGGCCAGCGCATGGGGGGTTTCGGGACTTCGATAGGGAACGAGGTCATCGAGGCGAGCATCTCTCGGGTTTCCGGGTTATCAAATGGCGCTCCGGTCACATAAACCACCGTCTGGGGGTCAAGTGGATGATCCCTATGGCTCTCGTTGTAGAACTGGGTTGTGCGGGTCAACTCGAGGGAAAGCCTTTCCATTGCCGCTTTGGGATCTAATTTCTCACTCCCTTGAGGCATACTTCGGATAACCACCGGAATGCCATCTTCCACAATAATGACCACAAGACTTTGCTCTTCTAAGTTGACCACGATCGCGTCCCTTTTGTGTACCGCGCGCACCAGGGCGAGAGGTTTTATGTCCATCACGCCTGGTTTGATCTTTGCTGCTCGAAAGGTTTCCAACTGGCGGTCGATAACCAGGTGGGGTATAGCCAACGCGTACACTTGAAGGTGTTTATTTTCTCGACCGACTACTTGCCAGGAGAGGTAAGTCTCCTCCAGGGGGAGCGGCATCTCCTGCTTTGCTTTACGTCGAACGGCGTTCTCTAGCAGGTTGGCGCTGATTTCGGGCAGTGAGAGCAGGCGTAAGACAGCCCGATGTCCGGTTACGCTGGTCACGACCCTACGCTTGGAAGCCTTATGTGTGGCCATGAAACGAGCCAGACCTGCTCCCATCCGCTTAGTTTCTTTGATAAGCCCCTGGTGCATCAACTCTGGCGGGACAGAGGCGGACCCCCAGCGCAGGACTTTCCTCCCCCGGGTGATGAGCAATCGTATATCCCGTCCATCAAAATCCAGTGTGACGATTTTTTTGCCAAACAAGAGATACCTCCTTTTACTTACCAGCTGCCTCACTTCTCGGCTACGCCTTCGGTGGGGCTAGGGAGCGTCAAGCACTGTGGCGCTGGCTACGATCACGTCAAAATTACACACAAAGGATGAAGGGTCGATCAGAATATGATCGAGCGCCAGCGTCTGTAACCCTTCGCTCTCCAACCGTGAGAGAAAGGACAGGCATTCCCTGAAGTCTCCGACAGATGTGACCTCATAGGTCGTGATGTCGAGCGTACCAACGACAGTAGATTGGGTGGTTCCTCCCATTCGACGGATACCGGTGAGTTCGATGCTGCTCATCCTTGCCAAATCAAAGCCACGACGGTAAAGATCAAATGCCGTGCCAATCTCGGGAAAGGATATTTCAAGTGAGGCGAGGTGAGTCTGAGCCGAAGCGAGCTCATCCTCCAGACTCTGGAGCCCCTCACTTTCAGCCTCTCTCAATTGTTCCAGGCTTGCTTCAAGCGCCTTGACTTGTTCATCAAGCGCTTCTGCCTGCTGATCCTTCTGAAACGCGCTTACCAGAAACACTATGTTCATAGCTGTCAAGATGATGGTCAGGCCGAGAGCAACCCAAGCTGGTTTCTTCTTTATTAGGTTCCATCCCTTTTGAAGCATCGTTTCAAGCCCTTTCCTGAAAAATTTCTATATGACTAGCAAGTTGCCCTCGATGGTGTCCCCTGCGGATCGCACCAGCGTCACTCAAGCAATTATCGTAGCTCATGGTGTACTTTCAACCTCCCCCCCAAGGATCAGCGTAATTTCGAATTCATACTCCGGCGGTGGCGCCGGCTCAATAGTTTCTCCAGCGCTCGGGTCAGGTGGATTGAGCTGGACCAGCGCATTAACAATTACGCTTGTGAAGAGACCCGATTCCAAAAGGTCATCGGCCAGTGATATGGGAAGCCAGTGGTTTTCTGCAACCCCCATAATCACCATTTCATGTCCGCTTATGTCTACGATAGCAATTTCAACGCCGTCAGGTGCAATCCGGAGGATGTCGTTCAGCACATTGCTCCATACGATTTCTTGAATCGTGGCGCTTTGGGTGGCAGATTCGATCTCGCCGGCTTGGCGGATCACCTCCTCGATTTGTGCTTCTATCGCCTCTTTCTCTTCTGCGAGAGGTCGGTATTCGGCTAAAGAGGACTGTACGCTCGCCAAGTCACTTTCCACGCGCTTCAACTCCAAGTTGGCCTCGGTAAAAAGTCTGATAATCGGAATCAGAAGAAGCGCGTAAGCAAGCAGGAACATCCATGGCCGCGCAGCTGTCAGGGTCAGCTTACGCTTGCGGTATCGCTCCGGCAGGATGTTGAGATCGATCATCGGTAAAGCACGAAGTTGTGCTCGATTTCTCTGTTTCATTTACTAATGTCCCCTTCTTTCAGCAGGCAACCGGTGTTGATCATGGCCTGACCTCCTCGATTCCATGGCTGAGGAGGGAATCGTTCTGGCTGTTGTACTCAGCCTTGATCCAGGCCGCGGTGTGCCCGGCATTGGCCAAGCGCCACTCATCGAGCGTGCCGTCGAAGTAATTAGTAGAGCCAGAGCTGCCTGTGTGATAGCGGGAGTTCCCACCACTGCGGGCAATTCTGATGTTCCCGGTCGGATGATGCGGAAGCTCAACTTGCGGCGGCGGTACTGTTCTGGAAGGAGGTTGAGATCCAGCAGTTTTGGTAGCGGGTTCGGTGCTCGGGTTTGTTCCTTCATATTCGCGTTTCTACACCTCATCTGGGTTCGTGGCTGCACTCATATAGAGGCGTTCGACGAACCTCGCGTCGTCCTAGTTGATATCCCAAGACAATACAGTCACATTGCCGGCGTCGATCTCTATCCTGGTGGTGATGCTGAAGTCGCCAGCCTGAGAGATAACATCGTAAGTGGGAGGTCCAGATCCCATCGAGTATCGCCAGAAAACCGTCGACCCATTCCCACAGGTGGCATAGATGCTATTGCTGCCTGCATAGGCTAATGCCCCACCAGCCGAAACCGTCGTTAGGGTGTTTTCAAGTGCAGTCCAGCTATCACCCGATAAGCTATAACGCCAGAAGTCGGCCGACCCGTTTCCTCGAAAGGCGTAGATGTAATCACCGCCGGCATAGGTTAGTGCCCCACCAACGTCAACGCTAGCCGGAGCACTGGTCATTGGCGTCCAGCTATTCCCTGATATGCTATAGCGCCAGAAGTCAGTTGTCCCGTCCCCTCGAAAGACGTAGATATAGTCGCCGCCAGCGTAAGCAAGCGCGCCCCCAGACTTGACACCGGCGGGGGCATTTGCAAGGGAGCTCCAGCTGTTCCCCGAGATGCTGTATGCCCAGAAATCACTTATCCCCATCCCCTTTAACGCATAGAGCGTGTCGCCGCCAGCGTAGGTAAGTGCACCTCCTTCCTTGACAACGCTGGGGGTATCAGCCATGGAAGTCCAACTATCACCTGAAATGCTGTATCGGTAGAAGTCATCTTTCCTATTGCCCCGCAGTGCATAAATGTAGTTGCCGCCGGTGTAGACTAGAGCCGCACCCGCCTTTACATTTCTACTGACATCTGCTAGGGAGGACCAACTATCGCCTGAGATGCTGTAGCGCCAGAAGATATCAGTGTTGTTGCCTCGGAAAGCATATATATAGTCATTGCCATCGTGGGCGAGGGAAGCTCCCCATCCAAACCACGTTCCGGGAGCCATGCTTGCCCAGCCTGAACTACCACCAGAGCTGAGCGCGGTGGCTGTAATGTTTGTTGTCAACTGATTGACAGTAATTGGTGGGTCGACAGCAACCGGGGTACCAGGGCTGGCATCGACCTGGGCTCTGAAAGTGGAGTCATTGACCAGCTTCCAGATCCCGAACTCGACCCCAGAATCAGCTGCGTACTGCTCCCTTTGCTCCCTTTCAACGTCCTTGCCGGCCAGCAGGCTGGTGCTGACATGGGCCAGGAAGGGGGACATGAGCAATGCGCCAATAGCAAGCACCCACAGCACAGCCGGCAGCGTTCGACCGCTTTCTTTGTGATCAATGCGGCGAATCGCTAGGGAAACGCGCGCAGAGATATCCTCCATGCGGGTAATGAAAGCTTGTGGATATCCAATTATTTCTCTCGCATTACACATTCTCAAATCCATTCCCAATCGCTCGTTCCAATTTTTATAGTTCTACCGCCACATTGCCCAAGCATGGGTTGTGTTTAGTACCAGACCTCCCGTCAATGTACCTTCATAGACAATTTAAGTGTCGTGCTCTCCGATACCGCTCCACCGGCGCCGCTCGCAGTGATCGATACGGTGAGCAGATTACCACTCACCGAAAACACCACATCGCCCTGGCTGGCGATCCATCTGGCGATTGTCGTCGTTGATTGCACTACTTCATCCACCAGGTGCTCTCGAACCAGGGCTGTTTGACCTGCGTCGTAGGAATAGCGATATTTAACTGACGTATTCCCCGTTTCCAGCGTGCCGTAGACCGCCCCTGATCCAGGTGTAAAAGCTTGAGCCTCACTGGCATCCCGACCAAGCCAGGTGGATACGTTCTCGAGGTCGTGCAGCACAGCTAAACGATTGTTGCTGTCGTTGGTCACAATGAAGAATTGATACGCAGCTGTCGCGATCAGACCCGCCGCAAAAGTAGACAGGACAAGGGCGATGAGTATTTCGGGAATGGTTGCTCCTCTTTCAAACTTAATCCCAGGCCAGGTGCGTCCCCGGTTGCGCCTCGCCTTTTCCTGCTGACGGCTTCTTTTTTCAGCGGTCTCAATAAATAAAATCATCAGCGATCCACCTTATAACGCACTAACTGGAGTATGGTTCCCTCGCTTCCAGAGATGGATACAGTGATCTTCTGCATAGCATCGTCACGCACTGTGGTGGTGAAGGGACCATCTGGAGCGGTCCAATACTCCACGCTAACCTCAACGGTGTATCCGGTTACTGGCGAGACGGTTGGGTAGGGGACAGCAGTGGGATCGGCGCTGTAGGCGGCGTCGGTGATCAATTCGAGCTGCGACTTAGCCAATGTTGAGCCGCTTACCCTCTCATGCTTGGTCTTCACCCCGACCATGCCGGTGTAGATTGTCAACAAGACGATGCTCACGGCGAAAGCCAGGATGGCCAGCGAGACCAGCTCCTCGGTCAGCGTTTGACCTTTTTCATCACCAAACAACCGGATCCGGTTCACCACTCAATTACGCCTTTCACCTTTCCCGTTCTCCACTCGTCATCGGATTGATCCCAACAGGCCGTACATAGGCATGATCACCGAGACGGCGACGAATCCGACGATGAGCCCGACAAAAATGGTCATCGCCGGCTCCATCATCGAGGTCATGGCCTTAATCGCTCGGTCAACCTCCTCTTCGTAGAAGTCTGATAATGTCGCCAGGTGGGCGTCCAGCATCCCTGTTTCCTCGCCTACCCGTACCATAAAGGGCAGCAACTTGGGGAATATTTCGATTCGAGCCAAAGGCTCAGACATGCCTCGCCCCTGGAGGGTCTCGATACGCACATGTTCAATCGCTTCACCAATAATTATGTTGTCTATCGTTTGCTTGGTCAGCTCCATGACCTCGGTGAGAGGTAAACCAGCCTGGAGCAGAGTGGCCATCGTCCGGCTAAATTTAGCAACTGTCCCCTGAACAATAATCTTGCCCAGGATGGGGAGCCTGAGGAGCAGCATATCTCGCGTGCGGCGACCCGTTGGACGGGACGTATACCACGTTATGGCGACCACAATCGCAGCAATTCCAACAAATATTTGGACCCGGTAAGTAGCCAGAAAAGACGTCACAGCTATGAGCAGACGGGTGGTCCACGGCAGCTCAGCGCCGAACTCATCGAAGAGCCCCATCATGGGTGGCAAAGCAACGTTGATGATGATGAACATCACCACCAAAGCCAGCAGCAGAACGAACACGGGGTATGCCATCGCGCCACGGATCTTTGTCGCTGTGGCCTGTGCCTTTTCCATATAGGTAACTAATTGCCGTAAAATGACCCCAAAATTTCCGGTTCGCTCACCAACTTCGACCATCCGACAATACAATCGAGGGAAGGCGATGGAGTGCTTGCTCATGGCATCTGAGAGACTGGTCCCCATGCGAACGTCCTCTTCGATCTCGCTTAACGCTTCTCGCAGGGCTTTGTTGGCGATATGTTCGGCGAGCAGTTGGAGGGCGGAGGTAATGGCAACGCCTGAATCGATCAAAGTCGCTAATTGTCGGGAGAAGAGGATCACATCGCGGGGTTTAGGCCCGAAGATGGTTGGGAACAGGTGGGTAAGGTCAAGCCTCTTTCGAACTTCCTTCAGGTCGGCGATAGTCAGGTCTCGTTCCCACAGAATCCTCTCCGCTGCTTCCTCACTCTCAACATCGAGAACGCCTCGTGTTTCAGCGCCTTCATCGTCGTAGGCTAGATATTGGTATGGCATTCCTAGATCCCTTCAACATGTTTATTACTCACATATGATCTGTGGTGGTTTTGGTCAATCAATGGTGTACACCATGCGCATCACTTCTTCAGGAGTGGTGATGCCACGATTTACTTTCAACATCCCGTCTCGTCGCATGGGAATCATCCCCCGCTTCTCGGCGTCGGCTTTGATCTCAGATGCGCTCGCCCCTTGAAGTAGAAGTTGTTGAGTGGCTCCACTCATGACCAGCACCTCGAAGACGCCTGTTCGGCCCATATAGCCCTTCTGGCGGCAGAAGTTACATCCCTCACCAATGTAGTATTGGGTCAATTGCTCGCCTAATACTGACCTGTAGGCGGCGCGTTGTTCCTCAGTTGGCCGAGTCAACACCTTGCAATGGGGGCAAATACAGCGAACCAACCTTTGGGCTACGATGCCTATGACGCCAGATGCCACCAGATAGCGCTCGACCCCCAGGTTGGCCAAACGGAAGAGAGCGCTTGGGGCGTCATTCGCATGGATCGAGGATAAGACCAGGTGCCCGGTGAGGGCGGCCTGGGTAGCTGTCTCGGCGGTCTCTTGGTCTCGAATCTCACCGACCAGGATGATGTCAGGATCGAGGCGCATAATGGCCCGCAGTCCGGAAGCAAAGGTAATATCTGCCGCGCGGTTGACCTGGATCTGATGGATCCCCTTGAAATCGTATTCAACCGGATCTTCGATGGTCATGATATTCAATCGATAGCGGTCAAGCTGATTGACGGCAGCATAAAGGGTGGTTGTTTTCCCGGAGCCAGTTGGCCCGGCCACAAGGATCTTCCCGAAGGGTGCTTGAAGCATCTGGTGGAAACTTTTCATCGACTCAGAAGGAAAGCCAAGCCCCGGCAAATCCAGGATGGTTTCTGATCTACCCAGAACGCGGAGTACGGCGATCTCTCCCCAGGTGGTATCGCTGGAGGCGACCCGGAAGAAAATTTCATCGTCACCGAACATGACCGAGAATTGGCCATCCTGTGGGCGTCTTGATTCAGCGATATTCATGCCCGCTAGGACCTTAATCCGGGATAAGATGGGTTGATGGGTCCCCCTTGGCAGCGAGAGCACCTGCTGTAGCATACCATCAATGCGGTAGCGAACTATGACCGCCTCGCGTGTGGGCTCAATGTGAATATCGGATGCATGGTCTCTAACGGCCTGTTCTAGCATCATATCGACCGCCCGCACGACAGGGTCTTCGGCGGTGAGGTCGATTCTGCGTGGTCCTTCGCACTCTTCTACGCTCTCCTTCTCTAGCGCGAATTGGACTAACTCCCTCTGAATCCTGCCACTGGATTTGTAATAAACATCGATCGCGGTGTCGATATCCTCTCTCACGCCAACCATGGGCATGATTCTCATCCCCGATCTGGCGGTTAGCTCCTCGATCACCTGGAGGTCGGTGGGGTCCTCCATCACCACCGCCAGCGCTCCTTCGATTGTGTCGAGTGGGATGAGATGGTGCTTGCGGGCCATTTCCTCTGGGATGTGCCGCAGTACCTCGGGTTGCACGACATGTCTTTTGAGAGCAATAATTGGCAGGTTGAGGTGGAGACTGAGGGCCATCGCCAGGCTTTCGGGGCTGACCCATCCGTTCTCGACAAGAATGTTGCCGATACTTCCCTTACCTGCTTCCTGCAGCTTCTGCACTTGGAGCAGCTGTTCTTTCGAGATTAATTCCGCTTCAACCAGGATTCGACCCAACGAAAGATCTGTTGCGGGTGCGCTAGCTGGCGCTTGGCTAGCCATTTGGTTTCCTCCGATAATCGTCCTGCTTTTCCTCAAGCAGGTCCTCGACCGCAGCGATTAATTCAGTCATGCCTAAGGGTTTCCGGAAGTAGGCATCTGCACCAACCCGTAAAGCAGTAGCTCGATCCTCTTCTCTAGCTTTAGCCGAAATCATGATCACCCGGGTGGATGCGGTCTCTGGAGCTGACCGAAGCCGGTGACAAACCTCGAATCCGTCAATCCCCGGAAGCATGATGTCGAGGATCACAAGGTCGATCCCCTCAGACTTGGCTAACTCAAAAGCCTTTAAGCCATTCACCGCCTTGAAGGATTCAAACCCTTCTTTTTCAAGGGCAAATTCGATCAGCAGCGCAAGGTGAGGGTTATCTTCAACAATTAGAATTTTGCCTCTCCTGAGAGATTTCGGCTGGAGAGGTAGGGCAATGTTGAAGACCCTAGTTTCACCCTGGGTGCTGGCGGTCGAGATACTTCCGTCATGCGCTTTGACGATTTGATCAGCGACGTACAGCCCCAAACCCATGGTGGTTACACCGTTGGAGTCCATCTCATCGGCAACAGTGAGTGATGCCGCATCGAAGGTTTCACCATCTCGGCAACCGGCAACCTGGACAAGAAGACCATTGTCCTTCTGAGTGACCCTGATCGACACTTGACCGTCACGGGGTGTGCCTTTTAGTGTAGTGTCCAGCAGGTTGGTGAGCATCTGATGGAGGAGCGCTTCATCGCCCTGAAGCGGCGGTAAATCAGGCGGTGAGATCACCTCAATCTGTATGCCCTTTTCTCCGGCTAATGGGGTACTCTCCTGTACGGTAGATCGGATGAGTTGATCGATCGATAGAGCCGTTAGTTTGACCCTTAGTTTGCCGGTTTCAATTAGAGATGCGATCTGCAGGTCGCTTACCCGATGGTTGAGATACTGGCTTTCTCGGTACACAATGTCCAGGAATTGCATAGCCTGCCGTTCGTCAGGTACCTTATCACTCAGCAGGAGCTCCAAGAACCCCTGGATGTTTTGCAGTGCGTCACGAAATTCAAGCGAAGAGGTGACCAGGATTTCAGCCACAGTCTTGGAGGGCTGCATATCCACCTGTTTTACTCCAAGCTCAGCTTGTTTTAATGGCACGGGATAAGGCTGAGGGCTGGGTTTCATTTGCTCGAGTGGAACGGCTTCAGGCGGAGAAACGGATGCCTTTTCCTTGTGGGCTTTCCAAGCCTCCAGCTCTTGCTTGATTTCTGCCCCGATGTCCTTGGGCTTTTGCACACTGTCATCTGGTTGAGTATGTATGTCGCTCATTTGAGTACCTCAATCATGAATTACGTCAATCTCGCTGCAGACCCGGTTCTTTACCACATTTTGGTCGCGACCGATCGGTAAGAAGGTGGTCGTGGCCACAAGGGTGCGCGGCGAGGGTAGGTTTGAATTAGTGTGGTTTGATCCCCGAGAATTCAACCGGAAGTCGATCATATCGCCTCGGACCTGCTTCAATAGCAGTGTCATAAACTTATTTTTTATGCTCTGAGAGGGTCTCATACATTGGAACGATCCATTCCTATAGATAGGCGGTGGTTACGGCGAGTAGCCTCGAGATACTCGTCGAGCATCTCCCGGTGGTACCGGCGATGGCCTCCAGGAGTTCGGAACGGCACTAGTAGGCCTTGCTTCTCAATCCGGTTGAGCGTGCTGAGGCTGACGCAGAGGTATGCAACTGCCTCCCTGGCGGTGAGAATTCTATTCAGATTTTCTTTCACTCCGCTGCTTCCTTCTCGTGAGTTGTTTTCCGGGCTTACATCACTAGGTGCTCAGGGTTGGTGACTTGCTTGACATCGTTTGAGCTAATCTTGGTCGAATTGGATCGCCTCCTAATGATTTAAGACTGTTTTGCCTTGCTTAGCACCATTTAGCATAAATTAGGATGGTCTCTATGAGCCTGGGAAGAAGGTCCCAGTTAGGAGATTGTAAGGTGGGAATTCTATTAGATCGTATGTTCTTTGAGCATTTACATCCTTATCACGATTTTTCGTGGAGAGAAGTGATTCGGACATCGACTGATGGTGCAAAAACCGAGCCATATAATTTCGATCACGCACAGGGGGAAGGAACGTCTGATACCAGTTATTGGCTTAAGACCATCTTGTTCACCCGTCTCTCAACTATTGTGGGGATTGCTTTGAGGAAATCGATTCGATCTTGATAATTGTGCAAACAAACTTTCAGCCGCTTAGGCACCCTTATTTTGTGTTTGAGAGTAACTACTCAGGCATCTGAGTCAAAAGTAATGGGTTATTGGTTACGTTTGATTCTTTTAATGAGTTGATAAAGCTGTCACAATACGCAACATGATATCCATCCACTTCCCGACTGAAGACGAAGT
>Ga0209986_10002024_pt1 | contig 18931 bp, 27 predicted proteins | sample BlataG_FD_183168 | JGI IMG/M metagenome (GOLD analysis project Ga0209986, IMG submission 183168) | Deep subsurface microbial communities from Black Sea to uncover new lineages of life (NeLLi) - Black_00105 metaG (SPAdes) (version 2) | ecosystem: Environmental > Aquatic > Marine > Oceanic >... | reverse complement strand
AACGGCTACCGGCGGATTTCTTTGTTCAACCACACAATCGAGGTGCCGAATGTTCCACTCCGCGAGCATGTCGAAATCCACCTAATCCCCAACACCGCGAAGGATGTCATGGACATTCGTATCTGGTAGAACAACAGAATGGTACACTCTGTCAGCTACCCCTTGAAGGGATTCAGAGTTCACTTTTGAAGTTTAAAGGTGTTCACTTTTCAAGTTCTCCTAACAAACTGGAAAATGGAGGCGAGATGCTGAGGAAACTGTTGCGACTTGTGGCCGAGGGAGGTGTGCGCACCAGGGCAGACCTTTCACGGGAGCTTGGGGTGAGCCAGGGGCTGCTGGGGCAGATGATCGAGGACCTGGCGCGGCGGGGATACCTGCGACCGGTGGCTGGCAGTTGCGAGTCCCAATGCACCGGCTGCCCCCTGGCCAAGACCTGCGCCGTGGGTGGGCCAGCGCGAGTGTGGGCGCTGACGGAAAAGAGGATGTAGAAAGATGACCCCCGCAGAAGGCGATCAATCCAGGAACCCGTTTGGCATCTGCACCTGGCGGGACGTTTCCGGGTGTGCGGATTGTCCCATTGGCGACACGCTGAACTGCCGCTTTAACTGGGGCGACCTGCTGTACTTCCTGGCCAGTTTCCTGCCGCCCGCGATTGCCGCCGTGGCCGGGATGATACGGGGCCGATTTGGCTGGTATCTCGTCGGCTGGGTTGGCTACATGATGTTCTTCTTCTTCGTGTGGGAGGCCCGCATTCTGTGCAGTCACTGCCCCTACTGGGCTGAGGACGGGCGCGTCCTGCACTGCCTGGCCAATTACGGGGTGATCAAGGTCTGGCGCTATCATCCGGAGCCGATGAGCACTTCGGAGAAAGTGCAGTTTCTGGTGGGCGCCGGGATCATGGTACTCTACCCGTTCCCGTTCCTGATCATCGGCGGGCAGTACATCCTGGCGCTGATCGCGCTGGCGGGGCTGATCAGCTTCGGGTTCAGTCTGAAGAAGCACGTCTGCACGCGCTGCGTGAACTTCTCCTGCCCGGCCAACGGCGTCCCTAAAGAAATCGTCGAGGCCTACCTGAGGCGCAACCCGGTGATGCGCCGGGCGTGGGAGGAAAGCGGCTACCAACTGACGGGGGGAGTCACGTGAAACAGCCAGACTTTGACCGGATCTATAAAGACGTGCCTGCTGAGCAAGAACAGATGCTACTGGACTTCCGGGCGAGCCATCCCTACAAAGAGATGGCGATCCACGGTACGGCCTGGCGCTACCTCTCCTGCGGGCAGGGAGAGCACGCCCTGCTGTTCCTGCCCGGCGGTTTCGTGACGGCGGACATGTGGCTCTACCCGATCACTGCACTCGAAGATCGCTGCCGGATCATCGCGCCGGACGCCTACGCCCTGCAGAGAACCTTCGCCATTGACAAGGTGTGCAGCGCACTGGTGAGCACCCTGGAGGCGGAAGGGATCGAAAAGGCGACGGTCATCGGGATCTCTGCCGGCGGGGGCGTGGCCCAGTGGCTGATCCAGGAGTACCCCGAGAAGGTGGAACACTTGGTGCTCTCTCACTGCGGGGTCATTGATCCGGCCCGGGCCACGATAGCACAGAAGCGCGTGAAGCTGATCAGGCTCCTGCCTTTTGTCATCATCAGGCGGATTCTGCGGATTCTCCTGAAGCGGGCCGCCGGCCACTACCTGCCTACGAGCCAGCGGGTGGCGTTTGCCCGCGCCTACATGCAGGAGATCAGCGCGACCATCCGCCGGGAGATGATCGTCAGTTCTTCGAGGAGAGGTTAGAGACCCATCGCACCTTTGTGTACAAGCGTGAGATCATCCAGGCCTGGCCCGGCGAGACCGTGATCCTTAACAGCAAGGACGACGCGGCGACTATCGAGGCTGTGAAGGAGCTGCAGGCCCGCTTGCCCAGGGCCAGAACGCACCTCTTCGAGGAGGGTGGACACCACACCCTCCTGCTGTTCCCGGAGGCGTATACCGCCGCGCTGAAGGGGTTTCTGGACGAACTGTTGTCATGGGAGGATTTATCATGAAAGGTCAATTGTCGCTCAAGCGGGTACTCAGCGATGGCATGATCTTGAACGTGCTGCTCTCGATCATCATTTACGGGTCTCTTTGCGTGAACCCGGCGATGTGGGTCCACGACTACACGCCGGACATCCAGGCTGTGGTCGGCGACGTCCACGTGCCGCTTGTCCAGAAGATCATCGTCGGCGTGCTCTTCTTCGGCGTCACCATCGGCGTGGTGCTCTATTCCAACGCCAAGCTGCGGCAGCAGAACGGCGGCAAGCTGTCGTTCCTGGCGGCCTTTGCCAACAGCGCGCTGATCCTCTTCTTCTTTGCTGTGTGGGATCTCCTGATCCTCGACTGGCTCATCTTCGTCACGATCCAACCCGACTTCATCGTGATCCCAGGGACGGAAGCGTTGGCGGGCTACAAGGATTACTGGTTGCATTTTCAGGTGGGCTTTCTGGGCTTAACACAATGGGTATCCGTCATCGGTGGCGGACTGGTGCTGGCAGGCCTATCAATGATCAGGCTGGGCCGAACTATGAACATTCAGGGGGAAAATTTTAAGGTTCGACCGCTTGACACCAGGAGAGAATTGTAGTATAATTACAATTGCAAATCATTTGCCGAAGGTACAAGGGGTGTTGAAAGGGAGATTGTGAAAGACTCCGACAGGAAGATTCTGCGCCAGGCGGGAAAACGCATTACCCCGCAGCGGCTTCTCATCTTGGAGACGATGCGCGAAGCCGGCGGCCACCTAGACGCCGATGAGATCTATCGCCTGGCAAAGCAAAAGGCTCCACGCCTGAGCCTCTCTACCGTCTATCGCACCATCAACGTGCTCAAAGAGGTGGGAGTGATCAAGGAACTCCATCTGGGCGAGGAGCACCACCACTATGAATTGAGGGGTGAGAAAGGACACCACCACCTCATCTGCCAGGGCTGTGGCAAGGTCGTCGAGTTCGAGTGTCCCTTCAGCCAAGAGTTACTGCGCGATTTGGGCAAGGAGTACGATTTTGAGATCACGGGCATTCGTTTGGACTTGACGGGATATTGTGCTGAGTGCCAGCAGAAAGATCAGAGGTGATAGGCAGACAGAGGGACAGGGCGATGTACGATTGGTTGGGTTCTTTTTTATACCCTGTAGTTCTGCAAATGATTTGCAATAGCGAACAACTAGAAAGGAGACGGACCTATGTCCATCAAAACGTTGAACCAACTCAAGCCCGGTGAACGGGCAACCATTGTCAAGGTGGGGGGCCAGGGGCCAGTGCGACGCCGCATCCTCGACATGGGCGTGGTGAGAGGGGCCGAGATCAAGGTGGTGCGCGTGGCTCCCCTGGGCGATCCTGTTGAGTTCCTGATCAAGGGCTACAACCTCTCGCTGCGCAAAAGCGAGGCCCAGCAAATACAGGTCGAAGTCTGAGGAAAGGAGTGTATATGATGCCTCTTACTATGGCTCCTCCTGGCGAGGATGTTAAACTGGTCGCCATCCACGGTGGGCAGCGCATCCGCAAGCGTCTGGCGGACATGGGCCTGACGCCGGGCACTGTCCTGCGCGTGGTACAGGCGGACGCCCGGGGTCCGCTCATCGTGGCCTTCAAGGACGACGCCCGGCTGGCGCTGGGCCGTGGCATGGCGCACAAGATCATGGTTGAGCCACTGGCTCTCTGATGACATTATGGATGAAAGGAGAACAACTATGGCAAAGCAATTCACTATCGCTCTGGCCGGCAATCCCAACTCCGGCAAGAGCACTGTGTTCAACGCCCTCACTGGAGCCCGCCAGCACGTGGGCAACTGGCCGGGCAAGACGGTCGAGAAGAAGGAGGGTCTCTGCAAGCGCGACGGTCACGAAATCCAGGTCGTGGACCTGCCCGGCACCTACAGCCTGACGGCCTACTCCATGGAAGAAGTAATCGCCCGCGACTATATCACCGAAGAAAAGCCGGACGTGGTGATTGACGTAGTGGACGCCGCCAACCTGGAGCGCAACCTCTACCTGGCCATCCAGATTTTGGAACTGGGCGCTCCGCTGGTGATCGCCCTCAACATGAGCGACATCGCCGACTCGCGGGGCCTGCGCATTGACACGGAGATGCTGTCCCAGGGGCTGCGCGGCACGCCGGTAGTGCCCACGGTCGCCAACAAGGGCAAGGGGATTGACGAGTTGCTGCGTGCGGCCATCCGGTTAGCAGGCGCTCAATGACCAAATTACTAATGACCAAATCCCAAAGGAGGATATATCATGGCAACACATGAACTGGCTTACACCAGGGGCGTTTTCCTCGTGGACTACGGACGTGAGGTAGAAGAGGAGATCGCCCGTTTGCAGGAGGCCATCGAGAAAGAGCCGGCACTGACCGCGCGCTGCTCCTCTCGCTGGCTGGCTATCAAGTTGCTGGAAGAGGATAAGGAGATTATCCCCAAAGTTGAGGCTGTGGAGGGAGGGGGAGTGATCCTGGCCCAGGCCCGCAAGAGCGTGGCCCACCTGCGCAGCGTCTACGGCGATGACGCTGAGACGATCATCGCCGACCGGAGGTATGGCTTCATCAGCGGCCTGGTCAAAGAAGCGGTGCGCCGCCCGGCCGTGGAGCGGCTCACGCTTTCGGACAAGATTGACAAGATCGTCACCAACCGCGTGCTGGGCATTCCCATCTTCCTGGTCGCCATGTGGTTCGTCTTCCAGATGGTGGCTAACGTCTCCGGCGCCTACCTGGACTGGGTGGACGGGGTCATCGGCGGCCCCATCACCAGGTGGGTGGTGGCCATCCTGGACCTCATCCGGCTGGGCGGCACCTGGTTCGAATCGCTGATGGTAGACGGGATCATCGCCGGGGTGGGTGGGGTGCTGGTCTTCGTGCCGGTAATGTTCTTCCTGTACTTCTTCCTGGCCCTGCTGGAGGACTCCGGCTACATGGCCCGCGCGGCCTTCGTCATGGACCGCCTGATGCACACGCTGGGCCTGCACGGCAAGTCCTTCATGCCCATGCTGATCGGTTTCGGCTGCACCGTGCCCGCCGTCTACGCCACGCGGACGCTGGAGAGCGAGGACGACCGGGTGCTGACCGGGCTGTTGGTGCCGATGATGAGTTGCGGAGCGCGGCTGCCGGTCTACACCATCTTCGCCGCCGCCTTTTTCCCCGACAACGCGGGGCGGTTCATCTTCGGCCTATACCTGCTGGGCATCGTCCTGGCTATCGTGAGCGGCGTGGTCTTCAAGCGCACGCTGTTTGCGGGCAAGCCGCCGTCGCCCTTCGTCCTGGAACTCCCACCCTACCGCCTGCCCACGCTGAAGGGCATCCTGATCCACATGTGGGAGCGCAGTTCTGTCTTCGTGCGCAAGGCGGCAACCATTATCATGGCCGTCTCCGTCATCCTCTGGTTCCTGATGAGCATCCCCTGGGGGGTGGAGAACCCGAGGGGCAGCCTGTATGGGAAGGCCAGCGCGGCCATCGCCCCGCTCTTCGCCCCGGCGGGCTTCGGCGACTGGCAGGCAGCGGGGTCGCTGGTGACGGGCTTCGTGGCCAAGGAGGTGGTGGTCGGCACCATGAGCCAGATCTACGTCGGAGGCGCCGAGGAGGAGGAAGCCGAGGAGCCGACGACCTTCTTCCAGGACCTGGGGGAGATTGTGGTCGGCTTCGTCGAGGCCACCGTGGACACGGTAAAGATGACCATCAGCCTCATCCCCGGGGTGGACCTGATGGGTGAGGAGGAAGAGGAGCAGGACACGGCGCTGGTCGAGGCCCTGCGAGAGGGTTTCACGCCTCTGTCGGCGGTGGCCTTCAACGTCTTCGTGCTGCTCTACATCCCCTGCATGGTGGCCGTGGCTGCCCAGCGCCACGAGTACGGCAACAAGTGGACGCTGTTCAACGCCGGGTATCTGACCGCTCTGGGTTGGATCGTCTCCACGCTCATCTTCCAGATCGGGCGGCTTCTGGGGTTCTGAGTGAGGGGCCAAAGAACGCTTTTCGGGCGGGGTCATTCCGTGGCCCCGCCCGAACGTTGTAAGAAAGGATTTTAATGGCATCTGACATCGGTTTCGCACTTTTGCTTTCGGCCCTGGCCGGACTGTCCACGACGATTGGCAGCCTGCTGGGGCTTTTTGTCCGTAAGCCCGGCCCGCGCTTCATGACGCTGACGCTGGGCTTCTCGGCCGGGGCCATGATCCTGGTCTCGTTCGTCGAGTTGCTGCAAGGGGGGATCGAGGCCATCGGCATTGGGCCGGCCCACCTGGCCTTCTTCGGCGGCATGGCGGTGATCTTTCTGATTGACACGCTGATCCCGCACGACTACATGGCCGAGCACCACAAGACGCAGGACGGAGCCCGCAAAGAGAGATTGATGCGCACGGGGCTGTTCGTCGCCCTGGGGATTGGCATTCACAACTTCCCCGAGGGCATGGCCTCCTTCGTCGGCGCGCTGGAGAGCCGGGAGTTGGGTATAGCCATCGCTTTTGCCGTAGCCGTGCACAACATCCCGGAAGGACTGGCCGTCTCAGCGCCGATCTACGCGGCCACCGGCAGCCGGGGCAAGGCTTTCCTGTGGTCGTTCCTGTCGGGCGTGGCCGAGCCGGTGGGAGCAGGTCTGGCGGCGTTGGTTCTGATGCCGTTTCTGAACGAGGCGGTGCTGGACGTCGTTCTCTCTGCCGTGGCGGGCATCATGGTCATCATCTCCCTGGATGAACTGGTACCGGTCTCGCGCTCCTTTGGAGAAGAGCACCTGAGCATCGTCGGCGTCGTCGCCGGCATGGCGGTGATGGCGCTCAGTTTGTGGATGTTGAAGTAAAGACCTGACAGGTTTCCAAAACCTGTCAGGTCTGATGTTGAAAGAAGGCGTAGCAGTATGAAACTTGCGGCCGTAGAAAAGTTGCTGATCTGTAGTCCACTGAGGGCCTGTATGTTGCGAAGGCTTGAGGCTCCCAGGGTTCTTTCCGATCTTGGCATTGGTGAAAGAAGCGTATGCCTGGATATTGGATGTGGAAGTGGCATGGGCGCTCTCTTGATTAACCAATACCTCGACTGTGAGAAAGTGGTGGGCATAGACGTTGATCCAGGTATGGTCACCGCAGCCGGGGAGTATGTGTCGCATCCACCGAAGTGGGCTCAGAGTATAAGAACCGATAATATCGAGTTTCTTTGTGAGGACGCAACCAGGTCTACCTTTCCAGATTGCTACTTTGACGCTGTTCTTATATTCGGCGTCCTTCATCACATAAAGGGGTGGAAGAAAGTCATCTCAGAAGTTTACCGCATGCTGAAAGTGGGAGGCGTATTTTCCTTTGTTGAAGAAGTCTCGGTACCCGATTTTCTCTCCCGTTCTGGGAAACTTAAACTTTACGTATCCACAGGCTACAAACTTGTTGGAGCCGTGCCAATCAGTAAGGAAGGACTAAGAGACACCTTGGAGAAGAGTGGTTTTTCCATTCAACGCTTCGAAAAGATCTTGTCCGTGTGCTTTGTGAGAGCAACAAAGGGAGGCGCGATGTAAATAAGGTTGGGCACCGAAAAGGAGGACGCGGCGTGAAAAAGCAAGTGATTGATGATTATCACACGTCAGAAGGATTGGTGAAGGGAATACTGAGCCAGGGCGACCTCGATGCTGAAGAAATAAAAGAGGAGCTCCGGAGAAAGAACGTCAGTTTCGTAAGGTCATACGATAGAGCCTTTGGCTGGCTGTTCCTGGTGCTTGCGCTGCTATGGCTTCTGCCCGCCGTTGCCCAATGGACTGGCTGGGGATTCTTGCGTTTCTTCGCCCGGTTACCCAGGGTGGACTTCCCAATAGTCGTGATCATCATAGGGGCGATTTTCGTCATCGCTGCAATATCCCTGGAGGCAAAGGTTGCTTCCATGAGGCAAAAGCGGGGAGGATGTCACGACGTGCATGAAACAGTAGTTATCATCAGGGAAGGTCCCTATAGAGTAATCAGACACCCAGGCTATCTTGCTGAACTAATTTACTTCCCCCTGCTTCCCATAGTCCTCAGCAGATGGGTTCCTTTCACCATCCTGGCCATGGTTTACATTGTCGTATGGACTGGCGCGATTGTATACCTGCTCAAGGCAGAGGATAGCTTCAATCTGAGGAAATGGGGAGAGGAATACCGGCGCTATGTGGAAGAGGTGCCGGCAATCAATTTCGTGACCGGGTTGAAGAATCCTAGAAGAGACAAGTTAGACAAAGGAGAAGCAAATCATGCATAAGAAGATCGGCATCCTGGGCGGTATGAGCCCTGAGTCTACGGTTGAATACTATCAGTACCTCACCCGCGCTTATACTGAGCGCTTTGGCGACTATGGCTACCCAGAGATCATCATCTACAGCGTCAGCTTTCAGCCCTACGTGGATTGGCCCCAACAAGAACGCTGGGACCTGGTGGCACGGGGCTTGAGCGAAGCGGCGCAAAAGCTCGAGGCGGCGGGCGCGGATTTCATCATCATTGCCACCAACACCATGCACCTGGTCTTTGACCAAGTCCAGGCCAGCGTCAGCGTTCCCATGCTCAGCCTGCTCGACGCCGTCGGCGAGGCCATTCTGGGGCTGCGGTCGGGAGACCTTGCCCAACGGATGAAGACGGTGGGGCTGCTGGGCACGAAGTTCACCATGGAGAAGACCTTCTACCAGGATGCCCTGGCTCGCAGAGGTATCACCGTCCTGGTACCCGATGCCGACGACCGCGAGTACGTGAACACCGTCATCTACGACGAGCTGGTCGCCGGCCAGATTCGCGATGAGTCCCGAGCTGGATTCGTGACCATCATCAAGAAGCTGGCCGAACGTGGAGCGGAGGGCGTCATCCTGGGCTGCACTGAAATCCCTTTGTTGGTCAGCGAAGCGGACGCGGGGATGCCGCTGTTTGATACAACGGCCATTCACGCTGAGGCGGCGCTGAACTACGCTCTGCGATGACTAGGCGTGGCCCAAGGGGGAGCGAAGCGGACAAGAGATTGTGGAGATTCTGGATTCTGCTTGCTGGCTCTCTCGCCGCGCATCGTCTACGTCGGGCACGGTGGGCCGTTCGAGGACGTGTCTGGTCTGGTTAGAAAGCGATAGAAAGGGGATAGTGATATGCGAATCAAACAAACGATTGTTATTGGCCTGGGTGGCCTGGTGCTGGCCGCTGCTGGAGGACTGGCGGCCCGCTTCCTCCTGGGCCGCCGCCGCGCCGACCGCGTGTGGGCCGCCAGCCGCTACCCCAAACTCAAGGACGTAGGTGCGGTGAAGCGCCTCACCATTCTGCCCCTCATTGACTGGCACACCGCCCGCGACCCACTGATAGGCGAGCCGGGCGTCTCCTACCTCGTCCGCGCCGACGACACCACCGTCCTCTTCGACGTGGGCTACAACGTGCGGGGCGAGCACCCCTCCCCGTTGCTGCGCAACATGGCCGCCCTGGGTGTGGACGTGACCGAGATTGACGCGGTGGTCATCTCCCACGCGCACGAGGATCACATGGGGGGCACGTCGCACATGATGCGACGCACCTTTGCCCTCTCAGGTCAGCCGCTTGACCTGAAGGGAATTCCCGCCTACGTGCCGGTACCGCTATCCAACCCCACGGCGCGGGTAACGGTCGTGGATGGCCCGCTCGTCATAGCCCCCGGCGTCGCCAGCATGGGGCCCATCCCCCGCCAACTGTTCTTCCTGGGCTGGACGCCGGAACAGTCGCTGGCGGTCAATGTGGAGGGGAAGGGCGTCGTGCTCGTCATCGGCTGTGGGCACTCCACCCTCCAGCGCATCGTTGACCGGGCGGAGATGCTGTTCGACGAGCCGCTCTACGGCCTCGTCGGGGGGCTGCACTATCCGGTGACGGCCTCGCGGGAGGTGAAGTTCGGGCTGCCACTGCAGCGCATCTTTGGTACGGGCAAATGGCCCTGGGATCCGATCAACCGGCAGGATGTGGAAGCTGCCATTGTCTATCTGCAGCGCCGCCATCCGCAATTGGGCGCCCTCTCGCCCCACGACAGTTGCGACTGGAGCATCGAGGCTTTCCGACGGGCGTTTGGCGCGGTGTATCAAGACGTGCAGGTCGGAAAGGAGATTGTCGTCCAATGAGGCAAAGGTCAACTCTCAAAGTGTTGAAGATCGTGTTGGCCGTCGCCAGCGGGCTGGCCTTTTTCTGGCTGGTGGTGCTGAAGGTGCTGGTTCGACTCAGTGGGGGCCGTAGGGCGCCCTGCCCGGCGGCGCTGGCCTGGCTGGTGAACAACCGTATCCGCCGCTGCTATACGCGCCCTGTCCTCGACCGGGTGGGCATCCGCCCCGGCGAGCGTGTGCTAGAACTGGGCCCTGGCCCCGGAGCGTTCACCGTGGAGGCGGCGCGGCGCGTGGGAACGGAGGGGCGGCTCATCGCCGTGGACATCCAGCCCAGGATGATCGCCCAGGTGGAGAAACGGGTGCAGGAGGCCGGTCTGACCAACGTCGAGACCCACGTCGCCGACGCCTACCACCTGCCGCTGGAAGACGACAGCGTGGACCGCGCCTTCCTGGTCGCGGTGCTGCCCGAGATCCCGGACCAGGTCCGCGCACTGGCCGAACTGCGTCGCGTCATCAAGTCAGGCGGGCTGCTGTCCATCACCGAGGATTTCTTTGACCCTGACTATCCATTTGCCTTCAAGACCATCCGGCGCGTAGAGGCGGCGGGGTTCAGCCTGGAGCAGCGGTTTGGCAACTTTTGGATCTACACGGTCAACTTCCGAAAGGAAGCGTAGGGTGATATGGACACGAGTTCAAGCGGGTTTTCGAGGATACCGGTTTTGTGTTCGACACCTATCGCCCCTGGGCCGGGCTGCCGGTGGGCTGCTTCGCCATAGCGAGAAAGGAATTGAGGAGGTGAAGACATGATCATCGCCGTGATTGACGGCATGGGTGGAGGGATCGGCGCCCAGATCGTGACCCAACTGCGGCAGGAGTTGCCGCTGGAGGTGGAGATCCTGGCCCTGGGAGCCAACGCCATCGCCACCGACAGGATGATGCGGGCCAAGGCCAGCCGGGGGGCCAGCGGGGAGAACGCCATCAAGGTTTCGATCAACCAGCCGGACTTTATCCTGGCCCCCATCGGTGTGGTTGTGCCCAACTCGATGATGGGGGAGATCACCACAGCCATCGCTGAGGCCGTAGCCGGAGCCCGGGGCTACAAGCTTCTCCTCCCTATCAACCAGCCCCATTTCGAGATCGTGGGCATCGAGTGGAAAGCCCTGACCAAGCAGATCAGCCAGGCTATCGCTGTGGTGCGGGAGCGGGCCGGCCTGCCGGCACCGGAGGCGTTGAGAGAGGAGGGAGAGAAGTGAGCAGGGACCTGGAACTGGCCAGGGCTATCTTGCGAGCCCAGGATAAGGCGTTGGTCCTGGTGAAGGACGAGAGGGTGTTGGGAACGGGCGAGCGCAAAGGCGTGGCCGATTTGCTGGCCCTGGCGGAGCAATTGGGCCAAGAGGTCCAGGGGGCGGCTTTGGCCGACCGGGTGGTAGGCAAGGCAGCGGCGATGGTGGCGCGGTCTATGGGCGTGGCCTCAGTGTACGCCCTGCTGGTGAGCCAACCGGCGAGACAGGCGCTGGTGAGGGGTGGCGTTCCCCTGGAGTATGAACAACTGGTACCCGTCATCCTGAACGAGAAGGGCGATGGGCCCTGCCCGCTGGAGAGGCTCGTGGCTGCCATTGAGGACCCCGAGGAAGCGGTAAGGGTGCTGCGGAGCTTCCTGCGGTGATTTGCCAAAACAGGCCTTTTGTGGTACAATTTTTCTCAGTCGGCATGAAGCCGATTCTGTCGAGTCACTGCCTATCCAGCGACGATCATGAAGATCACCCCAGCCGGCCTGAAGGTCCGGCGACAGGTGATCTTTTGTTTGGAGGAGGTGAACGCCATGTGCGAAGCCACGGTCTATGTGAAAACCGACGGCCAGGAGAGGGAGATCATGCGAGACGTGACCCGTGTGGAACCTGAAGGTGACACTCTGGTTCTATCCTCGCTCCTGGGCGAGCAGAAACTGGTGCGCGGCCGCATCATCCGCCTCGATTTCCTGAAGCACACCGTGCTGATCGAGGAAACGAGGGGATGAGCGAATGGGCGAATCGGCAAATCAGCAAATCGCCGATCGCAATCGAGGATGTCCGTGGGCTGAAGCCCACTGACGAAAAATGCCCTGAAGGGCCACCTTGCCTGCAACGATTTGAGGCATCAAACAATCAGAGAAAGGAGTTTTGCGATGAAGAAACTTTACCTTATCAGCGTGGGTTTGCTGATCCTCAGCCTGGTGGCCCTGCCTGCGCTCTCCGCCTGCAGGCCGGCGCCCGCTCCCAAGCTGGGGGTGGTCACCACTACCTCGCTCTTGGGCTCTATCGTGGAGAGGGTGGGGAAGGAGAAGGTGGAGGTGACCGTCATCACCGCCCCGGCCACCTGTCCGGGAGAGTACGACGTGAAGCCAAGCCAGATCGAGGCCACGGCGAAGGCCAAGCTCTTCTTCATGCACGGCTGGCCGGGCGAGGCTTTCGTGAAGGGGCTGCTGGAGGCAGCCAAAAACCCAAACCTGAGGGTGGAGACCATCGAGCTGAAGGGCAACTGGATGACACCTCCCATCCAAGCCCAGGGGGTGGAGAGGGTGACCGCCGTCCTGAGCGATGCCGATCTCGCCAACAAGGACTTCTATCAGGCCAACGCCGAAGCCCTGCTGGAGGTCATCCAGAGCAAGGGAGGGGGGTTGAAGGCCAAGCTCGAGGCCGCGAAGACGGGCGAGGTCAACGTCATCTCCATGATGCACCAGGCCGGCTTCCTCCAGTGGGCGGGCTTCAACGTGGTCGCCACTTACCCCCAGCCTGCGGACCTCACCCCGGAGAAGGTGAAGGAGCTGGTGGACAAGGGGAGGGAGGCAGAGGTGGCCCTGGTCGTTGACAATCTCCAGAGCGGCCCTGAGGCAGGTGTTCAAATGGCCCAGGAGATCGGCGCCGTCCACTGACCCTCTCCAACTTCCCCGGCGGCTTCGAGGGCACCGAGACCTGGGAGAAGGCCATCGAGAAGAACGTCAAGCTGCTCTTGGAAGCGCTGGGCAAGTAGCAGGTGGCAAGGCGATGGACGACGAGGTCGTGATGGAGATCGAGAACGCCGTCGTCTCCTACCGGGAGGACGTGGCCCTGCGCGGCGTCTCGTTGAGGGTGAGGAGGGGGGAGTTCGTGGGCATCATCGGCCCCAACGGGGCGGGGAAGACCACCCTCCTCACCCTGATCAACGGCTTGGGCAAGCTGCTCCAGGGCCGCGTTCGAGTGCTGGGGCACCTTCTCGGCCGGGATAACGCCCGCCAGATCAGGACGAGGGTGGGCTACGTCGCACAGGTGCAGAACATTGACCCCCGCATGCCCATCGTCGTGCGCGAGGTGGTGATGATCGGGCGCTGCGGGCGGCTGGGGCTCTTGCGAAGGCCGAGCGGAGCCGATTGGGAGATCGTGGAGCGGATGATCGAGCTGGTGGGGATGAGCCACCTGGCGGATAGGCCCATCGGCCACCTCTCAGGGGGCGAGCAACAGCGCGTCGCCATCGCCCGCGCCCTGGTCCAGGAGCCCGATATCTTCCTGCTGGACGAGCCCACCGCCAACCTCGACTGGCGGGCCCAGAGGGAGATCCTGGAGCTGGTCAAGCGCATCCACATGACTCGTAAGCTCACTACCCTCTTCGTCACCCACGACCTCAACACCTTGCCCCGGGCCTGCGATCGGGTGGTCTTGATGAAGGATGGCCTCATCCGAGGGGAAGGCCGCCCCGAGGAGATGCTGCGGGAGAATGTGTTAAGCGAATTGTACGATACGCCCATCCGCATCATCGAGCACGATGGAAGGCGGGTGGTGCTGTCGTAGGAGGCCCACATGGAAATTCTCCACTACCGCTTCATGTAAAACGCCATCCTGGCCGCGCTGCTGGGAGGGGTAGCTTGCTCAACCATTGGTGTCTTCGTGGTGACCATGGGCATCTCCTTCATCGGCACTTGCATCTCCCACGCCGCCTTCGCTGGCGCTCTCCTCGGAATCCTGCTGGGCTTCAACCCCTTGATGGGTGCCTTCGTCTTCAGCCTGCTGGCAGCGGCGGTCATCGGCCCCCTGGCCGACCGGGGGGAGTTCAACCCCGATACGGCCATCGGCATCGTCTTCTCCCTGATGCTGGGGCTGGCCTTCCTGTTTATGGGCCTGATGCCCGGTCCTAAGACCCAGGCCCTGGGGCTCCTCTGGGGCAGCATCCTCACTGTCACCGATGCCAACCTGATCTTGCTGGCCGCCGTCTGCGGGGTGGTGGTGACCCTGGCGGTCCTCTTCTACAAGGAGATCCAGGCCGTCCTCTTCCATCGGGAGATAGCGCTGGCGGTGGGCATCCCGGCCAATGCCATCTTCTACGCCCTGCTTTTTCTGACGGGAGCCACCATCACCGCCTCCTTCAAGGCTATTGGGGGCCTGCTCATCTTCAGCCTGATCATCAACCCCGCTGCGGCGGCCTACCAGCTCACCTACAGCCTGAAGCGGATGTTCCTCCTCTCCGCCCTCTTCGGCGTCCTCTCCGGCCGGATGGGGCTTGCGGCCTCTTATCTTTTCGACGTCCCCAGCGGGGCGGTGATCATCATCACCTCCAGTCTCGTCTTCGCCATCGCCACGCTGCTTTCGCCCAAGAGGAAGGTGAAAGGGTGGCAAATAATGCAGGAGGTCAAAGATGTGTGAAAAATGCGGCTGTGGGCTTCGTACTGCCCTTCTCTGCCCCGAATGTGGCGGAAGAATGGTGCTCATCAACGGCCGGCCAGTCTGTATGTCCTGTGGTGCATCTCCTTCCGCGGACGAGAATCCATTAGAGCATCATTCCTACGAGCACACTGAACACCCCCATGAGCACACTGGACACACGCTCGAGCACCATGAAGAGAAAACAAAAGCCGTGTCAGATGACTTGGCCAAGCTGCGCCTTCTCCTCCCTCACTGGATCGAGCACAACGAGGAGCATGCCGAAAGCTTCCGGGAGTGGGTAGGAAAGGCGCGGGAGATGGGCCTGGAAACGGCGGCACGGCCAATAGAAGAGGCCGTGGAGCGGATGGCAGCCTGCAACGAGGCCCTGGCCGCCGCCTTGAAGGCGCTGGAGGGGTGATGAACCACCGCCAGTTCTTCGAACAAGCGGCGGCCGAATGGGACGCGCTGGAGGTGGAGGAGACCCTGATCCGGCTGCGGGAGATCGTAGCCGGGCTGGACATCGTGCCGGGGGCAGCGGTGTTGGATGTGGGTGCCGGTACCGGGGTGCTGGTGCCGCTGCTTCGAGAGGCGACAGGCGGGGAGGGACGGATCATGGCTCTGGATATCTCGGGCGAGATGCTCAGGCAAGCCCAGGCCAAGGGGTATCCCGTTGAGTATGTCCAGGGGGACGCCGAGAACCTGCCCCTGCGGGATGAAGCCTTTGATTGGGCGATCTGCAATGCTGTCTTCCCTCACTTCCCCAACAAGCCTCGCGCCCTGGGCGAAATTTGCCGCGTGCTGCGGAGCGGCGGCCGGCTGGTCATTTGCCACACCGCCAGCCGCCAGGCAATCAAAGAGTTCCACCGTTCCATGGGTGGGGTCGTGGCTCACGACACCATCCCCGACGAGGGGGAGATGCTGCGCTTGCTGCAAGAGGCCGGGCTGATGGAGGCTCAGGTGCGGGATGAGCCCGACTGTTATCTGATACTGGCCCGCCGGAACTAAAGGAGGTCCAGATATCCTCTACGACCGGGAGCTGGCCCTGGCGGTGGGGGTGCCGGCGCGGGCGATCTACTACGCCATCATCGTCCTATGGAGAAAGAGTAGGGAGCATCAGCTCACAGCCATGACGAAGCGTCACGGAGTTGGCGCTTCCTTTGCTGTTTGTATCCGATACACCCTGGAAATTTTAAGGTTCCACCACTTGACAAAATGCACAAAAGGTGGTATAATGCATAGGTGTGGAAAGTCCGTATAGGCATAAGACACTATGTGTCGGGAGGTGAGAGATGCCGCGCGGTCGTGGGCGCAGGTGGATGGGGGGCAAAGGTCGTGGGCCCTGCCCCACGCGGATATATCGTTTCATGGAGCCGTGTTTGCTCCTGCTGCTTCATCGCGGCTCCTCCCACGGTTACAGCCTGCAGGATGAGCTGAAGGAGTTTGGTTTTGCGGAAGCGCCGGTTGATCCCAGTATGGTCTATCGTGCCCTGCGGGAGATGGAAGCACAGGGACTCGTGGCCTCAGCCTGGGACACCGAGGGCTCAGGCCCGCCGCGGCGGGTTTATCAACTGACCCGCCAGGGCAACCAATACCTGGCCCAGTGGGTGGCCGACTTGCAGGAGACGGACCGAGTGCTGCACAGTTTCTTTGCCGCTTACGACGAGCACATGCAGGAGGGTGAGGGTGAGCATCATTGATGATCTGATCGCTTCTCTGGGGAGCGATGCGCCCCTTCGGGAGGTGCGGGTCTGTGCCTTCTGGACGGCAGTGGTGCTCGACGACGGACGCTGTGGGCTGGCCTCCACGCTGCGGCCTGAGGAGCCCCAGTGTGCCGGCCCCGCTCCCCTGGTGCCGCGGGCGGGCCATCTGCTGGAGTGCAGCGCTCTGGAGCTGGCCGAATACGCCAAATCCGAGAGCCTCCTGGAGGCCTCGATCGGCCTGGCGGCCATAAACTCCCTGATGGAGATTGACGAGAGCCGCTGCGTGGAGCTGAACGCGGAGCAGGTCATCCTGAAAGAGGGGGCCGGCAGGAAAGTGGCCATCGTGGGGCACTTTCCCTTCATCCCCAGAGTGAGGGAGGCGGCCGAGAAGCTTTGGGTGCTGGAAAAGAGGCCCGTGAAGGGAGACTTGCCTGCGGAGATGGCGGCAGAGGTGCTCCCCCAGGCCGACGTGGCGGCCATCACCGGCACCTCGCTCATCAACCACACCTTTGAGGGATTGATGAAGTTGTGCCGCCCCGACGCTTTGGTCATCGTCCTGGGCCCCACGGCGCCCCTCTCGCCCCTGCTCTTCGACTACGGGGCGGACATAATCTGCGGAACCCTGGTCACCGACGCGGAGTCCGTGCTGCGGCTCATCGGCCAGGGAGCCAACTTCGGGCAGGTGAAGCGCGGCAGGGGCGTGCGATTGCTGACTATGGCCCGGACGCAACATTCCATTTGACGAAAATCAGTTGCGTGAAAAAAGGAGCAAAGATTGGTTGACGAACAGCAGGTACATCAAGCGTTGCGAGAGGTAAAACATCCCGAATCGGGCCGTAGTTTGATGGAACTGGGCATGATCAGGGACATAAGGGTGGATGATAAGCAGGTGAGATTCACCGTCGTCCTGCCCTTCATGAACGTGCCCATCAAGGATCAGGTCGTGAGCGAAGTGCGGGCGGCGGTAGAAGGGCTGCCGGGGGTCGAGAGGGTGGACGTAGAACTGGCCGACATGACTCAGAAGGAGAGGGCCCACTTCATGTCGTTCAGTAGAGAGCCCGGCTCGGCTGAGGGAGTGAACCGTGTCAAGCACGTCATCGCTGTGTTGAGCGGCAAGGGTGGAGTAGGCAAATCTACAGTGGCAGCACTTCTGGCTGTTGCTTTGAGGAAGGGAGGCCATAGAGTGGGCCTGCTCGACGCCGACATCACCGGCCCCAGCATCCCTAAGATGTTCTTCCCCACGCAGAGGCATCCAGATAACAGCCCCCTGGGCATCCTGCCGGTGGAAAGCGAAACAGGCATCGGGATCATGTCCATCAATCTGCTTCTTCCCAGCGAGGACCAGGCGGTCATCTGGCGAGGACCGCTCATTGGCAAGGCTATTCAGCAGTTTTGGGGCGACGTCTTCTGGGGCGATCTGGACTACCTGGTTGTGGACCTTCCCCCCGGCACGGCCGATGCCGCGCTGACCGTCATGCAATCCATTCCCCTGGAAGGTGTAGTCCTGGTCACCTCGCCTCAGGGGCTAGCGGGAATGGTGGTGCGCAAAGCGGCACAGATGACTCAACACATGGGCACGCCCATCTTAGGGTTAGTGGAGAACATGAGCTACACCACCTGCCCCAAATGCGGAGAGCGCATTGAGATCTTCGGACCCAGCAAGGCGGCAACTACAGCGGAGAAGTTCAATATGCCGCTTTTGGGCCGGCTGCCCCTTGATCCCGAGATCTCTAAACTCTGTGATGCCGGGATGGTTGAGGAATACTCGGCCGATGCCTTCGCCCCCATCGCCAAAAAGGTAGTGGCTAGCGTCGAAGAGAGAGCCAATAGTAGATGAAGACCTGCTGAAGATCAAATGCCCGGTTATCGCTCGCGACGCGACGTTGGCGTGCCATTGGGTAGCATCGTTCTGAAACAGGGGAGGGGGTAAAGATGACAATGGGGCATATGTCCGTGATGGGAGCGTTTGTCCTGGGGTTGCTCCATGCCCTTCACCCTTGTGAGGACAAGGGCGTCGCCTCTATGATCGCCACGTGGGCGGGAAAAAGGCTGAAGGATGCTATCCTTTTGATAATCCTATACGGCGTAGGCACGACGTTGACCAACGCCGTGATGGGGGCCATTGCCGGCTATGTCGGATCGTTGCTGTTTGTGCGATACGGGCCGCTCTTTAAAACCATCGCTGGTGCGGCTATTGCCCTGTTCGGCCTTTGGATTCTGAGAGGTGGAGGAGGGTACACTTTCGCATCACCGGTAGAGGGGGAAAAACTGAGAAGTAAGACGGTCTGGAGCGTATTCCTCATAGCGATCGTCGGGGGTTTGCCCATTTGTCCCTTTGAACTGACTATTCTGACCTGGGTTGCTTCGGTAGGAGACGTGTGGCGTGGCGTTTTGATAGTGCTCGCCTTCGGCCTGGGAACGACCATTGGCTTGGTTCCTTGGGGCTTTGCTGTAGGTGGCCTGGGGGAGCTGGCAAGAAGGATGGGTTATGAGGCCTGGATACCTAAGACCATGGGGATTCTCATAA
>Ga0209986_10002020_pt1 | contig 18951 bp, 18 predicted proteins | sample BlataG_FD_183168 | JGI IMG/M metagenome (GOLD analysis project Ga0209986, IMG submission 183168) | Deep subsurface microbial communities from Black Sea to uncover new lineages of life (NeLLi) - Black_00105 metaG (SPAdes) (version 2) | ecosystem: Environmental > Aquatic > Marine > Oceanic >... | reverse complement strand
TAAGAAAGGTAAGAAAGGTAAGAAAGGTAAGAAAGGTAAGAAAGGTAAGAAAGGTAAGAAAAGGAAACATAAAATATTCATCTATAAAGTAAATATAGATATTTACTTTAAATGTCGAGCAATTCATCACTTTCTCTCCACTCTCCCCACTCTCCCCACTCTCCCCACTCTCCAACCTCGGATTCTGAGGAATGGTATGATGAAAATGAAGATGAAGATGAAGATGAAAATGAAGATGAAGATGAAGAACCTTATATAAATTGCGTTTGGAGAGAAGAATTGTCTCAAGAGGAATTCAAAGAAAAACAAAAGATAGTTTCTCGTTCTATTATTCCAGATGAAGTTTTTATAGCTATGTCTACCAATGAAATAGTGGATTATATTCTAGAAAAAGGAGAAGAACCACGTTCGTTTCACTATAAACCTTTTTTAGTGAAACAAGCCATTCAAATACAACAAGAAAATTTGGATGGGGTTTTTGCACTCTTCCAATTACAAAGAGAGAAAGAGTTATATATTTCTACTAAGGAAATAGCGATGGTTAAAGAAAGAGAAAAACAACGTTCTTTGTGGATGAAAAGGATACTGAAAACTCCACCCGCTTTACCATTTCCCGTAATTGAATGCTTACTGAAACATGTTTTATTATTGAATGATCCTAAAACCGTCAATAACATTCGTCGCGTCTCACGTGAAATTAAAGTAGTTATTGAGTCTGAACCCTATATTTCTATCATTCGGCAACAAAGTAAACAACGAAAATTTAACGAATCTTTATCCTTATATAACTCAACTTTTAGTCGTTTATGTATTTCCCCTTTCAACCTTAATACGGTTGAAAGGGGAAACTATGAGTCTAAATTAAAGGCATTACACATGAAACTGTGCAAAATAGATTTACAAATAGCTCATAAGTTTATTTGCTTTCATCGTCACAAAAACATATATTTAGGATGTAAACGATTTCAGGAATATTGTGTCCAAAACAGGAATAGATTGGAAAAATGTGTTTTGGATGATATAAAAACTTTGTAAAAAAATTAAACATGAAAGAAAATGCTATCTTATGTATACAATTCAGAGAAAGTTTATTTGTCTCAAGTTGCCCGAGAAAAGATGAAAGAATTTGAAATGCGAAAAACTAGATATAAGAAAGAGTGGGTAGATCAACTCGTGGATTATGCGCGTAAAGAAATTTTATTGAAAGCTTCATTGGGTGAAGGATCTACTACTTTTTACATGGAAAAAGCATTTCATAATTTAAAACCTCTTGTTTCAATTATAGAAGATAAAAAAGAACAATATGAGATTAGTAATGAAGATAAAGATTATTTAATGACAGAAGTCGTCCGGTATTATTCAAACGAAAAAGAGTATCCATTTCTCGTTTGCCGTCCACAACCTGGGTATAATACCAACGCTCTTTACTTCAGTTGGATTCTATCTGAAACAGAGGAATTGTGAATTAAGATGAATATAAATTCCAAGTTATCACAATCCCTACAATAAACAACGCTGTAATTCCAACCCATAACCAATCCAATCTACTAGGTATATCAAAACCTTTATTGACCAATCGTTCCCTTTCTATTAGATAATCCACCTGAATTACGATGAGTAAGAAAAGAGATATAATGAAAACGCAAAAGGATAAAAAGGTCAAATGGGAGAAGGACATCAAAGCTACTGCAGCTACATAGAGTACAGTTATGTTTCGAAACCAATCTAGATATAAAGCCTCGAATGTAACTATTTCTGTTGACTCTCTTACAGGAGTGACTAGGGACATTTTATAATATAATAGATATATTATAAAGATTCTTTATCTGATTAAAAGACTCCAAGTATAATCGGGTGGAAAAATGGGTTCATTCCAGGAAGAATAATCCGTTTTAAGCTGTATTTTCCAGTTCCTGAAACACCGCTTCCATTCTTTAGTAGTCCATTGTGAACTAAGGACGCCAAACGCGAAACCTTCTTCTATATCAAAACTGGGCAAGACAGCGTCACTAATAAATGTATTTGTTATTCCTATAGGAAATACATCGTTGAGTACTAAGACGATTTTCTGATATTTATAATCCACGTAGCATCGAGTAATAGCATCTATCTCCTTTAAAGAATGAAGAGCACGTAAAAGTTCATCAAAAGAAGTTTGTTTTGTAAAGGGAAACTTCCTATATAAGTATTTCTCTTTATTTACTATTCTAGCTGATATTACTTCAGATATTATATTGCGTATCTTTCGAATTTTCTTTTCGCTTTGTGTCAATTTCTTTTGAGCGAAAAGAAAAGAATCTAAGGGAGGCAATGTACGTATACTTGCATAATCTACAGGAAAAAAATCTGTTAGTATGTAGTATGGTTTATCTGTTATGGGAAGATCGCTAAACCATTTTTTGTTCATCTTACCCTTTACAACGTGTTTATTTCCATTTGTATCTTCAATAACAGCACTTACTTTGACTCCTTCATAATATTTGCAGAGTAAGGAAAAGTAATTTTCAGAGATAATTGGGTCAATTGTAAATTCGTGTTGGGTTACTCGGTTATTCATCTTTATACAAATTTTTTATTTGTATAAAGAATGTTAGACGCAAATAATTATAGATTTTTATCAAGTCCAGCTTTTTCCAATTTGACTCTAAATTCATTTCGTTCACGTTTGGTAGGTATCAAGTCTATATTCTTTTCTTTTAGTGCCGCAATTTCGCAAGCAGAGAATTGAACCGAGTTGACTCTATAATCTAGGAAAGCTTGAGTCGAAACGGGACACAATTGTTCGACTATCGAAAATACGGCATTAGCTACTTCCCGGATTTCCTGTTGAGCATGTGGATCTTGTCGAAGATAAAGAAAATGAAACAGATTATGTAAATCCATTTTCCAATAGAGTTCTGTCATTATGTTTTGTGGTAGTATTATTCGGGCCATTTCTCGTGCTACATTATGTTCCATCAATCGTTTGTAATATTTATGTACATTGGCGTTTCTACATTTATATCGAAATTCTCTAGCCACAGTAATCTCTGATGGATTATCAAATTCGTCCAAGATACCTAGAGAACCCTGTTTATTTTCTTGAGATTGCTTTCGAACCTCTTTGGGGATATAATAGTCTTCTGGCAATACACTGTATCTCCCGGAAATTTGATTAACATTGGCTGTTCGGTGACGGATGAGTTGTCTTTCAACAAATATAGGTATTTTAAGATGAAATTTGAATTCAACAGCTTCAAAAGGACTAGTATGATAGTTTCTCATCAAATATCGTATTAATCCAGTATCTGAAGATATTTTCTTTGTTCCTTCCCCATAGCTTATACGAGCCATCTGAGCTATAGCCGTATCGCAGTACAAGGGAGATTTAACCTTATTGGGCATATGATCCACTAAACGCACAAAACCACCTCCACAATACCTCGATTTGAGGACTGGTATTGGCTCATACAATTTCTTGAATGCATCCGTGCAATAGAAGCGGGTTTTATTCTGGATATTTCTCCCTGCTGACAACATTTTCGATGCAGAAAATAGCTATTTTGTTCATTTATTGTTCACAATAAATCGAATTGAAAACCTATTAGAATTGATGAGGAAAAAATGTCATGTCCACATGGTTTTATAAGTGGAGCCACAGCAGCATTTGCAGTTTGGCCTTTTGAAACAATTAGAACACAAAAGCAAGTTTTACATAACAGTGCGTTTTCTAATCGTGTTCAACACATATACCAAAAGCAAGGCTTAACCGGATTTTATAAAGGGTTAACTCATGGAATAGGGGGTATTGGAATGTTTTTTGCACTTTATTTTCCTATTCATGGAGAACTTAAAAAACGATATATTTCTCATAATCTTGGAGATAATGAATTTGGAATTCGGCCTTTCTTAGCCTCTTATAGTGCTGCTAATATTAGTAGTGTCTTCAATAATATATTTCATGTCATTCTTACTAGAAGACAAACTCAGGTTACTACATCAAATCCTAACGTTAACTCGACCATTTTTGGGGTAATAAGAAGAGAAGGGATAAAAGGGTTAACACGTGGATTGGGTATTACATGGGTAAAAAATGTCGAATTGGGAATCATTGCTCCCTTTCGAGAATATATGAAAGCCAACGGTTCTGATCCTTTACTAGCCACATTTACTGCAAAATTGTTAATAACAAGTATTACGTATCCCTTGGATACCGCCAGAACACTTAGTAGATATTCTACCAAACCATTAAGTGCCAAACAAATAATGTTACAATTTTACAAGTTTCCTGCAAGTGCATATAAAGGATATTCGTTATACGTTTTGAGATCTGGTTTTGCAACCGTAATTGTTTTTACCATGTATGATTGGTTAGAATCTTATTAGAAAGAGATTGATTTAACGTTAACTTTAACTTCCGTATCTCAGATAAGCAGAGCGCTCGGCTTTTAACTACATTGGTGAGATACCGTGTGGTCGCGGGTTCAATTCCTGTCGGAAGTGTTGAACTTATACATATCTATATATATATATATATGTATATGGTGTATATGGTGTTTTTTGCGTATTTACGTATTTTATGCGCTTTCTAATAATGATGTTTCTTATGACATTTGTCATAATTGTCGTATTTCTTATGTTTTTTCTTATGTTTTTTCTTAAGTTTGGTTACTTGAACTGTTTCCACTACATAACAAGATTTCTTCTTCTTGTAGCAGTTTCCACAACTATCTCCGTAAAAATACGAGTATGAGCAACTTCCCATTTTATATAGTTTCAAAATATTTATAAATATTTTGAAACGGCTTAAAGAAATCTGCAGATTTTTTTTGATTTTGAGTCTTATTCAAATAAACATCGCCATTGATGTTTACATACACTTTGAAAATGAGGATTATGAACAGTAATGTTGCCGAATAAAGGATGTGAAATTTCTGGATATTGTTGTAACTTGAGCAACAACTTTTGTTTCGTATATCCAGTCAAACGTAGTATATCTACCGTAAGTGGAGAATGTTCATAGAAAAGTAACCCGAAAGTTCGAAAATCATTTAAGGAATCGGATATAATATAATTGAACTGGGACAAGAATCGTGGAGTGCATAGACGATATTTGCCTACAAAAAATAAAATAGCGTATAGAAGGATCTTTCTCTCAGGATTGTTTGTTGGAATTCTATCATAGTATATTTCTTTCCACTTCTTCAATCTTTTCTCATCTGCATGAGCTATAATTTCTTCTAATTTCGTTTCTAGTATATATGTTTTGAGTAAGAACTTAGTATAATATACAAAATCTTTACATAAACACGATAATGGTAATAGATCTTGTATGGGTAGATGCGAAAGGATCTTCAGTCGAATCTCGGGAGGAAAGAGTCTCCACATTTTCTCAAAAAAAATGTGCAAAATGCATCATTTTCGGTTTATCTTTTTTTGTTGAACGTGCTGAACGTGGGTGTTTATAAAAAAATGATTATACTTTGGTGAACACAACAGATAAAATCTTGGATGACGAATTATTCTGAGGCAAGGCAGTTTGCCGAAGAAATTGAGGGTGGTGTAATGGAGTGGTGGAGTTGGAAAAATTTATATAACATGCTATTAGGAACAGCGATTTCATTTCCTTTGACAACAGCTATTCCGATCATCAGCTTTTTAGTCATCGTCTTAACAGAGGCAGTGAATAGAGATGAATCTTGGAGTATAATAGCTTTAACGGTTAGCGTTTTGATTATGATGGTCCTAGAGAAAATAGTTGTTCTCATCGGTTTATGGGTTTTTTGTATTCGAGAATGCATTATAATGAGTAAATGATCGATATCTCAATTATATAGATTTATATAATTGTCGTTTTCAGATTTCAGATTTCAGATTTCAGATTTCAGATTCTAGAGATAAAGGAAAGAGAATTTCTTGAGGAGTAAAGGGAAGATAGGATTGGCTATGTTTTTCCACATACTTTTCCAAAGAATCTACATTATCATCGAGTTTATGTTTTTTGAGTAAATAACGAATTGTTTCCAGGGATTGTTCAACAAAAGATGCATCCAATCTGGCTTTCCGAGACTTAATATAATCCAATGCCTTTAAATCCAAAGTTAGAGCATTTACATAAGCTATAGAACTCACAAAAAATCGTCCAAGGGTTTCAATGAGATTTTCAATATCTTCACGTTCGTATTCTTGAGCCAATTGGAATTGTATTTGATCGTGAATTTTGAGATGTGGGTTTTGAAAAATATAATCCTTTGAAGTGAAATCTCTCACAAATTGTAAGTAAGCATACATTCTTTCAATCGATTGGAAAGTGTTACCGTTTTCAGATAATTTCCAGACTTCATAACGTAAAGTTCTTGCATAATCCGTGATCTCATTAATATCAAAAAAGGACTTTCCATCCAAACTAAATCTAGGGATCAAAAGCCAATTTTTCACACACGTATATCTCCATGGACGTTCTACCTCGTATTGTTCTTGGAAATTTTTCAAGAAATCAGAATGTGAAGAGTGTGAAGATTGAGGATTGTTTCCCAAGAAATTTTCAGAAAAGGGAAGAGCCACGTAAATATCCATCTCAAGAGTAAGAGACTGATTCACTAGAAAATCACTCAGATGAACTCTTTTCTGGTCGTTTCCTATTTTATAGCCTTGAATAATTTCTTTTGGAGTCCATGAAAAGCCGTATTCTTCCTCTTTCAATTGTTTAAGTTTATAAAAACTGTTTAAAGATATAGAATCTTGTCTATCTTCGATTCTACCAGCAATTTCTTCTCCTAAATCAATACCATAATTATGATAATCATTCTTACCTAGATAAAAATTACCTAAGAATACTTCCTTACTCCCTTGAATATTTTTTACGTATTCTTGGATTAATTGAGTAATATTCAGCGCTTTTTTGTTTCTGAAAGTAGGACCTTTAGTTGATATTCTACCCTTAGGTAAAAAATCTTTAAGAAGAGTATGGAATTCAGATAATTCCAAAGAAGAGGGGGAAGTTATATTTTTGATCTCCCCAGATTCATAAATTTGTATATTTTGAACTTGATATTTTTTGCTTTGACTTTTTGGAATAAAAGTGGTGATGGGTCGAAGATGTAATTTTTTATGAGGTTCCCTCTCCATTTCCAAGATCTTTTGCTATTTTTTAAGAAACAAGGTTGGTTTCAAAAAGCGTTAATTCATACCATTTTCCTTTAGATTTTGAGGAGGGAAGATCCTCTTCTACGATAGGTCCTATATGATAAGGAGAAGATTGAACCCTTATTTTAGGAACACCGCCTGCAATAAAGGTCATACCAATTCTTTTTGTTCTAACAATTTCAAAATCAACTTCTGGAAGCAATAATACCTCTTTTTCATCAGGATGGGCGTGAATGTAGGAAGAAATGGCTAATACAGATACACCTTTAGGAATTTTTATTTCAAACATACAACATTTCTTATCTCTCTCCATAAAACTATCAAAATCTAATCGTGGGTTAAAAGTAGTGCTGTTAAAAGGTTTCTGCTCCAATACCACAGGAGATTTAAAAGATTTGTGTGAAGCCAAATTACCCTTTTGTAATGGTATTCCACTGTAAAGACTTGAAGCTTTATATAGGTATAGAATTTCGGGTGTTTTGGGAGCGGAAGTGATTATACGTTTCAAAAGCAATTGAAATTGTTTAATAACATCTTTAGATATCTCAAATTGCTTAGATTTGCTCAACCGATTATATCTCTTGGAGTTTTCGAAATAGGACAACCATTTTCTGAAAGGACTTTCGATATTCTTTTTCCCATATAATCTCATATCATATTCTTTGAAAAAATAATATGTCCAGTTATTAGCTACCCGAACCCAATCTGTGGCATCTGTTTTTAATCCTGGAGTGGGGGGTAATTTTTCGAGAAGAAAAGCTGCAATGGGAGTGGAATCTATTGTATACTTCCAAATAATGTATTGTTTCCATACGGAAAGATTCATTTGATATTTGTTTTGTCTGATCAGAAATTGGGAAAATCGCGGGCTAATATCATATACTACATTTCCCAAAGGACCAAACAACATTTCTGGTTGATTTAGTTGAGGAGCCATATTTTAAAAGTGGTATTAAAAAGACATGACAAAATTTCATCTGTTAATTAAATGGCAGCTTTTGACGAGGCGCATTATTACGTAAAAGATTTGATGGAAATCCCCGTCTTTAATGTAGTCAAGGAAATGAACGCTTCTGACGCTTACTTGAAGCTTATTATATCTGGAGGTGATGTTCTGAATCGGTATTTTGATGGTCCTTCCATTTTTTTAACTCACGATTTTGATCTTAAATTGACAGCTGATAAAAAGGTTGTTTTCAACGATAAGAATATACAAGTTATGCGTGATTATAACCGGGATATATCTATAGAATTAGAAGATAGACTAAACGAATTTTATGAAAAGAACAAAAAAGCGGTAGATAGTGTTTTGGAGGAAAAATATGGAGTAAAAATGGGTATAAAAAGCGATACAGGTAAATATTTTAATGCCGCTCAAACATACAAAGATGGACGGCATTTTGCTATTCGATATCAATTGCGTTCGCTAGATGATCAAGAAAGCGTATTGGACGAAATTGTGGATTTATATATGGTTCTTCCCGAACATATAACATTTCCTTATAATACCTTCTTAGGCGGTGATCCTATGCTATCTTTAGATGGTTCGAAATATTACATTCCTGCTACCGAAATGGAGGGATTACTTATTGCTGGTTTAGGATTTATGCTTTGGGATACACAAAGAATGCTGGAATATTCAATGGATTTAGAAGCTCAAGGTAAGAAAAATAAACTCCAGAGATATATAGATAAACAAAAGGCTATTTATAATGATCTCAATCATCCTCTGAAACGATTAGCATGTCTTCCTTTGGAGGATTATATTAAACATTGTGATAGGAAATCTAAAAGTTGTACGGTAGATGGTCGACAGTTTAACTCGATACGTCCACTTCTTACCTATGCTCAAAGAAAAGGTTATCTTTCCAAATCACAAGTATCTGAAATTCGTAAAGGTAAATATAGTTTGTCGTATCTCTGTGTATATATCAACAAAATCAAGGAATATTCAGAACAGTAGATTCTAAAAAGTGACTCTTTTAGTTTATATTTACGTTCAAAACGAATAATTATCACGAAATAGTAGATATTACTATATTGATTGGTTATATTGAAATTTACATTTTTACTCCAATAATAGGTCTAGTTGGATCGCTTTGCGTAGGAATTGTTACTGGGGGAGCAATCGGATCTATGATTAATATATTGAACAAATTGGAAATCGGTATATAAATGCCACGTGGCGAACTTAATGTTACATAACATACATAACATACATAACATAAATAAAATAAACCAAAATTTATGTATTTATATGAAATACATAAATAAGTTGTAGAATAATTAAAATGTGGTATTCGTTTGATCTTACGTTCCTCTCTTGCTCTCTTCTATCTGGAGGAGAGGAAAGAATGGCTAATGAAGTGCGTTCTTACATTAAATTTTATTCTAAACCTACTACCTATCTACCCTCAGATACACAAATTAAAGAAAAGGGAGTCTATATATTTCATAATTATTCCGAAATTTACTATGTGGGTAAAACATCTCGAATGTTTAAACAACGATTTTATGAACGAAAAGGGCGAGCGACAGCTTCCAACCAGCGAATATGGAAAATCATTGATCAGAAAATAGGTCATTATCTCCTCATTCCTACCTCTTTTTCTGGTCAATTGGAAGCCATCTTACTAAATCAAGGAATCAAGGGAGAAAAGCAGAATAGGGAATTGGTGGCTTTACGAGATTATCAATATCAAAAGGGTATGATATTAGAGACCCTATATACTATCATTAATACTCCCATTTCTTTTCTTAAATCTATTTGGAGTGTAAATTGGTAAATTAGTAAATTATAATAGTATTATCAAATAAAATGTTCACTACTAAACAAGAATATGTGTCTTTACACGAACAACACAAAGAAATACAAAATCGTTTAGATAGATACTGCAATTTATTTTTAGATAATCAAGAGGATGTAAAACAAACGGATGAAGAATCTTTCGAGACATCCAATATTGATATTTTCGAAGAACTGGCTTGTCTAAGAGATTCCTTAACTGATAAAAAGGTGGATCTATGCTTTTGTGAACGAGAAAACGTGTGTCAATGTTCATCGGAAGAAATATGCGATTGTGACGGAGAAAATTTTTATACTGTTTCACAGGTAGATATTATTGATGGTTCAAATAGCAATATCATCTTTGACTTTTCGACTTTGGAGAATGTAACTATCCCTCGACTCAAAAACGTTCGATTTTTCACTTTGGATAAAGAAACGGATGAGGAAAAATGGATTATGGATTTAAGGAAAATAATCGAAAAACGGAAAAAAAAGAAGGTTGTAAGTGAATATTTTTTGAAAACACGTTCTTATAGTAATCTTCCTGCTACAAATACGGATAGAAAATATATAGAGTATGAAATTTTTGATGTACCTCATCTAGACGGTAAAAGAATAGAAATCAAAATTGACTATCTACAATACCATATACGATGAGTCAAATTTGTATTTATCCCACGGAATTTTGAAAAAATATAGAATATAATGGGTTTTTAAACCTAATGGAAGTAACCTCATTCTCAACAATACCGACACAGGAAAATGATGGTTCTAAATCTTCCCATATATGGGGGTCGTCCGTGGACGGGGAAAGGTTAGATCGCGTCGAGATTCAAACAGACAAACTTCATCAATGTGAGTTACTTATCCATAACACTACTTTATATGAGATGAACAAATTACGTAGGATTTTAATGTCCCAAATCCATACCATGTCCATTGAATATATCGAAATCGAGCGGAATTCGAGTGTTCTTCCTGACGAAACAATAGTTCATCGTTTAGGACTTTTACCTATATACTGTCAAAATATGGATGATGTTACAGTAATGGAAGATTGTGTATGTGGAAATGAATCAGGTTGTAAAGATTGCAGTCTTCCTTTTGTTTTAAATGTGACTGGAAGAACGAAAAAGAGATTTGAAGTAACTTCAGATCACTTACAATTTACTCGAAAAAATGTGAAAATATCAAAAGAGAGAATACCTATTTTCTTCTTGAGAAACGGTGAGTCTGTTTTAATTCGAGGAAAAATTCAAAAGTCTACCGCCAAAATACATTCCAAATGGAGTCCCGTTACTTCTTCTATTATTATTTGTGAAGTAAAAAAGGACACCTACAGATTATCTTTTGAAGGTATTGGGCAAATCGAAAATAAGGAACTTGTTCGGAAAGCATTACATATTCTTAGACACCATTAAATCGTTTAGATATACATATACATATACATTTATACATTTAACAAATGTATAAATTTTTAACCTGATAATTAGTAGAATCGATCGTTTTTACTACTGTAAGTATATTTTTTATAATCACGTGATGAGTGTTTCTTTCTTTTCTTGGATTTCTTGGTATGTCTTTGCAGTTCTTTCATTGACACATCCTGAATTGTAACTTGAAATTCATCTATTTTTTCAGCGAAAATCATATCGATTCGAGATTTCATTTCTTTTTCCTTTCGAGCAAATTCTTCCGCTAAGACATCTTTGAAATTGGATACAGTAAGGTTAATTTCTTCTTCCTTTCGAGCAAATTCTTCTGCTAAGACATCTTTGAAATTGGATACAGTACTGTTAATTTCTTCCTTAGTTTCTTTAATGGCTACATCTACAGTATCTCTAATCTCTAGTTCGGAATTTGATAGATGATCTTGAAGATAAAGCATTTGGCGCTGGAATTCAGATAATTCCGAGACAGTCAACTTGCAATATCCGGAAACAGTGTCCAATATAGCTGGTTTGTAATCCATGGCAGGACCTTCATCGAATACTGGACCCCATTCATTGCAAAAGGTAAGAATTTGCTCAAACAAAATTCTAGAACCAGATACCACAGCATGAGTTGCTATAGCTGTAGCCGGGTAGCACATATATTTAAACATGTTACAGTTCATACAATTTTCATTGACATTATAATAAGGCAGCGTGAAATGAAACGGTAGATCCCTATATATATTGTCTTCTAAAAGAAACTTTAAAGCAGCCAAGTACATTACTAATCCCACCACAAAACTATCTACTCCCTTTTGCACATTACTTCCTGTAGGTACACTAATAGTAGAATTTGAGGCAGTATCTGAAAGAAATGGTAAGAAAAGTGAAGATAGATCGTTTTCGTTATAAAAAGTTAGATATTGTGAAATTTTATCCACTAAACTTCCTTCTTTGAGTGTTTCAGAGTTTAAGAAAAGAGAAACGTTTTGGATTTCCGTATTCATTGTTGTACTGAAACGCTGATTTCCATCATTAAAGATGACTCTTGCTGACATTAAACTCTCACCGTCTTCTGAAGATTCAATAAAAGATACCATATAAGGAGCTGTCAATTGATTCTCAATAACATCTGAATTTTGAATTCTCTCAAAGTCCAATATGCCATACCCTCGAATAGAATTCGAATTCACATAGATTATAGGTTGGATGCGTTCCATTTGTCAACATAAGGGAAATATTTTATGCGTAAACGATAATCCATCTAAATTCTTATGGAATTTCATCTTGACAAAATTCTCAAAGTCTTTATATGCATAAAAAAAATGAAAAAATATAAATCTTCTTGCGTTTGTAAACTTTATTGTTATTCATAAAATGTCATCCCATACCGGGCTTGAATTTCAGAGAGGTCGTGGGAAGAAAATACATGGATCCGGTCGGGGTCCTCCTAGACCAACTAGAACTAGAACTAGAGGTCGAGGTCGTGGACGTCCACGACCAATTACTAGAAGAAAAATAGGTTCGCCGCGCGTTGAACCTGCACCGTCTGAGAGAAATCCAACTAATTTTTGGCGAGATTCCTTTTCCGAGCGTTCTTTAAGGCGCGGTGAAAGAGTAGGACCTATTCGGATTGTTGAAAGAGGACAAAAATCGAAAGGAAAAGAACCTGCTTCTCATCATTTTCGAAGGAGCGAAGAAGAACGGCGGAGAGGTGAAGATGCAGCTAGTGCTTTTGGGGTTCCATTGGTAGAAGCAGAACCAGATGATGAATTGGATGTTTTTATTCCTACGGCTTTGAGTCTATCCTTGTTTTCTTTCGAAGAAATGGAACTATTATCCGTTCGAGATATTACTAATAAGACTGGAGAAGGAGATCATTCGGTGAATGACCCACGTCTCGGACCTTACGACCCCTTTGCTTCTTGTGAACAATGTCAGGAAGAAGATTGTCCGGGACATTATGGTCTAATCCGGTTTCCAGAAAAATACCCTGTTCCTAACCCCAAATTGCTGGTTTATATCAGTCGGGTGCTGACATGTGTTTGTAATGACTGTTCTTCACTTCTTATTCCCAGAGAAACTTTAGAAGGGAAAGGTATTTTGAATTATTTAAGTAATGAGCGATTCAATGCAATCACAAATATGTGTGAAAATGTAGAATGTCCCAGGAAAAAGAAAGATATCTCAGAAAAGGATATCCAAGAAGAGGAAGAATTCGAAGAAGGTCCACTGAAAATTTGTTCTACAAATCCTAAATTTTACCCTGGACATTCTAAAACTGAGGGATGGATTGCTTATAAGAAATCGGAAAAGGAAAAGGATTATAGAATGATGGATCCTTACAAGATTTTCCAAATATTAAATCGTATTAGTGATGAAGATGCAGCATTGTTGGGATTCCTACCAGGAAATCATCCTCGAAATATGATACTTCGAGGGCAACTAGTCACTCCTACGTGTTCTCGTCCGCCTTTTGTTCAAGGAGCGGATGTTCGATGCGACCAACTTACAGAAATCTACAACAAAATAGTTCGATTGAATGAGACTCTCAAGATCAAGATCAAGAGTTCTGACGAATCAGAGGGGGGTCGATGTGAATGTTACAAAGATCTGATTATGGCTGTTAGAGAATTGATGAGTGGAAATAACTCAAAGACATACCAAAATCGCCCCATGATGGACCTTTCAAAGCGCTTGCAAGGTAAGAACGGTTTGTTTAGAAGACTCTTAATGGGAAAAAGAACAGATTATTGCGCTCGGACTGTTTTGGGTCCAGATCCTAGTCTTAAGTTTGGACAAATTCGTATTCCTCAATATATTGCCGATAGGCTAACAAAGAAAGTTCGAGTATTTGAACATAACAGAAGGGCCATTCAAAGAATGATGGAAGAAGGCAAAATTGTCTATATTACGAATCCTAAAACAGGGGTTACACGTCGGTATCGTGAAGGAAATAAAATTCCCATTCGAAATGGGATGGTTGTAGAAAGAAAGCTGCAGAATGGGGATCGAATCATGTTCAACCGGCAGCCTACTCTCCACAAATATAGTTTAATGTCTTATGAAATAGTTATTGGGAAACAATCTACCATAGGGCTTCATCTTTCAGTAACAGTGCCTCACAATGCCGATTTTGATGGAGACGAAGGAAATCTATGGGGATTACTCGATTTGATGTCTGTAGCAGAAGGAAAATTGTTGACGGATGTGAGAGAATGTCTCATTTCTTCTCAAACAAATGCGGCCATTATCGGATTGATTATGGATACCATTTCAGGATTTTATTTGATGACTTCTTTCAACCTTATGTTTTCTCCTGAAGATTTTAATTCGTTTTTGAGTGTATTAACCAGAACCGAACAATTAGCTACCCTTCACCAACGTGCTAGGAGACATGGTATTCATCCATATTCTGGGAAAGCGTTATTTAGTGCTCTCTTACCGAAAGATTTCTATTATAAGAAAGGAGACGTAGAAATTGTAGAGGGGATCTTGATTAGTGGAAGAATAAAGAAAGAGCATATAGGTCCTACTCATCGTTCTATTGTTCAAGAATTGTGGAAAGACAATCGTTATGGTAAAACACGAGCGGCTGATTTTCTCACCGATGCCCCTTATTTGTCTAGAGCTTTCCACGACTACTATGGATTCAGTGTTGGTATCACTGATTGCGATCCAGAATCGGATGAACTTAGGTCCAGAATAGCGGTAGAAATAGCTAGAATCCGAACAGAATACAAAGCACTTCTTTCCTTGGAACCCAAATCCAAAACCGAGCAAGAATATATAGACCAACAAATAGTAGCTGTGTTGAGTGAAATTCAAGGAATGGGACTTAAAATAACAAAAGATGTATTTTCAGAAGATAATGCCGTTCGAATCATGTCTAAGAAGATTGGAGGTGGAGCAAAAGGCGACATTCCAAATGTAACTCAAATGGCAGCCGTATTGGGAGAACAATTTATATTGGGTAAGCAACCTGAAAAACAAATTACCGGCAAAAGTAGAATCTTATGTGCTTTTGAACCAGGTTCTAAATCGTTAGAATCTCAAGGATGCATTTTAAGATCATTCTCTGAGGGTCTAACGATGCCCGAATTCTTTTTCCATGCTATGGCTTCAAGGCAAGGGCTAATGGATACGGCTGTCAAAACATCAGAAATCGGATCTATACACCACAAGATGGTCAAAGCTGTAGAAGGTGTGACCGTGGCTTACGATGGGAGTGTTCGAAACCAATTTGGAACAATCATTCAGTTTGCTTACGGTAATGATGGGTTTGATGCTTCACAGCTTGTAAGTGTGCCTACTCGAGGTACACAAAATTTAGCCACCTTTATGGATTTTAAGATGACCGCTGCCCGAATGAATGTAGCCCGGGGCTGGGTCCCACGTGAAACAAGTGGAAGAATTTTGCAAGGCCGAAGAAAGCTTTTACGTTCTTTACGTAAAGAAAGGACCGAATTTGTTTGAAGAAACTACCAATCGCTATTAACTCGTAGAAAAATAAAAATATAAAATATAATTTTATATTTATCCACTATTGATTAGGTTTTTATATGAAGTTCTAAACCCAATATTTAGAAAATAATAATTTATGAAAATTTTGAAGAGTTCTGTTTCAAAAATGGCCAGTTTGGCATCTCGTATTGTCACTGAAACTTCATCTTATCTGACTCTAGAGGATGAGCCAACCCAATCTAGTTGCGGATATTGGATAGAAAAAATATTGTAGTGCTTCTTACGAATCCCTGACCATAGACCCAAATTCATCAGCAGTCATTAGTCCTAGAATGACTGCAGTGCTGACAAGTATCTCTACAAGCATTTTCAATTTTGTTAGAATCAATAATGCGTTTCACTTGATTCTTTTGAACCTTCGTTTGTGCCTTATTGTTTGGATCCGAATACTGTAAATATACTTACGACGAAATTGTTTCAAAAAAAAATAAAGATCTTTACCCCAACATCGAATGGCAATAAATCCGACTTGATGATGATAGGAAAAATCATCATCTAAATAAATTTAGATTTTAAATCTATCTTTTCTTCCAAGATGGTTTTTCTTTTGCAAAGAAAAATGGCACAAGTAGCATGTCCTGAAACCCGAACATCTAACTGGGTGTGGTTCGCTTTAGCTGTTGCAATTCTTGCTCTTATTATGGTGATTGTTATTTACGTGTTTTATTTCGTAGAACGAAGTAAATTTATAGCAGTCCCTGATCTAGATCCTAGCTGGAATTCAGTATTAGTCACCCCATCGAATAAAACGATAGATGGAGAAAATTTTACTTTATACGTTATAACAGATAAGGCCGGTGTTGACCAGGGTGATGTTGTTACTTTGAATGTTCCAGAAGGAGGATCTGTTCCCGGAGGGTGGTTTATTGTATCCAATCAAAACGATAAAACAGTTACTGTTCAAGCCGGTACAGGAGTAACTTTCCAATCCTTCCCAACCGATAAAACCGCTGGAACAAGTGGAAATGCATCTTTACTACCCGCAAAAACAAGCTGGATTATTGCTTGGTTGAATACATCCGGAACAGCACTGAACCTTGTTCCCGGCGATCCTAATAGCTCAAGTTAAAAAAATATTTACATTAATTTGTATAACAAAAATATACAAATTGATTTATGAGATTTCTCGAAGTTCTTCAACAGTAAAGGGTGCCGGTTCTCCAATTAAAACCCAATACCGATATGCGGAAGCAGCTAGCCAATTGGATGTCATTCGGATGCAAGAGGCCATATTACCCGTATTATTTCCCTCTTTAACTATTCTAAGCCGATCATCGATAGTAAGTCCATCTCTTTCGGATCTGGAAGGATTGAATACGCCTTGGTATCGCAATAGGGGAAGGTTTCTAATCAATATACCTATATGGTTTAAATTTGAACATAATGTTTCAAATCTTTGTATACTGGAGGTGACTTTTATATCCACAGACAATTGATCGTGGACTGGAGCTTCTCGTATAGGAAAATGTGGGTTTTTACCATCCCATCCTCTCATATACATAGCTAAATGAAGTAATTCTAAAATAGTCTCCCGAATCTTCAATTTATCCTCGTTTGTAGAAGATAGAAAAAGGTCGTAAAATTCTTTAGCTTTAGATAGGGTTTCTGCTGATAGAAATTCTACTTCTTCGATGACTTCCAAGAGATCTCTTTTCAATACTTGTGATCTTTCAGTGCCTGAAAATCGGTCTTGAGCAATACGTTTCAGTTTCTTAATGGCTTGAGGTGTAAAAGTTATCCCGGGATCTATAGGATGAGCAAAGGTTTTAATTACTCGGAAATGGTCAATCAATCCTTCAATATGAAAAGCTGTCAAGAATTCTCTACGAACTCCATAACAGACAATCACTCCAGGATCTAAAGCTTCAACTTCATCCAAGGTTACTGGTGTTTCTTTATTGGTTATTTCTGGGTATAAACCCGAGTAAAAATTCTCCAATAATTGCGATAACTGTAACATGTCGTAGACATTTCTTTCATCTATATCATTTTCGTCATTTCCTTCCCGAATAGCCATCGATATTAAATCCGATACCCGATAATATTCTTCGGGAAAGAGAGGATTAAACGTTTTCCTTAAATCTAAGAGGGTAGGGTTTAGAGTATGTATTTTTCTCAGTTCTTCATCGTAAGGTATGTATCCAAAATAAGTCGATTGTAAGCGTTTATATTCACATATGGGATTGCTGGACAGACTGATATCTCTTTTGAAGATCACCGCTGTTAACGCAACTGCTTCTACACACGATTTAGGTTCAATTCGTTTTAATAAATTTATTGGCATTATAAGTGTATTATTATTGATAAAAGCAGTAATTTCAAGATGTTCGCTTAATTTTTCCTTGGTGATAACATTGTCTTTTTCTAAAGCAATTGAATGTCCCGCAGATGGATTACCAAGAATAAGAACATTGATAACGTCTTGAACTGTTGAAGTGTGAGAAAAATGGTTCAATAGTTGATATGCCTTATCCGGTCCTGCTATTAAAAAACGAACAGCGTTTGCCATCATAGAAATAGTAGTATTTACGTTCAATGAAAGATTATGTTCTTGACAAATCCTATAAAGCACACAAGCATTAAGTTTGTGTGGTTTATCTGGAGTTTGCAATCCAGACTCAAATTTGGGATCAATAATAGATAAATCTATCTTGAAACTCTTCTCAAAAGTCTGTAAAAAATGGAGGGCTTCAAAGAGTTTCGTTTTTGTCCACTGTAATCCACGATCGGTATTTACGTAAGCGGTCAATATACGTAATTTTTGCATCTCTACTGTCTCTATGGGATATTCAATGGTTATGGGAGGAATTTTATGGATATAATTGACCAAATCTTGCCTGTAATTCTCTCTGATCACTCCTTTCTCATGACCTATCCGATGGGCATCCAAAATTTCTTCGAGGACACACAGAGGTGTATTCATATCGACCTTTTTTACGATGTTCAATCGCGAAACATCTACTGGAGGACTTGAAGCGATTCGTTCTTGATCGAGATCTTTTCGGTCAGTGTGTTCCTCAACGGTCCACAAAGACGACTTCGTTGCTTCCATTTTTAATTTTATAACAAAATCTATAGGAC
>Ga0209986_10002019_pt1 | contig 18955 bp, 14 predicted proteins | sample BlataG_FD_183168 | JGI IMG/M metagenome (GOLD analysis project Ga0209986, IMG submission 183168) | Deep subsurface microbial communities from Black Sea to uncover new lineages of life (NeLLi) - Black_00105 metaG (SPAdes) (version 2) | ecosystem: Environmental > Aquatic > Marine > Oceanic >... | reverse complement strand
GGAATGCCAGGTCGATTCTCCCAGTTGGACAAGGACAGCGATATCAGTAATTTCGCTGTGCAAGGAAGTTGGAGATATCGATGAGAAATTCCTTGTACCGTGTAGTTAGCGGGGGGTCAGCCTTATCCAACGCTCTCTGACCTGATTTGAGCAGGTCCTGCATTCGCTCCTTACAGGCCTCCAAAGCTCCGGATTCACTGAAGATGTTCTTCACCCTCTGCACTTCCTCATCCGTCATTCCTCCTTTTCCAAGAAGATCATCTAGCTCTTTCCTCTGTTCAGGTGTAGCTCTCTCGTATGTTTCAAAGACAAGGTATGTCTTCTTCCCCTCACGGATATCTCCAGATGTTGACTTTCCTGTCCTTGTTTCATCGCCAAACGAACCGAGGATGTCATCTTGCACTTGGAATGCCTGACCAGCTTTTACTCCAAACTCCTCCAGTGCAGCTAGCTGTGATTTCGTTGCTCGCGCCATCACTGCACCCATCATGAGAGACCTCTCGAAGAGTACAGCCGTCTTCATTTTGACCATCTGCAAATAGGTTTCAGGGGTAGCGTCTGGATCTGTTATCATGCTCATCTCAAGCAGTACACCGTCAACGAGATACTGGTAGGAGTGCTGGTAATAATGCTGGCATATCACACTGACATCCGGGTCGAGCTGTGCGGAGGTGATTGCTTCTGCACCCATGTTGATTAGTGAGTCACCTCCCAGAATCGCCATGGTCATCCCGAAGTCATTGGACTCATCTATGTTGTCACCACTCTCGAGGTGGAGGTCCCTGTATGTTGCGTGGAAGGTCTTGCCACCGCGACGGGTTTCATCGTGGTCGATTAGGTCATCATGCAGGAGGGATCCATTGTGTAGTAATTCCACCGAACACGCCGCTCGATACAGATTCTCATTCTCGACATCTTCCCTAATGACCTTGTACCCAACAGCCACGAGGATTGGACGCAGTCGCTTGCCTCCTCGCATCATGTACTCTCTGACATTCTCGTAGTACTTCTTGTGCCACGGGCCGAGCCGACTGACTTCTTCAATCTTCTCGCCAAGGAATTCTTCAAGCGCCTGCTCAGCATTCCTAGTTTCTTCCTTCAAGATGTTCATGTAGTCCGTCAAAGCTGTTCATCTCAAGACGGGTGTTCCAGATTCCTCTTTAATAGAGTTACTGAATTGTCGAGCACAACTTCACAAAATGTCGAACTGAACTCAGTTGCTGGCAGAAATTGGAAAGGCTCGAATCCAACACTTGCCACAGTCAAATGGTGGGTCTGAATGCTTCCCAATCCTGAAACCGCTGCTCTTTCATAGCATTGGGTTGACATCGGTTAACAATCTAATCATAACTTATTGGAGATTTTTCCATTAGCTCTTTTCGAATTTCATTTTGTTATTATGGTCCAAAGTTATTACTACATTTCCCTTTTTGTGTCCTTTATCGACATACCTGTGAGCCTCGACAATCTGTTCCAAGGGATATCGTCTATCTATGACCGATTTTATCTTTCCCGCCTCAATAAGCTCTTTGAGGAAGATTAAATCCTCAGCCTTTTCTTTTATTGAAGATCTAACGTTAAGAAACACTCCATTCTCCTTTAGCGAGCTTTTCCTACGTGAAGACGAAATCTTGCTTACTGCGTCAAAAACAACATCATAGATTTCACCGCTTTCTGTAAAATCCTCTTTAGTGTAATCAATGACCTTATCGGCTCCCAGAGATTTCACCATTTCTAGATTCGTTGTGCTGCATACCCCTGTGACCTCTGCTCCAAAGTACTTAGCAAGCTGCACAGCATAGGTACCTACACTTCCAGAAGCTCCATAGATCAGAACTTTCTGTCCGCTCTGGATGTTTCCTTTTCTAATAAAATGCAATGCTGTAAGTCCACCAACAGGAACAGCGGCAGCCTCCTCAAAGGTCATAGTGGTCGGTTTTATTGCCACCAATCCGTCTTCAGGCAGACATTTGTACTCAGCATAGGCACCCCCTCTAGTACCAGCGGATGCAAAAACTTGGTCCCCATTCTTAAGCAGCGTTACATCTTTCCCAACTGCCTTAATTTCCCCGGCTAACTCGTGCCCCAGTATTTTATTTCTTCCGAAACCAAAAAAGAAACCAAACACTATTCTGAGAGGGAATTTGAGACTTCGAAGCATTACGTCCCCGAATGTTACTGTTGTCGCATGTATTCTTATCAGTACTTCATTGTCCTTGGGAGTAGGTTTTTCTACCTCTTTGAGCTGAAGAACATCCGGTGGTCCGTATTTTGTGCATACAATCGCTTTCATAGGAATACCTTCATCTAATTGTGTTCCACAGTAATGACTACATTTCCCTTTTTGTGAACAGGAAGATGAACCCTAATAACATATTTTCATTGTTCGCAACTGCAATCAATCTTCTCGCGCACGCGCCTTGCGAACGAACACGCGCAATATCGCTGAAAAAACTGCAAAAATCAGATGCACGATGAAACCCAGCACCATCAGCACTCGAGCGATGTCGTTGGAAATCCACTGCACCAGAAATCTGAGGAAATCTGGCAACACATCTGCAAAATACGCAAATTCAAAGGGAAAGACCACAAAGAGCCAAGCAATGCCGACAGTGGCAAAAATAAGTCCAGGAATATCAAAGTCGCGAGAAAGGTTCTTGCGATCAAATAACATCAAGGCAGATGTAACAATCCAATAAATCAGAGAACCATAAAGTAGGAGCATCTCCAACGTGCCGAATGTCGCAGTGAAAAAACCTGTTGACCACGTCTGATGGGCAACGAAGCACAACCCAATCAAGACGCCAAACACAACTATAGCGATGGACGCGACACGCTCGTCATACGGGATGTCATCTTCCACCTCTTCCTCTACGAGTCTAGAAAACCAGCTCTTAATCGCTTCTGTCTTGTTCAACCCGTTTCCTCCTAGGCGAATGCTTGTTGTTAATATCAATCTTGCAAGATACTAGCTTATGGGTGCTGCTTCAGGTTCTGAGCAAACTCTTCCGCATGTTTGAGGTCTTCAGCATTCGGTCTACCCTTATTCATTCCTCCAACATATTTAAGGAAACTATTAGTGTTAAAACCTTTACAAGCAAATTCATCGACAATCATGTAACCTTTGGATTGCAGCTTTTCCCTAAGCGTCGAGTGATCTTTATCAACTTTTTCTTCTCCAAGTATAGCACTAGTTGAGAAAATGAATGCTTTCTTATCGGTGGCTTGTGATAATTTATCGGCAAGGTCAAGCAGAGATTTATGGTGTTTAGCACCGTATATCCCTGAGCCAAAGCCTATTAGACTATACTCTTGAAGCTCTTCAGGGCTTATTTGCTGTGGCGTTTTTATTTGTGCATTGAGAACTTCTGCGAAGACGTTAGCGATTTTCTCAGTATTATTGTGATGATATGAAAACAAAACCAAGAGAGATTTCATGGGCAACACATCATTCTCTTTTATTTAAGTGGTCGTTAGTTATTACTTCGTCAGGATGATCAAAGTCTGTAAGTCGTGTCTGATAGGATTTCCTCACGATAATAAGCTAATTACCAAGGCAGAAGATTGGTTAGGATGTAGTCATCAGTAATAACTGGATGCCGTTGAACAATAGCCCCATTTTTCTTGAGAATCGCTTTGAGTGAATGAGTTCACATCGTATGTCTGACCCTAAATAGGCTTATTTCGCAAAAATTAGCAAATGAAAAGCGAAGAAAATGAGAAAAAGATCAATGGGTATACTCTTTGTCCTGTTATTAGTTACTGCCGTGATTATTGGTGGATTATACGTGTTACTCACCCAAACGGAATTGGTCGACTATGATGAAACAGTGGTTATTTATGAGGACACCTATTCAAGTGCCGAAAACATTTCAATTTATTATGATGTTTGTTTTCACAATGCAACATTCAATGTGGTTGATGATCCCGGTTTCATGATCAAAATTAATTGGAAACTTACAGTCCTTGTCGAAGGAGCAAAAGGAAAAAATACGAATCTTCAAGTAACAAATAGTTCGTATGGCAAGTATGTGACCATTCAGATATTGAAAGAAAACCCCGCTGATGTATGTGCATTGAATAAAGGAGATGCAGAAGCAATCGTTAATGTTACCATTAATAGGGCATATACCCTTGATATCGAGGCGTTGGCAGGACATGGTAATATCAATTTAACCGCCATCGATGCAACTTTTGACAACATTTACTTTCATCATGGCATAAATTGTCCAGGTGATAATGGAATTTACTTAGCGAATTCAACGGTTTATGAGGATTTAACTTGTCAAGTCACAACAGGTAATTTTTGGGTAAGACTTGAGAACGTAACTGTTGGAGGTACATTGTCATGTACACCAGCAAGTAGTGGAACACTAATAGAAATATGAAGAAACTCTAGCTGAGTATATCTCAGTGGTATGATTGTGATGTATGATTGATTGCTTCATCAGCTAACCATATGTCTAGACCGGGATATCCCGGCGCCGGAAGACGAGCAGACTGGCAACGATGAGAACTGCGTTGACCGCTCCCAACACGAGGATGTCTCGCAGGAGCGTATCGAAGATCCCCAGACCGAACAGGTCCATGGCGTTGTAGTAGAACCAAGTGGTTGCATACTTGATGCCTTGCTGCGCCTCCGGGAAGAACTCCCAGAACGACCCGATGAAGAACATCAGGAACGTTATCATCATGGCGGCGCCCATCGTCTTCTTTGTGTCCAAGAAAATCGTGGCGAACAATAGAGCAGTCATGACCATTGTGCCGAGATGCAGGACGATAATTACATAGACTACGAACAGTCGATCCCAGTGGAGTCCGAAATCAATGAACGTCTGTGATGTCGCCATCCCCACCCCGATGAATACTACCACGATGCCCATGAGACCGGCGATGTAGAGGTATAGGAAGCCAATCTTACCCGCGAGGTAGGACAACCGGCTAATCGGTTTTGAGAGGATTAAGTCGATGGTCTTGTTCTCGACCTCTGCCGGAAGAGCAGTGCTGGAGGCCATGTAGACCATGAAGATGCCCACGAATATCCACATGAACGTGAAAAGCTCCACGGCGACGAAGCCGTAGGGGGTGGTGAAGGCGGCAATCCCGCCTAAGAAGTCTAAGAAGCCCTCGGGGAAGCTATCATAGATGGCTGCGTACGCGCTTATGTCAATGAATTCCAAGATTGCAATAACGGCGAGCCCCAATAGCCCTATGGAACCGCCGAACAGGAGGAGTGACCACTTCTTTTCGTGGAATTGCTCAATAATGACCGAAAGCGCCTTCAGCATCTAAGACACCTCCGATTTGATTCTCTTCTCTTCCTGAACGGAGGCGGAATCACCGTGGTAGTACTTCAAGAAGATATCCTCCAAGTCTGGGCTGGTGATGTAGAGGTCAGTGAAATGCACCTCGCGCAAGCCCTCGAGGAGTGCACGGAGGTCGTTTCGGTTCACCAAAAAGTGAGCGCGGGAGTCGTCGATGGAGAACTCTGCCACGATGTCCGCTGGGATCTGGGTACGGAGAACGGCCTCATCGACAGGGGAATCGAACAGCAACTCCACTCGCTTCAGAGCGAGTCCCTTCAGCTTCTGTAAGGTCGCGACCTCAGCGATGCTCCCGTTGCGGATGATTCCCACGCGGTGGGCGACCTTCTCGACCTCCCCGAGCATGTGAGAGCTCAGGAACACCGTGCAGCCGGACTCCGCTTGCTTCTCGTTGATGAGCCTATAGACGTCCTGGGTGATTAGCGGGTCGAGACCCGAGGTTGGCTCGTCGAGGATGAGGAGTTCCACATCCGGCGCTAGGGCGAGAATCACCCCGATCTTTTGCTTGTTTCCCCTGGAGAGGTTGTTCATCTTCCGGTCGAGGTCAAGTCTAAGGGCCGTGGCCATTTCCTCGACCCTCGCCCAATGGACAGTGGTGTCGTAGAGCCCAAAGAGATACTTCAGAATCCGGCGGCCAGTCTTATCCTTGAATTCGCCTAGTTCGCCAGGCAAGTAGGCGACGCGCTCGCGAATCCGCAGCGAGTCTTGGTCCGGGTCGAGTCCAAACACTGACGCCTCTCCCGAAGTCTTGTGGATGAGCCCCAGAAGAGTCCGGATTGTGGTGGTCTTCCCCGCTCCGTTGGGGCCCAAGAATCCAAAAACCTCCCCCGCGAGGACTTCCAGATTCAACTTCTCGATGCCACGGGATTTCCCGTAATACTTTGTGAGGTCTTGGCACCTGATCACGACTTCGCTCATAGCATGAAAGATTCCGGAATCTACCAGATAGGTTTTTTCTTTTTCAGAGGAAGCTAGCACCATTATCTCTTGCTAATGCAATTACAGGTCTGAAAGATCCACTGCAGAACCCTGAGTACAATAGTACTCCCAACGCATGCTCATCGTTTTAGTTAGTCCGCATTCTGAGCACATACAGCCCTTTTGCTCATGGATCACTTCGCTTTTTCCTAGGATACAAAAGACAGCACCTGTTTCCTTAGCATCTGTGCATGTGGGACACTTGTTGCATTGACAAAGATGGAGAACTTGTTCAGCGCTTTTCTTCTGGTCTACTTCCGACATGCCTGCCATCATCGCCTTAGATTTCTCTTCGAAAGTAGATGTTGACCAGTTTTCTATATTTGCCATTCATGGCACCAACATTACACTCACTGAGCGAGAATCAGAATATAGTCCTATTCATACTCACTTCTCTCCACCTATGGCTAATCCCCGCCGATAAGTTACGATACACTTCCTTACTGCAGGATGCAAATCTTGATCTCTCGCGAGTTGAATCTTAGCGTTACCTTGCTCTCATCAACAGAATGTTCCTTGAGTGTTGTTCCGTCGATTCTCACTTCTATGACCTTCGTGACTCGCCCAATCACCGTCATCTCAGCCAGACCTTCTCTATTCTCCAAGTTGAACATCGTAACCATCACTGAGCCGTTGCGAACTCGTAGCGAGGAGATTCTCACAGTTGGATTGCTCAGCTCGATAATCGGTTCAAGCAAGCTGGGGCGAGGCTCTGCCTGGTCTAAGGCGATTGCTGTCACTTCCTGCGAGCCTGCTTCTGCGTGCTCAGCACTCATGTGCAACGGATCGTCACTCGAATGCAGGAGAAGGCCATAGCGAAATTCATAGTCTGTGCCAATCTCTTGAGCTCCTTGAGTTTCCTCAGGCGGTCCTGCATGAATTGGTCTTTCGGGGTAGTCGGAACGCGAGAGCCAGCCTACGGAACGGACAAGTGTGATTGCAATCCTTTTCCTATCTACTACCTCAACCTCTGGCATTCCTTTGTTGAAGACTGTGATAGCGTCGCCGCTTTCCTCATCTTCGACTCTGATGAATCTCTTCTGCGGCTGGATGCCAGAAGGCATCTCAGGATACGTGGACTTCGTCCTCTCAAGCTCGGCGGCATCCGGGACTCTCTCCGCATCTGCCTTTCGCGTCACGCACCCTAGATGGGTTGCAGTCTGTGTGAACTCCGAACTGAATGGGAGGTCAAAGCAGATTCTGAGCCTATGGTCCTTAGCAGTGTTTGTCAGTTTAGTTATGATTTCAACTCGAGGTGTATCACGATAGAACCTGAAAGTTGACTCAATTGGTATCTCGACCTTGCCAACGCGCTTCTCTCTGGAGTCGTCTAAGGTTTCAAATACTTCTAGAACCATTGTCTGGCGTATCTCAGCCATGACTGGCCCATTACTCATAATGAATCGCTTGACATTCCTTACCTTGACCTTCTCCGGTTCCACTCTGCCAAAGGTGTACACATCACCTCGATCGCCAAAGTCCTCGAAGGAATGAAGGCTTTCGTATCTCCGACCAGTTTCTGTGTTAACAGCACTGAATGTTCCATCTTTGTTGAAGGTGATTGAATAGAATCTATTACTCACATGGTTGGTACTAACTTCGAGGGCATCACCGGATACGGACTTGGGGGCTTCATCAACTGGGTTTAGCTGTGTGAAGGCCCATGGTTGGAGCGGAATGATGGCCGCATAGACGCTTTGGCTTGGACGCACTGCAACGAGGTGTATCTTTTTGTACCGCTTGCTCTTTATCAGCTCATGAGCTTGCTTCTTGAAATCCTCCATGTCAAAGTCGCCCACAGGCTGTCTGTCTGCGATAAGTCTTAGCTCAAGGAGACCTGGTTCATCGCCATCATGGTACTCGAAGTCATTGATGTAGAAGTTGATGAGCTTCCTGCCGGGCAGCATTGCAATGCCCATCTTTGCAGTAGTCATACCCACTGTTGTTTCCAGAAAGACATGCTCCTGAAACCTGACTGGTTGGACGTTGTAGATTGTCCCATCGGGCGCTTGCAGCCCCTTGACACTCCTCTCTCTGGGTTGAGAGAACTCAATACGAACTGGGGTTTCCAAGCTGGTTCCAGAAGTGAAAGCAAGGATGCATGATTTGTCAGATGGACTTGCTGATTTCTCAATGGTTTTGATTGCTCCAACGATAACGCTTTCTGCAATCGATTCGGCCCAAGAGAAACGTACTTTCATCTCGGCGTGGGTCTGGTCGGCCGAGCAACCACAGATGGAATCATGGGGGTGATTCCGGAGTAGCCATTTCCACGCGGTTTCGAGAAAGCTGGTTGGATACGAGTGTCCTAGGTGATGCCAGAGATAAGCACTAACAGGCTCCGCTTTCAGTAGGAGTGTATCCTCAACCTTTTGATTCCAGAGCTTGATCCACATGCGGGTTGAGTAGGTATCCTGTAGTAGAGGAGCTCTGGCAGGAGACCGAAACTCACCTGCATATACAGGGAGATTATAACTCGATTCTGTCAGTGCCTTCTCCAGTGCCTCGACATAGTGATTAAGAAAACCAAGAGTGACGTCTTGCCCTTCTTGTTTCATTTTCTCGGCGTGCTCTTGAATGAACGGCTGGGGAGTGAGATGGTCAGACCCATTCATCATCAGGTACAGTGGGAGGGGCGAGAATGGCTCCAACTCAGTTATGCTCTCGTTGATCTTGTCAACGAATCCATCATAGTTCTCTGGGAATCTAGCGACATTGCCATAGCCGCCGGGTAGATAGACGCCGAGTATCGATGTTGAGGAAGTTGGATGTGATTTCCAGGTGAATGGAACTGTCATGACGTCCGGCGGTACTCCTCTCCAGAGTACTGCTGCCTTCAAGTTGGTGAGGTCACCTACTAGCTGGGGAATCACGCTCGAATGCCCGAATTGGTCTGGCAAATATGCAATCTGCATCAGGGGGATGTCGAGCTTCGTTCCTAGGTCATAGCTGTGCTCTAGATTGCGAATCAGGCTCTCACCGCCGACTAGCCACTCATCTGGTAGAAGGTACCATGGTCCTACAGCAATCTTGCCCTTTCGAATCCATTGCAATAGCTCCTCCTTGCGCTCAGGGCGGATCTCGAAGTAGTCCTCTAAGACAACCGTCTGACCGTCCAACATGAACATGAAATCCTGTTGTTTTAGCGTGTCAAGGAGCTCGTCGATTAGGTCAACCAACATGTACCTGAATCTCTGAAATGGCAGATACCATTCTCGATCCCAATGGGTGTGTGGAACGATTATGACCTTCTTTGCATTCATGTTCATTCGCTCCACGGAGTCTGGTTCCACCTCAATAAGCTTCTCCTCATTATTCGCCATTTTTGCCGATATCCTTAAAATCCAGTCAGGGGTGGAACTGCATGGCAAGCCGGTTTGGCGGAGCAGTTACGCGATGGATTGCAGATCCATTCTACTTGGGTGCAAATCCCAAAGCCGGCTCCACTTCTTTTCGGTGAGCAAATCTTTAATCGCAATGTCTGGTTGCGATGACCATGCCTCATAGACCATTGAAGGATTACTCAGCAATCTCGTTCGACATAGGTGGCACATTGATCGAACCTTTCATTCTCCCTGTCTTTGAAGTTCACAAGAAATTCATCCACCAGGTGTGTGATGATGAATGTAGGTTCTCTAATGAAGCGATTGCAAACGCTCTCGATGTGGCCGAAGAAGAAGTATGGGAAGCAGTGGCAGAAAAGGATGTCAACTATTTCTTTTCAGATGAGGATTGGACAAAGCGCAATCGCATCCTCCTGAGAACCCTTGGAATCACTGAGATGCTGGATGAACGTGCTAGCCATATGCAAACGCTATGGATGGAGATCCTTGCCGCTAATCCTGACAAACTAAAACCCGATGCGAAAGAAACTCTCGAACAACTGAAACATCGTGAATATGGCCTGGCTATTTCTACCAACTGGAATGATCCGCGTGACCTCCTCAAATCCCATGGAATCTATGATATGTTTCAGAGCATCCAATTCAGCATCGTTCCAGGTTACTGCAAACCTGCTCCATACATGCTGATACAGAACGCTCATGAGATGGGTGTCAATCCATTGAAGTGCGCATTTATTGGTGACGACATCAAGCGGGATGTTCCAGCCGCCAAGAATGCAGGGATGCATCCTATCTTGATTGTCAACGAGGGCAAAGAGATAACCCCTGGTGATGAAGGTTTAACAGTCATTCACGAACTCAATGAGTTGCTAGAATTGTTTGACTGAAACGCCAATTTATTCTCCACGTGCACGCAAGTCGCCCGGTATAAGAAAGAAAAGAACCGCGCATGCACAGTTCATACGGTCGTTTACACAAAGGATTCATAAGAAAGCTCAACCCCGATTAGAGGGATTTTCAAAGGCGTGATTAAAATTGAGCGAAAATATCAGCAATCTTGCTAGGTATGTCTTTCTGCTGGCCTTCATTGTTGACCTGATTTTCGGAGTGTGGTTTTTCCTATCTCCTGAGTCATGGGTCGCTTTGACCGAATGGCCTTCTGAATTAGCGTCTGGTCGCATGCTGGGTGTAGCTATTACTATGCTCGCAATTGGTTCCTTCATGGCCTATCGAGCGACTTCGTGGGAGCAGGTAGAGATCTATGTTATGATGGAGTTAATCTGGAATCTCCTGGGTGTCATAGGTATGCTCTGGAACTACGCGACAATGACCCTTCCTATCGCTGGCTGGCTGATGACCGGTCTTCTGGCGCTATTCCTGATTCTGTTTGGTTACGTATACTATCAGGCCAAGCAGAAATGAATGCGAAAGGAACACCTCATCGAATGGACTGAGCGGAGGACGACCACTCGTAACCGCCTTGGGCAGCGACGGCGCTCTTAGCTGTGCGCTTGTGTTACCCGGGGAATAATTAGTAGTGGAATCTAGGCTCAAGCGGCTGGAACAAGAGCGATTGCCTTGGTAAATGGCTGCTTAGGTCTACCCAACCCTTTTTCATCTTGACATGAATTGCCCTGACAGGGGTTATATTGCTAAGAGGAAACGGTGATTTGGCATGGAGCATTGTCAAATCACTGCACTCCAAGATAAGTGGCATTGCATCTGAACCCTTGGCTGATAAGCGAACCCCTGCAGAGGCCGCTAGAATCGCCGCCGTAACTTGGACTGTTGCGAAATACACTGATTCTCAAACAGATGAGTTCATCAGGACGCCTGTTCCATTATTCTCTCACCTTTCATATAGGGCTGAGAAAGACGGAGTGTCGTCGAGAGATGCAATTGAAACGGCCCAATCAGCTCTTGAGATCTGGAACGGCGATGATTACGCCGACAAAGTCAAGTCCGCCACTCCTCGAAACCTAGCTGAACTTCTCGCTCAGATACACTCCTACGGTTGTTTCTCGCTGCTAGCGGGCCGCAGAGTGCATCCATCTCGGAGAGAATTAGGTTCAATCTACACACCTCTTGCAGTATCGGATTACATTTGCGAGATGACTATCGGAGCTGAGTTGGATCGAAGACTTGCAGGTATTCAGAGTGGCGATTTGGAGGAGTTTGAGCAATTCCTCTCATTGAAAGTACTTGACCCCGCTTGCGGGCCTGGGTCATTTCTCATGTCAGCAATTGAAGCGTTCAAAAGGAGAAACTCAAAGATTGAGGCGGCTGCTAAGAAGGTTGGTCTGACTTCTATTGACCTGCCAACACTGCTGCGCGAGAATCTATTCGGAGTAGACATTGACAAAGCCGCGCTTGAGATTACAGATATATCCATTGCACTCCTTCTAGGTCAAGACCCTGCATCTGCGACCTCCTCCACCTTGGAGCGAACATTAAAGCAAGGCAACTCATTGGTGATGATGAAAGGGTGGAATGGGTCTGCAAACCACACGAGCTTCTTTGAGGACCCCGCGTCTAGGTGTCCCTTTGAATGGCAATCAGAGTTTCCCGATGTATTTGCTCGGGACGTCAGGGGCTTTGACTTCATTGTAATGAATCCCCCTTACGACAGTCTCAAGCCAAATTTGGCCGAGTTTTTGAGAGAGCGACTTCAGTCGGGAAATCGGAATATACACTTGCAGGCGTTTGAGGACTACAGGGTTGGCCTTCAAGAAGACATAGCGTACTTCAGGAACTCGGGGGAGTACGCTCTAGGCAATCGGTACACGATCAATACCTATCGCCTATTCATTGAGCAGGCCTTAAGGCTAGCGCGTCCTAGCGGTTGTCTCGGATTCGTCGTTCCCTCCACACTCCTTGGAGATACTTCTGCGGAGCTACTCAGGCGGCATCTGTTGAAAAAAAACTGCTTAGTGCACTTGGATGAATACACCGAGCGTGCAAGGCTATTCCCCGGTGTAACTCAATCTGTCTGCGTGATGGTTGTTGAAACGGGCAGTGCGACAGAGAGTCTGAGTGCAAGCTTCGGATTGAGCGACGTTCACGACGCTCAGACAAAGACCCGATTGAAACTCAGAGTCGACGATGTCGAACAGGTTATGGGCGAATCCATGGTGATACCAAAAGTGAATCAAACAGGATGGCGAATACTGAAAACGCTTCACGAGAATCCGACCCTCGGCTCACTCCCTTGGCTACAGAATCGGAGGGGTGAGCTTGACCTCACGCTGAGCAAGGAACACATCAGACTAGGCAAGAAGGGCAGTCGCCTTGTGAGAGGCGCTGACATCTCAAGATACGCGTTGCGATCAATCAAACGCGAGTTTGAAACTGTTGGATTGTCGTCCTTTGTTAAATCACTAGCGTCGTCTAAGAGAAGTCCTCACATCTTCAGTTCGCGGCTAGCCTGCCAGCAGGTTTCAAACCGTGCACAACGCTGGCGTCTTAAATTCTCCATAGTCCCACCTGAAACCGTACTCGCAAACTCATGCAATTATGTTGCAGTGGATCCCTCGGAAGATGAGTGGCTACTCTCCTATTTACTTGGCATCCTTAACTCGAATCTCCTCAACTGGAGGTTCGACCTGAGCAACGCGAACAACCATGTTTCTAATCGTGAGTTGGCATCTCTGCCTATCGCAGATCCTCATTCTCAGAATCAGCGCATTGACGGTTTCGTTAGTGAGATGGTTAAGGATGTGCAAGATATGTTATCGAACGGAAGCGCTCCGCGATCCAGTGTTGAGGCGCGCGTGTTCCTCCTATACGGCCTGGGACTGAATGAGGCAAGGTTTGTCATGACCTCAAGAGGTGCGAGCCAAGATGAAGTTCGTGACACATTGGCCGCAATGAGAAACATAGACTAGTCATATAACGCCCTAAGCTTGTATTATCAAGGTTTTCAAAGATGAAGTGATTAGCACAGTTAGTTGAGCTGGATGTTGTCATCGACTACCGAGCTTGCATCAGGATTGAAAGGATCCGAATTCCTGTACAACCACATCTGTTCCTCTCTGAGTGATCTTGACATGGAGATGGTTCGTTCAGTCCCTCCCGGAGGGAACTGGAAGGACATACCCCTTGAAACCGTGCAGAAGTCTTCACGCCTTACTCAAATCAGAGCAGCTGGAGGACGGACCACATACTATGGGCGTCTTAGAGGCGACCATCCAAGCTATACGGTCAACACCTACTACAATCGCCCAGGAAATGGCACCTTCATGCACCCTGACCAAGACCGCTTGATATCCCATCGGGAGGCGGCACGGCTTCAATCATTTCCGGACGAGTACAGATTCTTCGGCAGTGCGGCTTCAATACGGAAACAGATTGGCAATGCAGTGCCGCCATTATTGGCAAGAGCGGTTGGAGAAACGATCAATGCGGGCTCAGTTGTTGATCTATTTGCAGGAGCAGGGGGCTTATCAGAAGGCCTTTCGCAGGCTGGGCACCGCGTGGTCTTGGCATCAGATATCAACGCCAGCATGTGCGAAACTCTGAAACACAATCATTCAGATGCTACTGTTGTCCAAGCTGACATCACCGACAAAGCTCAGTATGATTCTTTGAAGCAGTCGATTGAGATTGCGCTAGGAGGGCGAACCCTTCGAATAGTAGCAGGGGGCCCTCCGTGTCAAGGTTTCTCAACTGCGGGAAAGCGGGACCCCGCTGACATGAGAAACCGCTTGATCGTTCCTATGCTGGCGATTGTTAATGAGTTCATGCCAGATTATGCTATGATCGAGAATGTTCCTGGAATGCGGTATATGCAGAAGGGCAAGGTACTGCGCAAGACAATCGAGTCTCTGGAATCATTTGGATACAGTTGTCAATGCTTTCAGTTGAACGCAGAACAATACGGTGTTCCTCAGAGACGTAGGCGCCTAGTTGTCCTTGCCAACAGAACTGGCAGGAATTTGAAATCTCCACTTCCTTCATTTTCCCCCGTCACAAGAGGTCGTCGGCGAGGGGACGTAAAGGTGACATCAGCTGCTTATCCATCCGCAATCAATGTGTCAGAGGCCATCTCAGACCTACCGATGATTTCTTCAGGCGGAGGGTCCGAGGAGTGCAATTACGAAAACTGCTGGCTTAGTTCAGATTACCAGCGACTCCTAAGGGGTCTGCTGAAGATGGATGAGTTCCTCAGAAGGCGTGGCAAGTTGCACTAATTTGTGGATAGATATCCCTGATGAGTTAATAACTCGTGGATGCAATTCCACTAGGCTGTTAAGAGAGGAGAAGGAACTGAATGATTGAAGCTGCGGCGTTGTATGACCTTCGTGGTACAAAGGTGCTAGCTTCCATCTCTTTCTCCAAGAAGGCGCCGAGTGAGGAAGTCCTTCAGTCTGTGATTCAGAGATTCTTCGAGTTGGTTGAGGCTGAAACCATTGACAAGTGTATGCAGCTTGAAGTGGATGGCTGGCGTGTTTGCCTTATTCAAGTTGGCAAGATGACCTTGATTGCAGGGTTCACCAGTTCATCTGAAATCTCAGCTGATGATGTCGCTGCCATGAAAGAGCTGGATGAAGCATTCAAAATGCTAGCGTCGGAAACGTCGAGAAGAGATGCAAGAAAATCGTTCAATGACATAGTTGCCAGTAGCCTGAAGAAGCGTCTATCTATCTGCTTCTTCTCAGCTTCTTCGCCCGCTCCTGAAGACAAGTCGGGCTCAGCCGTGGCGACGCTCGCAAAACGCCTGAGTGACAAATCTTCTCCTTATACAAAACCGGTTTCAATTGGACCGTATAATGTTGTTACGACGCGGCATACAACAGCAGAGGTTCCCAAGGCGAAATGGCCTGATTATCTGAAACAGGTGAATGTCTTTGTATTCGTGGTTGCTCCGCCATTGCCGTCAGCTCACGATCTGGGAGAGGTCATCGATAGGATTAGGGCCAACTCCGAGGCAACAATCCTAGTTGTTCCGGGATCCGATGAAGAGCTTGAGTTCGCCCGTAGACTAGAACTCCTTCTAGACATCGACCTTTGCGATTCGGTTTCTAGTGGCCCTATGGACCTGCTACTCTCCGTATTGGCGATGTCTGGATTCATGGATATGCATCCAGAACTGGCTCGAGAAACATGGGTTGTTGATCATCTGGGCACTGAAGAAGGCCCTCCTGCTTCCGTGGAAGAAGGTCCCGGCATAGGACACCAAGCGTTCTTTGTTATCGACAAGATAACAGGGACTCCCAGCTTTTCCTATTTCTACGAATCGGATTCTGAATATTTAAGGCGGGCTCCCAATGTCGTTGCAGCAATCTCTCAGTTCGATTTGGATGCCAGCGGCCGCACTGAAACATCCCTGTTACAGGCTGGCGAGCTGAAGTATGCGATACTGGAGAGCGAGGGCCTTATCTTCACCCTGGTAACCGGAGATAGAGAAGATGCGGAATTGGTGAGGTCTCGCTTCTCAATCCTGCCAGACATCTATTTCGATGAAATGCCTGAGGAAACTGAGGACTCAAGTGATCTGTATTCTTATGGTCCTTTCATGATCAAGCTTCTAGCAACTCTTCCCCCTGAGAATTGGTCTAACAGAACCTGTCCAACTCGGATAGAGGAGCCTGATTGGCTTTGGTTTCGGTCTGACTTGATGAGCAAGTTCCTACAGACAGTCTGGAAGAGTATCGATGGACATACACCGCTTTCGCAATTAGTAGTCGGAAAAGGCCCGGGAATGGTTCTTGGTGCGCTGCACTACCTGAAGAGAATGGGGGTAATTGACACAAAGTTGCTGATTATCCCAAGTGATATTCCAGAAATCATACGGAAACCAGATGCCGAAGTGCTAAGCCTGTACTCGCACTCGGAGCTGATTCTCGGATTTATAGACGGCACGCGCAGCATCGAGAGTATTGCATCACAGGTAGGCATCGATGACACCGTTCTGATTACGGTTTTCTCCGAGCTGTACCACAGGGGTTATATCGAGCTGAAATTCGCAAACATTACCCCCCCGTAATCTTCATTTACAGTTGGTATTCCTAAGACCATTGTAAGCGAAGTACCTAAAGACCAACAAATGTTGTAGACCCGTGCTGAATGAATGAGGCCGATGGTAAATGATTCACAATGTCCTTCTGATTGAAAAAGACACAGGCGCCATTGTGGCCTCAACCCGTTTCTGGAAGATAGACTTCGCTGAGAGTGAAATCGTTGAGTTCCTTCACGGATACAAAGACCTACTGATTACTGAGGGTCTTTCAGAAGACACGCCTATCTTTTCTGGTGAACACAAGGTCTTCCACCACTTGGTCGGTGAGGACCTCATTCTCATGCTTATCACGGACGGCAGAGATGAGGACCGAGTGATCAATCACAAGGCGCGAGAGGGTGCAGCGCGAATGGAAACGGCCCTTCGCGGTCAGAGCATCGGGTACGTCAAGGACAATTTGCAGGACATTCTTGGCGAGCTCATCTTCACACGCTTCAAGGTTTCATTCGTAGGTTCTGGTGGTGTCGGCAAGAGTACACTGCTGAGGCTTCTGTTCGGGCGGGAACCCGCACCAGGGGGTTATGTACCCACAATCAACGTCGCTGTTGACTCGTCTGAAACCATACAGTTCGGAACTTTTCTCGTCACTATTTGGGATTTCGCGGGGCAGGCCGTTTTTCAGGACCTATGGGCGTTCTACTTCCAGGGCACCGATGTCATCTTCCTCATCACAGACTCTAGTTTCAGGAACGTAATGCAGACCAAAACGCTTCTTCGCAGCATCAAGAAGGAGGCACCTGCGGTTCCATTACTAATCATCGCGAATAAACAGGACCTTCCCGAATCAATGCAGAGTGATAAGATCAAACGACTACTTGGTGCGCCAACTTTCCAAATGGTCGCCACTGATAAGACCCGACGAGAGGAGTTTATCCGCCTTATGCTTGAAGTGGCCGCTAAAACGGTGGGCGTTCAGTTACCTGATATGCCGGTGAGTGAGATGATCACTGTGCGACGGCGGACTGAAGAAGTTGATGCCGCTCAGACTAGGATTGATGCCACTGAGCGTGGTTTCGAAACGGTTCCCTATTCAGAGGGTCAGGAGGGTTCAGTCACCTCTACCAAAGTTACAACAACAGTAGACGAAACTGGAACTGCATCATCAATAGGCACAGCAGTCGATGCAACGAAGGCTTTCGTGGTTTCTGATCCTGCCCGCATTCTTCACTTACTCCTCATTGTGCAACGCGAGGGCATGTTTGAACCCTCCTATCATCTGGACTACTCTACTGAATTCATTGACGTGAATGCGGTTACTTCCTTAATCTCTGCGCTGGATTCTTTCGGAGGAATCGACGGGGATTCTGGGAACGCCGATAGCAGGACCGATGCCCTTGAGAACATCGAACACGAGGACAATATAGTCATGGTTGAGAAATCAGAGCATTTTGTACTGGCACTGGTTGTCACCAATGACAGTCAAGAGGATAAGCATAGGAGGACTATGGCATCGCTATTGGCTGACATTGAAACGATGTACCCCGACATATGGGCCAGTTGGGATGGAAACACGACCATCTTCGAGCCTTCTGTATTCACTATTCTTTCAAAGGTCCCCTTGAGACCTGTCAGTCTGGACTACATCGCCAGGTCGCGAGAAGCCGGTAGAGCACTGCCTTTCGAGAATCGTGATGTAGGCACAGCCGTCGTATCTGTTAAATCAGCCATAGAGGGAAGTGCGACTGTGGGTGCATTGGTCCGCAGTATAGATCTCCCACGGGATCAAATTCTCGGGTGTCTTCAGATTCTCGAGCGGTATGGCTGGATTGATTTTAAGGTTGAGATCAAGGACGATAGCCATTTGAGGAAGATAGGAGAAGTAGATGCGCAAACTCAGAAGGCATACGGCGCAGTTGTCGTCAAATTCGTTGATCTTTGTGATGGCACAAAACCTCTTGATGATGTTGTTCGGTCGCTGAAGGTTAGTCTTCCTGCAATGAAGTTCGTTGCACAGAAACTTGTGTTAGATGCAGTCCTTGAGGTTGTTGCGTGATCGCTTGAAATGGTCTTCATGTTTACGTTGAGAGTATTATCTTTTGCTTGTAATCGGGCATCATAATGCCTCTCGGAACTTTCTCCGACGGCGTATGCACCATAATCTTCTTGCCGCTGCATGATTTAGCCCATTGCTGCAGATGAGATGCAGAGGAGTGCGCACTTATTCGCGCGTACTCAACGTCGCACTTGTGCGGTTCGAAGCCATTTAGAAGGTTCCATCCAGGAGTTCTAGGTGCTAAGTAGCCGCAGAGGACAATTGCGGCCTCAGGATTCTTGCTATGTTCCTTGAAATG
>Ga0209986_10002018_pt1 | contig 18961 bp, 16 predicted proteins | sample BlataG_FD_183168 | JGI IMG/M metagenome (GOLD analysis project Ga0209986, IMG submission 183168) | Deep subsurface microbial communities from Black Sea to uncover new lineages of life (NeLLi) - Black_00105 metaG (SPAdes) (version 2) | ecosystem: Environmental > Aquatic > Marine > Oceanic >... | reverse complement strand
GATGGCTGTCGAGTATCTCACCGTGAAGGTTGAGCTTTCGCAACATAGTGGTCTGCTCACTGAGTTCAACGCCCAGGGCTGTTTCTGTCGCTCGTAGCGATGTAGTGGCATGTACCACGGCGCAAATACCACAGATGCGTGAGGTTAGATGGGAAGCCTCGCTAAATGGACGTCCGCGCAGCATGGCCTCGAAGAAGCGAGGTGTCTCAACGATCTGTAGCTCGCACTTTTTAAGTTCCCCGTTACGTACGTCGACAACGATATTGCCGTGTCCCTCGACGCGAGTGATATGGTGGACGTCGACTTTAATCGTTCTCTTAGTCATCGTCAACCGCCTCCCTCTCCATAGTCTGATAGTTCAAGAACAATGTCATTTTTGCCAGTGTTTCTTCTGGGTTAAGGCCATGCTCAGATAGAATCTGTTTAAGCGAATCAATGTTCGGGTCGGGGATCAAACCCCGGCACCCTTCGCAACCATCGCCGTATGTGGGGCAGATAGCATCACAGCCGGCGCGAGTGATTGGACCCAGGCAGGTCATACCCCGCAGGTACACGCAGATATTTTCTTTTAGTTTACATTCGACGCACACAGGGTAATCGGGGATTTGAATTGCCCGGCCTTGCAATAGCGCCTTGAGCGCAGCCACAAACTCTCTGCGGTCGATCGGGCATCCCGGGAGGACAGCATCGATTGGGATGACAGCCTTAATCGGCCGCGCTTGGTAGGTCTCATACCACTCTGCCTTGTCACCGTATACGTACTGGCGCACATCGTCTAGGTCGAACCGATTACGAATAGCGTTTATCCCACCAATGTGGGCGCAGGCACCCAAAGCCACCACTAGCTCTGCACGATCGCGTATAGCCTTCATAACTGACTCGTCGCTGGGCCGGGTACAAGAGCCTTCGATGAAGGCAATCTGGTAGTCATCGCCTTTCTCACTCATGGCTTCGCGGAAGCAGACGATATCAATAACGTCTAGAATCTCAGGATGAGTCTGGAGCGAGTCAATGACTGTGAGTTGGCAGCCTTCGCAACTGGTGAAATCAAAAAAGGCCACTTTTGGCTTGGCAGACATCACAAAGCCTCCGCAAGGTGTTTGATCTCGGCATAGGAGAATGACGGACCAGATTGACAGGTGTAAAGGTGATTTATCTGGCAGTGCCCACACTTACCGACACCGCACTTCATCCTGCGCTCTAGGCTGAGCCAAATGTTCCCCTCGGGGATACCCTTGCCGAGCAGCTCCATCAATACGAAGCGATACATGACTGGCGGACCGATAGTAACCGCCACCGTATTGCGTGGATGGATATCTACTTTAGGGAACAATGTAGTAATAACACCTACATTCCCTTTCCAGTTATCGTCGGCGCGGTCGACGGTGAGGTGCAGTTCGATGTCGTCCCGTGCCTGCCACTCTGCTAACTCATCGGTGAATAGGAGCTCGGATGGGTGGCGTGCACCATATAGAATGATGACCCGACCGAAATTGCCGCGCTCATCAATCACCTGGTTGATCAAGGAACGCAGCGGGGCTAAGCCCAGGCCTCCGGGGGCAAATAGCATATCCTTGCCTCGAAAGCGCTCGAAAGGGAAGCCACGTCCGAAAGGACCGCGTATCCCAATCGTCTCGCCTGAGGTCATCCGATGGATGACACTGGTCAGATCGCCGGCGCGCCGGATGCACAGCTCAAAGGAACCATTGCTGCGACTAGGCGAGGAGGAGATGCTGATTGGAGCCTCTCCTACACCTAGCAGGGAGACTTCGACAAACTGGCCTGGTTTGTGGCCAAGAGCGATGCCCCCTGGCAGTTCGATGGTAAAGAGCTTCTCCAATTTGGTGAGCGGCTGCACTTCCAGGATCCGAGATTGGGTAGGCAAATAAATCGAAGACTCAGGTAAAGTCTCAATTAGATTTAAGGTCATAGCAGCGTTTCCTACTCTCTATCGTTGGCATGGCGGTGGTATAACTCGTTCAAAGTATCCACCATGTTGATATCAGCCAGGCAGGCCTGACCGCAGCGTCCGCAGCCAACACACCCCAGCAGACCATAAGTTTCCATCTGGTACTTACCTTTACGGAAGAATCGATGACGTTGGCGTTGAGCGCGGCTGGCGCGGAAGTTATGCCCGCCAGAGACGGTGGCGAACTTGTCCAGCTGACACGAATCCCATATCCGGGTTCGTTGACCAGCGCTGAGCGTGAAATCGACCTCGTCGGTGACGTTAAAGCAGTAGCAGGTCGGGCACACGTTAGTGCACATGCCGCACGCTAGGCAGCGCTCGCCTAGCTCATCCCACAATTTGTTTTCATAACTCACCGAGAGCAGGCTGGGTAGTTCAGTTATGTCGAAATCAAGCCGAAGCGGGAAGCGCGCCCATTTCTCGCTCAGCACCCGATTGAATAAACGATAGTCCTCATCGGTTACATCGCGAGCAGCGGAGAAGCCATCGAGAAGACGGGCGCCTTTTTTAGTCTCGATATCGACAGCATAATCATCGCCTATGTCCGTCAGGTGCAAGTCAAAACCGTTGGTTACTGACAAGGTGCCCATGCTCTTGCAGAACGAATGCGGTATGCAGGGCTGTAAACATTCTATGCTGACTAAGTAGGTATTTTCTCGGTGAGCCTGATAATGCTGATCGGAATAGCCCTGCTGAAAGACACGATCAAGAAGTTGTATGGCATGCAAATCGCAGGTATGAATACCTAGGACCACTGTGGGCTTGGCTTCGATTACTGCCTCAACATGAACTTGACTACCAGTTGTCTTGAAGCGGATCAGCTCTTCACGCTGCGGGAGCAGGTATTTCTTGGGTGGAATTACCGTTGTCGGGTAACCGAGGTCCAGCTCTACTGCGGACTGAATGTCTCCGAATATGTGCTGTCCGTGAAGTGGCTTAGGGCCAACAACCCGGTAACCAGTGCATAGGCGTTCAATCCACTCCGGCACAGCAACCTTGGGTATGACTTTAAAACTCATTATTTTGATGGCTCCCTTCTGGGCGAGGCTTTATCACCCGTTGGTGATTCGAGCGAGTTCCAGGATAATTGTAAGTCATCAAGGTTGGTGAATGACCTAACACACATCATTATATTAAACGAGTGATGTCATAAGTGGATTAATCGAATGCATCCCAGTGAGTTTGTCTTACAGCACCTTGGAACAATTTGTATTATCTGACCGAGGTTGACCTGCCCATCGGTAGTTCTAGAACTCACTGAATGTGAACATTTACGCTCCATACTTCGCCAGCCGGCCAGCGTGGGCCATTAGAAGCGGCATTAAATCAGCTGCCAGGAAGGTTCCAAGACCACCCTTAGCACAAGCCCGATCTCCGAAGGTCGTCTGATCGTCAGGCAGAACAGTGTCAGGGGCCCAGAGCAGCGTCGGCACCGGGTGCCACGAGTGGGTCCTCAGCCGCGCAGGCGTGGAGTGGTCGCCAGTTACACACAGCACATCAGGGTTCAGATCAAGCAGCGTCGGCAGCGCTCTGTCCACAGCCTCGATGATCGCTGCCTTGCCAGCGAAATCGCCATCCTCGCCCTTGCTGTCGGTCTTCTTTATGTGGATGAAGAAGAAGTCGAATTCATCCCAGATGCTGGCTGCCACGTGTAATTCGTCTTCAGGCTGATCACCGGGAAAATCCTGCACTTGCATACCCACCAAGCGTGACACGCCCCGATACATTGGATAGACCGCCACACAGGCTGCCCGTAGGCCATAGATATCAGGAAATTGAGGTAGATCTGGGTCAGTCGAAAAGCCACGCAAGGTGAGGCCGTTGGCTTTGGGTTGGTCAGCTAAACGCACGCGCGCCTCGGCGATCCACTGGTTAAAAAATTCAGCCGTCTGCTGCGAACCCGGTGTTCGAGCGCGAGCTGGAAACGGCAACACGCCGGTCTGCTGCGGATCGGTATCCTCGATATCTGGCTCAAGGCCTTCCCCCCGCATCACGACCGCCAATCGATACTCGCGTACGTGTCGTGCCTCGACTTCCACACCAGGTATCTGTATCTCTGACATGCGTTCGACCAAGGGAAGGGCTTGTTCTGAAGGGATGCGTCCAGCTCGTCGATCAATTATCCTACCCTCTGAATCCAGGGTGCAGAAGTTCCCTCGGCTGGCAACATCTCCTTTAGCGACAGTTATCCCGATACCAGAGGCTTCCAACACTCCCCGACCGACATCGAATTGGAGCGGATCATAGCCGAAAAGTGCCAGATGGGCAGGGCCTGAGCCAGGCGTGATTCCAGGTCGGATGGGGATTGTTTGGCCAAGTGTGCCCTCCGCAGCTAGCCGGTCCAGGCTGGGGCTTCGTGCAGCCTCCAATTCTGTCGGGCCGCCTGACTCAACCGGCAGCCCACCCAGGCCGTCCAGGACCAATAGGACGATCTTACGATTGGATTCTTGGTGCAGTTCGCGCATCAATTGTAAGTCGGCCATCTAGGTTCTCCGGGTTTTTTATAACAAAGCCCCCTCGCCTGTGCGTCCAGGGGGCTTTGTTTAATGTCCTCAACAGGCTAGTGAATTGTTTGTTGTTCCCCTTCAGACTCGAACAGGTGCATGTTGTCCATGTTGAGCACCAGTTGTGCACGGTCGCCGACACGTAATTTTGTACGGGGATCAATACGGCCGATAGCAATAAAATCTCCTATTTTCAAGTTCATTAGAATCTCGTTGCCCAGCAATTCGACCACATCCACTTTAACTTCAACCGATGCAGCATGGATGTCGAGTGGTGTGAATAGCGGGTCGTGGATGTCATCTGGGCGAAGGCCGAAGATCACCTGCTTTCCGATATGTGATTGGTAGGTTTTGACCTTCGACTCAGGCACACGGATCTGGAAGGCACCGGCATCCACTATTAGAGCGCCATCCGCCCGATCCAATCGTGCAGTGAAGAAGTTCATTGCTGGAGAGCCAATGAAGCCTGCCACGAAGACGTTTGTAGGGTGGTCATATAGGTTCTGGGGTGAATCAACCTGCTGGATCAGGCCATCTTTAATCACCGCGATGCGGGTGGCCATGGTCATCGCTTCCACCTGGTCGTGGGTGACGTAGATGAATGTGGTCTGGAGGCGCTGGTGAAGCTTGCTGATTTCGGCGCGTGTTTGTACTCTCAGTTTAGCATCCAGATTTGAGAGCGGTTCGTCGAATAGGAAGACCTTGGGCTCGCGCACAATCGCCCGGCCTAATGCCACTCGTTGGCGCTGGCCGCCTGACAGTTGGCGGGGTTTACGGTCGAGCAGATCTCCTATCCCCAAAATATCTGCTGCATTTTGTACTCGCCGCTTGATCTCCTGTTTTGGAGTTTTGCGTAGTTTGAGACCGAAAGCCATATTGTCGTAGACGGACATATGCGGGTAAAGAGCATACGATTGGAACACCATGGCGATGTCTCGATCCTTGGGCGCGATGTCGTTAACTATTCGGTCATCGATCAGAATATTTCCTTCAGTTGTCTCCTCCAAACCCGCCAGCAGGCGCAGGGCAGTTGTCTTTCCACAGCCTGACGGCCCCACCAGCACAATGAACTCCTTGTCCTCGATATGAATGTCCATGTCATTTACCGCAACGACTTCTCCGAAGTTTTTAGTAACGTGATCGTAGGTTACGCTGGCCATGGGCCGTTCTCCTTTAGTTTGGGTATAGTAACGATAATTATACACACCATCTGAGATATTGCTATACAAAATTACTTGTCAGGTTGACGGTCTTTAGGCTCTCTGGTATATTCGACAAGGTGCGTACACAGATGGGTGACACAAACGAAGAACGTGACACCTCCGTCCGATGGTGGCGTTTTATGCGTTGGCTCAAGCCGGGCCTGGGTGTAAAACGATGGTTGGTGATGATGGTCGTCGGAACCGCCCTGATTGGCTTAGGGTTGGCGGTCATTCTGCTCGATATCTATCGCGCCCATCCCCAATCACCCTGGCTGGCCTTGTTTAGTTTATATGGTATGCCAAGATGGCTGCGGGCTCTTGTATTAAGCGCGGCGGGCTTTGGCGTGCTACTACTCGCCGTTTTTTATTTAAACCGCACTCTTCTTGCCCCATACATCCGCCCGGGCAAGCCAGTTGTTGACGCGGTGGCTCAACATCGTCGCCTGGGGCGGGGACCGAAGATTGTAACCATAGGCGGTGGCACTGGATTGTCGACCTTGCTGAGGGGACTGAAGCGACATTCAGGTAATTTGACTGCTATCGTTACGGTTGCCGATGATGGCGGATCCTCAGGACGTCTACGCCGCTCGTTAGGCATACCTCCACCGGGGGATATGCGCGCCTGTATCGCTGCGCTGTCGGACGACGAGGATCTGCTTACCCAACTCTTCCAATATCGTTTTCTGGAGGGTGAAGAACTAAATGGTCACTCCTTTGGCAACCTCTTCATCGCTGCCCTTGCGGGAGTTACCGGCAGCTTCGATCAGGGAATCATGGAGGCGGCAAGAATCCTCTCCATTCGCGGCAAAGTGCTTCCTTCAACCCTCGAGGATGTGGCCCTGGTCGCAGATAAAACCCCGGACTTGGCCTTGGAGGCTTTCCGAATTGAGGGCGAAAGCCTCATACCGGAGACGCCGGGACGAATCCGTCGCGTCCACCTAGAACCTAATGACCCGCCAGCATACCCTGGTGCGATCCAAGCCCTGCTCAGCGCCGATATGATAATTCTAGGTCCCGGCAGCTTGTATACCAGTGTCTTACCCAATCTGCTTGTGCCGGATTTAGTCAAAGCCATTCGGGCAAGGCAGGCTTTAAAGGTATTTGTATGTAATGTGGCTACTCAACTTGGAGAAACGGAAGGATATGACTGCAAGCAGCACTTGGAGGCAATCGAACGCCATGTTGGGCGTGGCCTGGTAGATATTGTCGTTGCCAATGACCGCCTAGATTACGCCCTTCCGGATCGGATCTCTCCAGTGGCCCCGTCAGTCGGAGAAGATATAATGATCCCGATCTACACTGCGGACCTGGTTGACCCGGTACGCCCCTGGCGTCATGACTCGGCTAAATTAGCTGATAAGCTGATCGCCCTACTTGAAGAGAGGACCGGTCCACTTGATCTGTCGCCTGTAGATCAACTCGAACCAACAACAAGTTTGAACTAATTAAGAAAGGGAGATTATCATGGCAGCTCGAATAGGAATCAACGGATTTGGACGCATCGGACGACAGGTGTTGAAGGTGATGAAGGAAAATTATCCTGACGATTTCGACATCGTGGCCTTCAACGATCTGGGCAACCTTGAGACTATGGCTCATCTATTTCGCTATGACTCCAACTATGGCGCCTACAAAGGCAGGGTTGAGGTCAAAGAAGATGGGCTGGTTATTGAAGGGGACTTCATCAAAGCCTTATCGCAGCCCGATCCTGAAACGCTGCCGTGGAAGGACATGGGCGTAGATATCGTAATCGAGAGCACAGGTATCTTTCGTGCTCGCGAGGATGCATCCAAGCATCTCGAGGCAGGGGCAAAAAAAGTGATTATCACTGCTCCAGCCAAAGAACCTGACCTGACGATTGTTTTAGGTGTAAACCAGGGCGACTATGACCCAGCCCAGCATCACATCATTTCTAATGCCTCTTGCACTACCAATTGCCTGGCGCCGGCGGTCAAAGTCGTGCAGGATACCTTTGGCATCACCAAAGGTTTAATGACCACCATCCATTCATATACCTCCGACCAGCGGATCCTCGACCTGCCCCATAAAGATCTTCGGAGGGCGCGCGCAGCGGCGCTAAACATCATTCCTACTACGACCGGCGCTGCCAAGGCTCTTGCCTTAGTGATTCCGGAACTGGAGGGGAAGTTCGATGGCTTCGCCATGCGCATTCCCACCCCAACTGTATCTGTCGTGGACTTCGTCGCCAACTTGAAGAGTCCAGCAACGACCGAAACGCTTCACCAGGCCTTCCGCAATGCCGCTGATGGACCGATGAAGGGAATCCTGGGTTTCTCTGAGGAGCCCTTAGTCAGCTTAGACTACAAGATGGATCCCAGGTCGAGCATTGTTGACGCGCAATTCACTTTTGTCCTTGATGAAGATATGGTGAAAGTAGTCGCCTGGTATGACAATGAGTGGGGTTACTCTGTACGTACTGCAGACCTTGCATTACTTGTGGCAAAATCGCTATAGGGACCGAGAGCGCGGTGTGACTTAATCAGCCATGCCGCGCTAGGATTCAAACCTATGTTCAACAAAAAGACGATAAGGGATGTCGACCTGAAAGGACGGCGTGTGCTAGTTCGGGTCGATTTTAATGTGCCCCTGGATGAGGGTACCGTCGCCGACGATACGCGCCTCCAGGCATCGTTGCCCACATTATATTATTTAATTAAAGAAGGTGCAGCGGTTATCCTTTGCTCTCACCTCGGTCGTCCGAAGGGAAAAGTAATCCCCGAACTCTCACTACGGCCAGTGGTGAAACGGCTTTCGGAATTGCTCGGTCAGCCGGTAACTTTTGTAGCTGACTGCATCGGGACTGAAGTTCAGGCTGCAGTAGAGAAGCTACAACTTGGCGAGGTGCTATTGCTTGAGAACACCCGCTTCTATCCCCAGGAGAGAGCAAATGATCCAAATTTCGCGGCTGATCTTGCCTCCTTGGCTGATTTATTTGTTAATGACGCCTTCGGATCTGCCCATCGAGCTCACGCTTCTACCGAGGGGGTAGCCCAGCATCTACCGGCAGTAGCCGGATTCCTGATGGAAAAAGAGCTCAATTACTTAGGTGCCGCCTTGGAAGAGCCAGAACGCCCCTTCGTTGCTATTTTAGGCGGTGCGAAAATTTTAGATAAAATTGGTGTAGTTGAACGACTACTTGACCAGGCTGACCGCCTGCTGATCGGTGGCGCAATGGCCAATACATTCCTAGCCGCCAGTGGGCTTGACATGGCGGAATCGCTCGTTGAGGAAGAATCGCTAGATATCGCACATGGATTGATCGAACGGGCGGGGGACCGTCTGCTTATGCCCACTGACCTAGTCGTAGCTGATTCATTCGCCGCTGACGCGGAGAAGAAGATAGTGGCGGTGAATGCCGTCCCTACTGGCTGGCGGGCCATGGACATTGGGCCTGAGACGATAACCAACTTCAAGCGAGCACTCCAGGGAGCACGGCTCGTGGTTTGGAACGGTCCGATGGGAGTATTTGAGTTTGAGCCCTTTGCTGCCGGGACAACGGCGTTGGCCGAGGCGGTTGCAGCATCCAAGTGTAAGTCCATCGTTGGTGGGGGGGATTCTGCAGCCGCTGTTCGGAAAGCGGGCTTGGCGGATCAGATCAGCCACGTCTCTACAGGTGGCGGTGCCTGCCTGGAATTTCTCGAGGGTAAGTCCTTGCCTGGGGTTGCAGTGCTCATCGATCGCGACTCGCCAATTTAAGCCTAACATTTTACTTACATTTGACGTGACTACTCAGCCTACCCTCCCGCAGGTTATGACTGAGAGCATTTATTGGTTTGAATATCCGGTCGAGACGCGATTCTATGTCAAAACAACATCTAAACCTGCGGGAGGGTGAGTAGTTACCATTAGATACAGATTTATTGTCCCGGTGATTGTGCTCGTCTATAATGAGCACACGCTGAAACGGGAGCTAGTATGTCATTTGTACAGGGTGAAAATGTCGGTCCCTATCGAATCATAGAGCAGATGGGCCAGGGGGGCATGGCGACGGTTTTCAAGGCCTACCACGCTGCCTTAGACCGATATGTCGCCATCAAGGCGTTACACCCAGCGATGATGGAGGATCCAGGTTTCCTCGCCCGTTTTCAGCGCGAGGCTCGGGTTGTAGCTCGATTAGATCATCCTAATATTGTGCCAATTTACGACTACGCCGAGCATGGTGGACGCCCCTATCTGGTGATGAAATTCATTGAAGGCGAGACTTTAAAAGCTCGACTAGTTCGCGGACCACTCTCAGAAGAAGAGACGCTCAAAATCGTTGAGGCTGTAGGCCAGGCGCTTTCCTATGCACATGAGCGCGGCATCCTGCATCGCGATGTAAAGCCATCCAATGTTTTACTCTGTCCTGATGGATCGATTTACTTGGCGGATTTTGGACTGGCACGTATCGCTGAGGCCGGTGCATCGACACTATCTGGTGACATGCTCATGGGGACGCCACATTATATTTCTCCTGAGCAGGCTCGTGGCGAGAGCGATCTGGACGAGGGGACTGATGTTTACTCTTTCGGAGTGGTCCTATATGAATTAGTCGTAGGTCGGGTTCCCTTCGATTCTGATACACCCTTTTCAATCATTCACGACCACATTTATTCCCCTTTGCCGTTGCCCTGCAATGTCAATCCTGACGTGTCGGAATCTGTTCAGCTTGTATTGCTCAAAGCGCTGGCCAAGGACCGGGAAGATAGGTTCAAATTAGTAGATGAGATGGTGGCAGCTTTCCGCGCCACAACAGTTGTGGGTGATGTCGATGTTCTCACCCCTGACACGATACCACACATCGATACTATGCCAGTTTCGTCCCATGCAGAATCAGCGATACCGTTAGCCGTGGCTCCACCAACTGAGCCGCAACGTGAAATTGCTGCTGACGTCATTCAAGCGGCAGTTCCCAGTATGCAACCGGTGACCAAGAGCCGTCGGCAGTGGTTGTGGGTTGCGGGTGGCCTGGTATTTGCCTGTATATTCCTCTTTCTCTTCCTGGCGGTGGTCAATCGACCAAGGGAGGGGCAGCCGCTGCGGATTTTCAGTGAGCCGGTCGATAAGGCACCTGAAATCATGGCTCCCAGAGAAATAATTGATGAGCAGAGTCCTGAGGAGCACCTCAATCGTGCTGAGGAACTACTGGCAGCCGGCGACGACTTGGCTGCCTCCGAGGAGTTTGCCATAGCCGGCGAGTTTTTTATTAAGGTTGGCGATCATGCAGCAGCAGCTGAGTGCTTTACTAAAGCAGCTGACCTGCACCTCAGACATGCTGATGGGATGCTCGCCGATGGAGACGATCCGGGAGCTTACAATGAGATAGTAAAGGCCGGCGACCTTTATCTCGAGGTTGGCGAATATGTAGCCGCGGCGAAAGCCTATAGCTGGGCGGCTGAGATCTCAGATAGACCTTTACCCACTCAACGTTTATTTATCAACTCGCTAACCCAAGCGCTCTTCCTTGGTGCGCCAGAGCAGGCGATGTTGCCGCTAATCGAGCCCATCTTGGAGGAGTATCCAGATTGGGAAGTGATCCAAATCATCATGGCCAGGGCAAGGTTATGTTCAGGTCACCACGATAAGGCTCGGGGAATGATTGAACAAGTACTCGGAGATACACCAGAAGACCCTCTTGCCTTAACTGTCTTAGCTGAATATCACCTCGATATTGGTAAGTTGGATGAGGGATATGGGCTTATCGATAAATTATTGACTGAACAAAGGTTACCGGTTTGGCTGAAGGAGCATTTGGAAGCATTGAAACGGAGGTTTTAAAATAATTTAACCGAGGGTCGTACTACCCTTACCCCACTTGTGACCGGTAATTGTAAGATAAAGATACGATCGATTTTAAGAATATCGAGTTAGTTGCTTTAAACGGTACGCCTGACTACATAGTGAGCTAGTTCGTGCAAGGCTTCCTTCTGTGGAGTAGCAGGCATACCGTCCAACATTTCTTCGCCGGCAGAGACGAATCTGTCAGCCTGCTTCAGTGTCTGGTTGATGGCGTCAGAGGCGCGAATTGCATTGATCAATCGCTCAATTCCCTGGTCGTCCATCTCACGCTGCTGTAACTCCTCAATCAGTTTATCACCATCGGGGTTAGCCTCTGAGTAGTATAAGACGGGTAAGGTGATCAATCCCTGCCTCAGATCATTCGCAACCGGTTTTCCGACCTGCTCTTGTTCGCTGATGAAATCAAGGACGTCATCCACAATTTGGAAGGCAATCCCAATGTGGTATCCAAAGGATTTCATAGCCTTGATTACCTCCCCTTTGCTCCCGCTGAGTATGGCGGCGCCCTCTGTTGATACCTCAAAAAGTGAGGCGGTCTTAGCATAAATACGATCATAATATTCCTGGTGAGGGTCTACAATCGGTGTATTGAAAAGTTGCGAAATTTCACCGTTGACAATAGTCATCAGCGTTCGAGAGTATATTTCCATAAGCTCTTTCGAGCCAATAGTGGATGCCAGGTGAGCGGCTCGAGCAAAAATATAATCCCCGGTGAGGACCGTCGCACCGGGGCCCCATTTTGCATTCAGGGTTGGGATACCTCGGCGTAGTTTAGATCCGTCGATCAGATCATCGTGGACAAGAGTGGCGGTGTGGAGCATCTCGATGGAGGCGGCCAAGTTAATGCTTTTTTCGCGATCTGCGCCTAGCATACCACTCGTTAGCAGGACCAGAATTGGGCGGATGCGTTTGCCTCCTGAGGAGAGCAGATAATCGATAACCTTGTCCAAGCTGGGGTGATGCTGGCTTGGGCTGATTCGCATTCGAGCCTCAACCTCGAGCAGATCCGGTCGTACAAGGTCAAAGAATGTAGCTGTTTTCGTTTTCATGATTCCAATTAAAGAGGTTTGTGGCATTCTGTGAAGTCTTTTTAGCTGCGTCGACTAGGCTGATACCATGCAGCGTCGCAAACCGCTCTGCTACTAACCTCACATAAGCAGGCTCGTTTCGTTGGCCGCGGTTTGGATGGGGTGCTAAAAACGGAGCATCGGTTTCTAGGATCTGACGTTCTATGGGTAGTCGAGTGGTGATTTGACGTAGAGTCTCGGCATTGCGGTAGGTTACTGGACCTGCCACGCCGATGTAAAATCCCGCCGCAATTGCTTTGTTTACGGTTCCTAGATCAGCTGAGTTGGCGTGCAGCACACCTGCCTTACCGACGAGTCCTTGTGGGAGGTCCATAGACCATGTTAAGAGGTGGGCCATGATGTCGTCAATCGCTTGCCGGTTATGGATGATGACTGGTCGTTCTAGTTCGGCGGCCAAGTCAAGTTGAGCTGTAAAGACGGCTCTTTGGATCTCCGGGGGAGAAAGGTTACGGTAATAATCAAGTCCTATCTCTCCAATCGCGACCACCTTAGGTGAACGGGCTAGTATCCGTAACTCTGTCTCAGTGACGTTATTCCAAGTCTCAGCGTAGTGCGGATGGACGCCGATAGCGGCGAACACCTGTGGATGTTGTTCCGCCAATTCGACTGCACTCCGGCTTGTAGCCAGATCCAAACCAGGGACAAGCAGACGATTTACACCGGCCTCCCAGGCGCGCGCCAGCACTTGCGGAAGGTCTTGATCGAAATCAGATAACATCAGATGGCAGTGGGTGTCCGCTAGAAACGCTGAACATGCATTCATTGGATGCCCACGATTTTCAACCCGTCTTGCAGGATGGGTTGCACCCGGTCTGCTTGGGTAGTCTCGCAATAGACCCGCACGATCGGTTCAGTGCCTGAAAAGCGGATCAGTAGCCAGCCGCCGTCTTCGAGCGAGAACTTAAACCCATCTAGCGTATTCAAGTCGGTGACATGCAAGCCGCCGATTGTCACCGGTTGAGCTGTGCGGACCTGCTCTTCGACTTCAGATCGCTCTCGCGAGGGCAAAGGTGAATCGATCCGATTGTAGAAGTGTGGTCCCACTTGCTCGAAAAGCAGTTCCACTAATTCCGAGGGTTTACGATTGAAGCGAACCATCAGATCCAAGAAGTATAATCCGGCTAGTATACCGTCGCGTTCGGGGATGTGCCGGCGGAAAGCATAACCGCCAGACTCCTCACCGCCGATCAACGCGTCCACTTCTAGCATCTTCGGAGCGACATACTTGAACCCGACGCCAGTCTCGTAGACAGGGACCTGATATTGATGGCCGAGTTTGTTGAGCATGGTGGTTGTTGAAAGAGTCTTAACAATGGGACCGCGTTCCCCCTGCGCTTCAAGTAAATAATATGCTAAAAGGCCAAATACTCGTAGTTGGTCAACGAATGTGCCGTTCTCATCCCCAACTCCCAATCGATCAGCGTCGCCGTCGGTGACCAAGAGTACATCAGCACCATGCTCAATCGTGGCAGCCAGACCAACGTCTATATTAGGAGGGATTGGCTCGGGTCGTAACATTTCAGGAAAGATCGGATTGCGCTGGTTGTGGATTTCGATAACCCTGGTCGATCCGCCCTCAAGCAGCTGTGTAAACCATCCGCTCCCATTACCCCACATGGCGTCGATTAGCACAGTCAGTCCCGCCTTACGCAGGGGATCCAGATCAATTAATCGCTCGATTTGCTCAATGTAAGCTGGTGCGGGGTTAAAGCGCCTCACTTTACCGCTGGATATGGCTTGCTCAATGGGCAAGCGAGGTATGTCGAGGTCATCGTCGGGTATATTAGCTTCAATTTGCCGCAGTCCGTTTGGATCAATAGCACCACCATGACGGTTGCGTACCTTGAACCCATTGTCGCTGGCGGGATTATGAGAGGCGGTTATATTGATCGCTCCCGCTGCGCCCTGGTTGACTACAGAGTATGAGATCGTCGGCGTCGGTGTTGGTCCATCGGTAAGGAGAACGTGCAACCCATGACCGGCCATAACCTCGGCTGCCACGACGGCAAATGCCTCCGAACCGAACCGTTTATCGTGGCCAATGACGACGAGCTTTTGGTTTCCCTCGACCTCTAGCAGGTAGCGGGCAAAGCCATGTGCACAACGCCGGACTGCTGAGTAGGTGTAATTGTCGGCGATACGACCACGCCAACCGTCGGTGCCAAAAATGATAGGCTGAGACGCCATCCTGCCTCCTAGCGTGCAGGCTTAGTTTGAAAGATGACAACAAGCGGGCCAGGCGTGGATTAACCTGGCCTTTTCTATCTAGGGCGGGCCAGTTTGCTTGCCGCGTTTTTGGATTGTTCAAGCTGGTGACCCTTTTGCGGGTGCATTACGGCCCCAGATGGTACAAATTATACCGTGAAAGGCTATGTGAGACCAGTTAAGGTTGCTAAACATGACGCTTCATGATAAACTAACGTCCATTGTCGCGCCTTGCGCAAGGCGCGCTTTCCGCTACTAGCCTGTGCCGCCCGGCGCAGAGGCGAGGGGCAATCCCGAGGAAAGGTGACCTCTATGCGCAACTATGAATTAGCTTATATCGTCGATCCAGACCTGGAAGAACAAGCTCTCACAGACCTTGAAGAAAAGGTCATGGGCTGGATTGAGTCTGCTGGTGGCAAACTTGGCAAGATCGATCGATGGGGCAAACGGCGTCTGGCTTATCCGTTAAATAAGAAGACAGACGGCTACTACTACTTTATTCCAATTGAAATGCCGCCTCAAGCAGGCGCGCTTATCGAGCACGATCTACGTTTGAGCGAGCAAATTCTTCGTTTCATGATCACCTTAAAAGAGCCCTCCTGATAGTCTCAGTAGATGAAGATGGTTCTCGACGAAAGGAGTCTGATATGAGCCGCGGCTTGAACAAGGTGATGATCATCGGCCACCTGGGGCGCGACCCCGAAATGCGCTACACACCTTCAGGTCGACCGGTCACCACCTTTAGTGTTGCATCATCTCGCACGTGGCGCTCCGCCGATGGCGAGCGCCATGAAGAGACTGAGTGGTTTAACGTTGTCGCTTGGGGAAGCTTGGCTGAGATCTGTAACCAATATCTACACAAAGGACAGCAGGTATATATCGAAGGACGGCTGCAAACACGACGTTGGGAAGACGCTGAGGGCAACAAGCATTTCACCACCGAATTGGTGGCCAGGGAGATGATTATGCTCGGAGAACGATATGATATAAACAGTTCGTATGAAGCTGGACCAGGAGAAGAAGTGGAGGAGGACTCCATTTAGCCCGGCTATTATTCAGTAGGTTTCACCGACTTATCAGGTCGGTGGAGGAGAAAGCCCATTGTCTGAAGAAAGACGCACTGAATCGAGTGGTAACAGTGGCCGTAGAGGACCGACAGGTAGGCGTCGCTATACACGCCGTCCGCGTGTCTGTAAATTCTGTGCTGAAAAAGCAACCGCGATCGACTACAAGCAACATGAACTTCTGAAACGTTATGTAAACGAGCAGGGAAAGATCCGATCACGTCGCGAGACAGGGACCTGCGCCAAACACCAACGAATGCTGGCACGAGCTATAAAACGTGCTCGGCATATGGCGTTTCTTCCCTTCGCCGCCGATAGGATGAGATGATATCGGGCGTATTGCATGAAAGGGACGAGAATGCTTCCGTTCCTTCCCCCCGATAACTTCAACCGAGGAGAATAATAAGAATGAAGAGGCGACGGGTCAAGTCCTTGGTAACAAAAAAGCACCTGGCCCGGGCTAAGAGAGAGCGAATTCAGAGAAACCGGATCATTGCTAGCGCCGTCACCACTGCTCTGCTTATTATTGGCATCCTTGGCTATGGATGGGTGGACACTCAGATTATCAAACCGCGGCAGCCTGTAGCCATCGTCGATGGCCAAGAAATCTCCAACCGGGAGTTCCAGAGTCGAGTACGTTTGGCCTTATCGCCGGAGAGCGATCCGTTTTCTGTTAGCTATCGTGTCCTGAACGAATTGATTGATGACTTGCTTATACAGCAGGAGGCTCATCGGTTGGGAATCACGGTTACTGTAGCAGATATCGATCGAGCAATTCAACGAGCCTTCGGTTATTTCCCCGATGGTACTCCAACTTCAGCACCAACAAGTACGCCTGACCCAACTGAACTGGCCGAGGCCACTGCCACATCGACGGCTGGCCCTAGCCTTACAGTTGAACCGATGTCAACGCCTAGGCCAACAGCCACGTCTTACACCAAGGAAGCATTTGAGGAAAATTTCTATAACTTCCTTGAGGTTTTAGCTGACCAATACGAGGCCACCGAGGCAGATTACCGCGCGTATCTAGAGGCTCAGCTGTATCGGGAACGTCTCATGGAGACCTTTGAGGATGTAGTTGCGCGCGAGCAGGAGCAAGTTTGGTTGCGGCATATTCGGGTAGAAGAGCGCGAGGTAGCACAGGAGGTTTTAGCACGCTTAGATGCTGGTGAAGCCTGGGAGGACCTGGCGGCAGAGTCATCTGAGGATTTATTAACTAAGGACACAGGTGGTGATTTGGGATGGTTGCCATTGATGATTTTGATTGAGCGATATGATCAAGCCGCAGCACTTGTGTTTGAAGTACCTATTGGTGATATCGTAGGCCCGATTGAGACCCAACAGGGTTGGCACTTGTTCGAAGTGATAGATCATGGGGAACGTCCGCTTGACGAGTATGCCTATTTTCAAGCAGTACAGAGCGAATTTTCTTCGTGGTTGAGCGACAAGCGCGAATCCTCTGATATCGTCTTGGTAGACAATTAGATCGAGGACCTAGTATAAGTATCAATTTTTGGCCTATAAGAGGCAGGCCAACGAAATAACTCCTCATCACGAGTACAATCCTTATTTACTGCCAGGCTGAGTGCTACCCCTTCCCGCTACTCGAGGGTAGTTTTTTCAGTGCACTCACTTGTGAGTTGTTGATTGCATGGCTGGTTGCAGGCTTCTTCATCATGTGGGCCCGGTCGAACCCCACAAGAGGGCTTGAGCCCTCTTGATGGACTGGCGGGCTGGAGATATACTGGACGCAGGTTGGCGATCATGAAGCTGGAAGGATTGCTCGAGGTCTTACCGGAGGGAACCAGTCCTGCAGACCGGGACTTGGTTAGACGCGCTCATAAAGTTGCTAAGGGTGCCCATAAGGGTCAAAAGCGGGCTTCTGGTGAGCCGTACATCCAGCATTGTCTAGCAGTGGCTTCCATCCTGGCTGAGCTTAGAGCACCTATCCCGGCGATTGTGGCTGGGCTATTGCACGACACTGTGGAAGATACTGATCTCACCTTGAAGGACCTAAAGCGAGATTTCGGAGATGAAGTGACCTCGCTGGTGGACGGGGTGACTAAGTTAACCCAGTTGCCGCGCGTCAGTCGGCGCGATAAGGGGGTCAGGAGTGTACGTGCATCCAAGGGGGAACTAGCCAAGGAAACACTCCGAAAAACCTTTTTAGCGATGGGCGACGACGTACGTGTGGTTGTGATTAAGCTCGCCGACCGGTTGCACAATATGCGCACTTTGGCTCATCTGCCGGCTGAGAAACGTCGACGTATCGCTGAGGAAACGCTTGAGATATTCGCTCCGCTTGCCAATCGATTGGGAATTTGGCAGATGAAATGGGAGTTAGAAGACCTCGCCTTTCGTTATGTATATCAAGAGAAGTATAAGGAGATCGCGGCTCATGTCGCTGCGAGACGTGTTGATCGCGAAAATGCATTGCGAGAAATCAGCCTCCGACTGAGGTCTGTCTTAGCTGAGGCGGGCATTCAGGCGGAAGTCACTGGCCGACCTAAGCATCTCTACTCCATTTACCACAAGATGGAACGTAAGGATGTGCCGTTCGAGATGGTCTATGATGTGCGTGGATTGCGGGTCATCGTCGATAGTGAATCGCAATGTTACCTGGCCTTAGGTGTGATTCACAACGAGTGGAAGCCGGTGCCGGGCACATTTGATGATTACATCGCTACTCCCAAGGACAACTTCTATAAATCCCTTCACACAGCAGTCATCTACGACGACGGCAAGACGCTTGAGACGCAGATTCGTACCCCAGAAATGCATGAGAATGCCGAATATGGTATCGCCGCACATTGGCATTACAAAGAAGGTCGCCGACCCGGCGATACTTACGAGCGGCGTATCTCGTGGCTGCGGCGGTTGATGGAATGGCGCCAAGACGTCGATGACGCGGCGGATTTCGTCGATGCGATGAAGTCCGATGTTTTAGACGATCGGGTATACGTGTTCACTCCCAAGGGTGACATCATTGATTTGCCTGCTGGATCAACCCCCATCGACTTTGCTTATCATATCCACACTGATATCGGACACCGTTGCCGTGGCGCCAAGGTGAACGGCAAACTTATCTCCCTAAGCAATAACCTTCAAACCGGCGACTCGGTTGAAATCC
>Ga0209986_10002016_pt1 | contig 18963 bp, 19 predicted proteins | sample BlataG_FD_183168 | JGI IMG/M metagenome (GOLD analysis project Ga0209986, IMG submission 183168) | Deep subsurface microbial communities from Black Sea to uncover new lineages of life (NeLLi) - Black_00105 metaG (SPAdes) (version 2) | ecosystem: Environmental > Aquatic > Marine > Oceanic >... | reverse complement strand
TGCGTCATTGTAAACACTATGTATACTTTTTGTATACAAAAATATAAACTTGTCTAATTCAAATACTGAGTTGCTTTTAAAAAGTTATGATTCAACGTTTTTGTGATTGATTTAGCGCGCATGCGAATAGCTTTAGCCTCGCTTTGGAATCTTAAGAAGAAAAAAAGGAAATATACATGTAGTGAAAAAACCTTTAACGTGTGTGCTCAGGGGTAATTTAAAATACGTAAGATATATCTTGGAACTATTGCGGAATCTATATAGGTTGATAGGGAATTACATTGGTAACAATAGATGAAATCAGACAAATTGGTCAACCGCCAGAAAAAATGCGGGATCTTAATGCTTATGAACGCGCTCTAAGAAAAATCTCGCCACATTTTACAAAGTTCTTTGTAGAACACAACGTAACTGCGAATCAGGTAACCGCTCTTTCAATTTTATTTGTTATCATCGGCAGTTTCCTATTTGTGTTTGGTAACTATTACCTAATGCTTATTGGTTGTGTTTTCTATCTTTTCTGGCTACTTTTCGATTTTGTTGACGGAGAAATAGCAAGGGTAACCGATTTAAAAACCGTTGGAGGCGCCTACTTAGAGAACGTTCATCATATACTTTTTTCATGTTTTCTTGCTGGCCTCGGAGTTGGACTGCATAAAAAACTGGAAAACATAATTTATGTCTTTTTTGGTTTTACGTTTGCATTATGCATCTTTCTGCTCCACAGCTTTAACAGATCGAGAAAAGACCTTAGAAAGGAAGATTCATACGTCTTTCCTCTAATGAAGAAACGGTCTATCACAGGAGGAATCTACAGAAGCATATACAGAAAGTTTAGGCTTCTGTTCGTTCACATCTACACGCCCCCTATTATGATTGGTCTACTAATCTTTGAGTTACTCTCCCCCATCAAATTTAGTTATACAACCCACGGAGTAACATTGAATGTCCTATCCACGTATTTTTTCTTATACGGGTTTGATTGGACAGCTAGAACAATAATTTCAGCAATCACAAACTACAAATACCTAATGAAAGATTAGCCCAGTGCTAGTTGGCTAAAGCGTGAGTGCCAACGACAAAGTAACGAACTTTATTTATAGAAGAGGAGACTGAGAAAATGAGAGAAATAAAAGATGTTTTGATGAGAAGGGTATTAAGTTTTGGCTCGATTCAGGGACCTTGCTCGACGCGGTTAGGGATGGAAAAATAATTGAATAAGACATGAATGGCGTTTTAGCGAGTATGTTAGAGCAGCGCAACTAGGATTACCTTAACGCTAAAAACTTGCGTACAGACAATTCAGAAAAACTGATTAAGAGGAAGGTTCATCTGCACTCTTCGTCTTAACACAAAGGTAACCTGCGAAAACTTCCGGTATAACACGAATCAATGAACATAGTAACACTTTCCGGAGTGGGGGTTTCACTTTACATCTGTCCATATCAATAGTCCAAAGTTTAGTGCAAACCTAGGTTTCAAGTCCAAATTCCCACCCAGTATTAGGCATAAGAATAGCCTTTATTCAAGTTCAATGGCAATTGCGCATCAAAATCAACCGAGTCATTAGAGGATAGAAGACAAGTCTCATAATGTTCTTAGCGCGCGAGAAAGAAAGAAACCAACGACCTCAATGAAAGGTTGACGTCGAATGGACTACCAGTAATTTCCAATATCTTGGTCACAAAATGCTATCTGGTTTCTGGACTACCAGTTTATATGGAGTTAAAAAGCATTTCAAAACCACAGTATATGAATTCATTGTCGACTTGTTTGCAATTATGAAGGAAAACTGAAGGTAACTTGAGTGACGCTTGGTCTAGGATTTTATGGAAAAAAGATCAATGGTTACGAAGAGAAAAGTTAGTAAAGCATGAACGTAAATATCAGATGATAATCTCGGAAGAGAAAGTGATGGTGAAATTCAGTACTATAATGCCTATTCATAACGAAGAACGATTCCTTCCATATGCTTTGCCTTCTGTTTACGAATTGGATCCAGACGAAGTCATTCTGATTTTTGATAGATGCACAGACGGAAGCCTCGATCTCTCCAATAAAATAGCTAAACATACTGACAGTGAAGCCAAAACTAGATTTATTGAGATAGATGAACCGACTCCTGAATGGAAATTCAGACCAGCATTTCTTAGAACATATGGGTTTAAAATGGCCAAAAATGATGTAATACTAAATACAGATGCAGATATTATACTTGATCATAATATTAGAGAGCACCTTAGTCTAGTAGGAAAAAATAGTATAGGATTGATAAGTTTTGCCCGTAAAGAATATCCCTTTACATTCCAAAGCTTTATGGCTAAATTAATTCACACAATTATACCAAAAATAGGATTCACTGGCACATACGCATTCTCAAAAAGAGCTTGGCAAAAAACCTTAAATGAGAAATCAATGAAGAAAATTTGCTCCGCTGAAGATACTTATCTACACATGTTAATATCGAGAAAATACAAAACCAGATTCATTAAAACAAATAACATTCACCTCAGACCAAGAGAAAAACCCTATTATCACTATACGAAAGGCGTTACCCGTTGGCAGGTTAAACATGACCCTTTCTGGAAAACTTTGCTTCACAGCCTCGTATACCTACGCCCAATGGTTTTTGTTGGCTATATGCACGCGAGATCAAGAAACGTTAGCAAAGGATGCTAAAACGGGTTTAAAACTTAAGAAAAACTCTCTAAAGTACCATTCCCCAAAAGAATGGGTGAAGAAAAAGCCAAACTTAAAATGGAAAAGTCCATCCAGAAACTTTTAGTAGTACAATAAGCTTTAAGTACTACATTTTACAAAAAGTACTACTGTGACCGAGTTGGAAGAGGTTTCGGTAACAAGGAAGGGGCAGATTACAATTCCAGTGAAATATAGAAGGAAGTATGGAATAAACGAAGGAACAAAAGTGCTGATTGACGACGCTGAAAGAGGCATCTTTCTCAGGCCCATCATGCGCCTAGAGGAACAAGCTGGAATCGACGCTGGAAAATACGACACGAAAAAACTGAAAAAATCACTAGACCAAGTACGAGAGGAATGGCGTTAAAGGCCATCTTAGACACCAGATTTTACTTTTCATACTACAATCCTGAAAACAAAAAAATAGCCGATTGGAGTAAACGCGTCATCCAAAAAATATCTAAAGGACAAATTAAAGCAGCTTCATCAACAATCACCATCACAGAACTTTACAACACCATGGGAAGAATACTCGGAACAGACGCCATAAAACTAAGAATTGCCTCAGCTAAAGGCTCGAATATAAAAATAATTCCAGTAACAGAAGACATAGCCGAACTTGCCGGAAAAATAACTCTGAACACACCAAAAATTCCTTTAGCCGACGCCATAATAGCTGCCACAGCCATCATTCACGCCAAAGGCATAGCAGTAACAGACGATGAACACTTCAAAACTATAAAAGACATTAAAGTAAAATGGCTGAAGAACCTTTAGCCAAAATAACAAAAATGTGAGGGCGAGTGGAAGATAGATCTAATTCTAAAATACGATCCAAAGGCAGCGTCTTGACAATTTATGGCAACAGTTCTATTCACTATTCCGCCTCCGACTAGAATATATTTGACTTTAATTGCTACGGCAACAGGCGGAATGGTCTATCTAGCTGTGCTGATAGTGATTGACAAAGAAGCAAGATTGCTGATTCAGTCTATATGGCAAGAAATTAAGTGCAGAGTTAAAAAAGCAGTAACTTAAGCGTTGTTTTTCCATAATTCAACGAAAAGCGCCTTTAAAGCTTTAATGAAAGCGTCATAGTTCGTCCATAACGCTGCCACTTTTTTCTTCCCATTATTCGTTCTAACAAGCAAAAGCAGTTGTTTGTCATCCGCCAATATGTATGTTGGCAGTTCGTCATCAATCTCTGAGAGTGAATACTTTGCGTTTTTCAGATTTATTTTTTCTATGAAGAAGCAGCTTTTGGGGGAATAGTTGGTTAACAGTTGAACTTTCACGTTTTTCTTCGACATCTTCTTGAGTTTGTCCATGATACCAGAATGGTAGAAATTCGCAATGTCACGTTCCGACATAAAAGTGGAAACCTCTGATTCGACGTTGTTAAGTATCTCATCTGCTTTTAAGCAGATTTGTTCCTCACCCTCTAAAATCTGAAATACTTCCTTTCTTTCAGGTTCAATTTCCAGTTGAGGAAGAGAAAGCCAGAGATTAACTAAACTGTCTTTTTTCTTTTCTAGAATATTCACTCTCATCTTTCTGGTTTCTATCAACGCTTCTAGAGCCTTTTCAAAGGGTGTTGCGATAAACTTTAACGGTTTCTCAAAGACAGATGATACTAATCCCCTCTTCTCCAAGTCACGTAAAATTCTATATGTTTCGGTTCGGTGAAGAGATAAAGCTTCAGAGATTTCGCTCGCCTTATGCTCACCCGTCCTTGCAAGATGCATGAAAACCCTTACCTCGTTTTTTGACAGCCCAAGTCCACGAAGGGTTCCTTCGATTACTTCCACAGATTTAGCATGTCCCTTATCTATTCTTACAACCTTCCATAATCCGCTGTTTTCATCATAGAGTTTCATGATGCTTTCAGGCTTTTCAACTGATAATTCCATGTTAACCACTTTTTGCAGCCTTACTCCTTTGTTCTAACTCGGAAACAGAACCAGATTCTGGTTTAGGCTATATTTTACACTTCTGAACCCAAAATATGAATTGAGAATACATACCCTAAGACTTAAAGCAACAATGCTTCAAATTATATTCAACAATTGCTGGCCAGAAAAGTCTAGGGGAAAGGAGAACGTGAAGATACTATCTAGCCTAAAATATTTCCTTTTTCCCAGAAATAACCATTGGCTCAAGAGAACATTCCTAGTTTTTGCTTTCATATTTTTTGATTACTTTATAACGCTCATTTTTTGCCAAGCTCCCCACGAAGAAGCCAATTTATATGCCAGAGGTTTTATGGTAAGTTTCGGCATCCCACTAGGATTAACATTGTTTGTTCTCGCAGCTAACATGCCAATTTATATGACCTTGAGTTTGGATTCCCATATTATCAGACTCCCCTCAAAAATAGCTGTAGTCACAGAATTTCTTGTTGACATCATATTTGCCTGGTTTATTGCTGGACTACATTTCAGCGGAGGTACAAGTTGGTTGTGGAGTGCCCCACAATTGACGCGACAAACTGCAGGCATGCTTTTGTATCTAGCCATGGCTTTCATACTCGTGAAACCCCACCAACCACATTATAACGATTAACATCTTCTAGTGCGTAACAACCCATCACATACTAACTCTAATTATCTTTAAATGTTTGAATAGTTGACGGATGCTACCATAGATTCTATAGGAAGTATGTTTATGCAGGACACACATGCGAACCCTGAACAGAAAGCAGAGTCACCGACGGAAAAAAAGCAGGACATTCCGAAGGAAGTAGTTGAAAAAGCAGAGTTTTTCAGTCCAATGCAAGTCCCAGAAAGAAGCGAAGTTTTCATGGAGAAGGACACGGAGGTTGAACAGAGGCTTCAGGAGTTGCTGAGAAGCCTAAGCGAGGAGACTATGCAGTTGAAGGAATTTCTGGGGGAAGAAAATAGGCTGATGAATGAGCTTTGTGTGTCAATTAAGCAGATTACGAGAAAACTCGGCATCTCACTTGATATTCCTCCAAGCAGTATACCAGTTAAGAAGAAAGTGAAGAGGGTAATTCTGAATGAGGAAGGGTGCCTAACTCTTTTTTCCGAAAAACAAGTGCATTCGGCTTTTTTGGCGGAATACCCGCCTGAAATTGTTATGGCTGTTTTATGGGTTGTAATGCCTAAACTTGCACAAGTTGTGGTGCGCTACAGAAAGAAGGTAGGCAAACGGGTTAGCATCTTTAGGAAATTGAAGAATGAGTTGAAAGGCATCGCTAGAACCGTCATAGGCAGCCAACAGAAAGCTGAAAAGCTTGCTGGAGAAAACAAGAGATGTTAACAGAAAAAAAAGGCATAAATGCTTACTCGAGGTGGTTGTAGGTTTGGAAAGTATTCTAACCGAAATTCGCACGTTCTATTCGTTGAAGGAGATTCGTGAGAGCATAGAGGAAGAGATAAATCGATTCAAGATACTGCTGGAGGATTATAGCCAGTGGTTGGGAACTCTTTTGAGGAATCCGGATTCTTCGAAGAGCCAGGAATGGGTGAAGAAAACTTCTGAGTTGCAGAAAGTTTTGAAGGCGGGAAGTAGAAAGGGCAACAAAAAAAGTGCAAAGAAAATTAGTTCTTCAACTCAGTGGGTTCAGTTCAAGGATTTGATGCTTTGTGCTGATGATGTTGGCGAGGCAGAGATTCTTTTTGAGGCAATTGAAGAATTGAGAGATAAAATTGACAGATTGGAAAAAGCTAAGAACTCCATTGGAGACTTGGAACGTTACGGTTTAGGAAAAGAACTACGCTACATAACATACATATGTGACGGAGTACCGAAAAGAATAATTTTCAAGCCAAAAGAAGGATCAGAAACCGAGGGAAAATTCAACTTCACAGCTGATTTCTCAATAATGAAACAAACATAACAAGTCTAAAACGCCTATGTGATTACAACAAGGGACATGCCGTTGCGATTTAGTTGAATAGTGATCCCCCCCCTAGAATAGCCAAAAAGTTAGCGGTTGCAACGTCTATATCATGTGAGATTCTATCAAAGAACTCTGAAAGAAAACGCATCGGATTGCTTCTATTGCTACAAGAACTCTCCAGAAGACAAAGAAACCCTACCAGCTAAAAACCTTGAGATCGGATTACCGATAATTTTTCTTGTTGTTGCTAGAACAGTTAGGTCTTTCTAATGTTCAGCTTATGTTTCAACTGCAATTCTGCTGGCTCCCATATACAGGGTTGAGAATTTCTTCTTTAGATCTCGTAAAGTGTAAACTGTGCAGTGGTTTTTGAAGAAAAACTTCATTCGGCGACTCTTTGCACCAATTCCTAAAACAGCTATGTTACGCTTTTCCAGAGAACTTATAGTTTCTGACAACGCACTTTCAATACCAGTGTATCCGAATGGCCACCCGTCAGAAATAACTGTGATCAACCTTAAATTCTCATTTCTCTTCTTAATAATCTGCCCTGCAATCTCCAAAACATCTGGCATATACGTAAACCCTTCAAACTTGAGGCCGCCAATGCGAGATTTCACACGGACATTATACCGCTCCTTAGGATCCTTAACAACCAAAAAACGGTCATTGAAGGCATACATCCCCCAAGAAGACGAATCCAAAAGCAACTGGTTCGCCGCTTCCGCAGCCATCACAAAAAGCTCCAATGCAAAATCCTTAATACACCTCATACTTCTACTGGCATCAAGCAAAATCATCCACGCATAGCTTTTACTAATATTCTCATCCAACATAAAAACGTCCAATCTCGGACTTTTGCTAGCTATAACCTGTATTACCTCTGCTAAATCGAGAACGCCATACATCTTTCTCGGATCTTCATCAACTGCATCTCTAGCCACAAGCAGACTCTCAATAAGCCTATGCGCTTCACTCTTACACCTAGCTTTCGATCTCAAAAACTCAGTATAGCCCAGCTGCGGGATTTCAGCACACTTGAGCCTCGTAGAAACTAAAAGATCTTCATATTTCGCAAGCATTTTTTCATTTCTCTCTTTTTCATGTTCCCACGAATTGAAAACCTGAATCGCTTCAGCTTCACTTGTCTTCCTCCACCTTTTCTCTCTCTCCTCAAAAGATGGAAATGTGCCACCTAGAAAATCTAGACATTTCCTGAAGTCAGTTTCAAGAATAATGTCCGAATCAACGAAGTAAGATCGAGAAAAAATGGAGCATTTACCCAATTCTTCAGTATGCGGAAGAAATGGAGCCTCAGTTATGGGGCCAGCATTTTCGATTGCAGAGTAGATTTCTTCAGCGACCTTCAGTTTTTCATCTTTCAGGTTTACTTTTTCATCTCCAGATGATAAGCACGCCTTTTCTTTAAACTGATCGAGGAGCTCAGCGACACGGATGGCTACGTTATGCTCACTTTGTGATTCAACCTTCGTAAAACCAGTGTTCATTCTCACTAGAAGATCAGCCATAATTCTGGTCGCTGGATTTAACAATTTGTCTATCGAGTGTAACCTTTTCAAGGCTAGCGTGTTCGCGAATGCCAGATCAAAGAGTTTGTCAACGTGTTTTATGGAAACATAAGCGGTAGCTACCGTATCTTCTATTAGAGAACGTGCAAATCTCACTAACCGTGAATCCTTACTCTTTCCCCATTCTTCATAATCCTTAAAGCTTGAGAAAACAGCGTGCGCACTGAGATGAAACACAGATGCTCTAAAAAGGTGTGCAAGCTGTCTTTTTCCTTGGGCATCAGCAGGAAAGCAATAGCCCATCAGCCATATTGTTTTTTCTCCATCTTCGCTTTCTCTAAACTTTGGTTCTGGAAGAACGATTACAGATCCTTCCTCATCGCAAAAAAACTGTGGAAACACGGTTTTAGAGGATGTTGACAGGTTTATTTTCATTTGATCCTTTTCAAAGAATAATAACCGAGCATATTCCAGAAATCCCACCTAGTTCACCATGTAGAATAAACGTTTAAGCTTTGAAAACTGACTTGATCAGTCTTCGCACATCTGCTTGCACTTCAATGCTGTCACTGGTTAAGGCAACTATGGTTTCTTCAGCCGCCAATATAGGGTCAGCACCATCCACAACTAAAACTGCCCAATGGCTCAAATCACCCACTGAAGGCCCATACGGAAGATCGCCTGCCTGATATTGCCTACGCATTTCAGCTCCAACCTGAATAATTTTATAAGCTGTATCCCTGTCAACTTTCGATCTCTTTACCAAAAGCTCAACCTCTCTTTCAGAAATCTTTTCCCCTAAGCTCTCATAATCAAAGTTTACCCAAACACTCATTCTTCTCCTAAACGCTGCGTTTAGAGGCTTAGTCCCAGCAAACTCTGCAGAAAACGGATTCATGGCAATGATGACATAAGCATAACGATGCCTAGGAACCATCTCGTTGTCTTTTTCAGTTAAAACCAAATGACCACGAGTATCCAAAACAGGATTCAACCTTGTCGCAACATCTTGCTTCATCATATTAGCCTCATCCAGATAAAGCAAACCGCCGTACTTCAGCCAAGATGTTACTTGACCGTCAATCCAATTCTCTTTTCCAAGACCAATAAACCGTCCGATCAAATCATATGAAGAAGTCTGCAAGCCACAGTTAACTTCCCAAACAGGCAAGCCAGTAAGCTCAGCCACCAAATAGGTGATGTGCGTTTTACCCGTTCCAGAAGGCCCAATCAAGGCACACTGTTTAAAATAGTACAATGCTCGAATCATCCGCTCTACGTATCGTTGGCCGCTGTCCACGTACTCTGGAGTCCCCATAGGAATCATCTCCTCCACGAACTCTGGAAATGTATAACCTGGATGAAGATCATACTTTGTAATATCATACTTATCATACTGGGGAGATCTCGACATCTTCCGCCTTTTGATAATGTCTAAGGTAATCCTGAAATTGTCTTCCCTCAACGACACCGACTGAGTCTTTGTAGCATGCTTACTAGTTTCTCTTATTGAATCAGTGCCGAATCCAATTCCGCCTGCTTTCCGTTTCTGTTTCATAGTCTTTCTCATTAAGCGTATAGTTTGCCGCATGATAAAAGTATTATGTCTTACGACACATTATTATGTTCACATATTGTATGTAAACTCCCTACACAGACTAACGCTTATTATCACTACAAAAACGAATATGACTAAGGTTAGAAGTGAATTTAGATGACTGAAGAATCTGCATCACCCACAACTGAAGAGGTAACACCTAAAATAATTGTAGACGCAACACCGCCAAAAGAAAGCACAGAAACAAGCAAAGAAGCTGCGGAATTTTTGAAAGACATCCAAGAAAAAGCTGGACAAATATCAGAAAGCGAAATGGAAGAAGACAATCTCGTCAATGAATTTTTCAATTCATTACTGAAAATTTTAAAGCCGTTCAGCAAAACACTTGAAATACCCGTCTCTTCGCTTCCCGAAAACTACAGTGAACGAATAATAAAAGCCCACTTGTACCTAACAGGACAGCTAATCCTAGTTTCTAGAAACGAAAAAGTGGAAATAATCAACCTCAAAAACAAGGAAAACCACAAAATCCTTGTAGAAATCACGGGTGAAATCATGGCAAAGCTAAAAACAATTATCGACTCCTACAAATCACAAACCGAAAAAAGAGTCAAATTTCTGATGCCGATAACAAAAGAACTGCAAAAAGTCGCTCAAGTCTTCTCAGAAGAATAATAAGACCAAGATTTAGCTGAATATACTGCTCTGCGGCAGACTATAACAGGAGATCAACTAGAACCTTATGCAGCTCTTCCTTATCCCTTAGACTCCGAAAAATAGCCTTACCAGTCCCGTAAAGACGAAAAGAAACACTTCCAAAAGTTAATTCAAAAACTATTTGAGAAAACGATTTTTCTACTTTCGCCCTCTCCAGAATTTTCGCGATCACCTTGTTTTTTACCTCATACTTGAAAACCACGATAAAATGTTTTTCTTCGCCGCATGTTTCTTCAATTCTAGCCACATAATCTTCAACACTGCTCATTAAAACTGTTCAATCTCCTTCAAAAATTCAACTAATCGATCAATTTCTTCACGCGTATTATAGATGTAAAAACTCGCTCTATCAGAAGATTTCAATTTGAACTTTTCATGTAGCGGTTGAGCACAGTGGAAGCCGCTTCTAATCATAACCCCATAACTGTCAAGGAATAAGGCTACATCATGTGAGCTTAAACCCTCAACAGTGAAAGGAATCATTCCACATGTTAAGGATGGATCTTTTGGACCATAAATCTTCACCTTTTCACACTCTTGCATACGACGTATTGCGTATTTCGTTAAAACTTCTTCGTGTTCCCTAACATTTTCCATACCAATATCCTTCAAGTATTTCATAGCTGCCATCAGACCTACACCGCCGCAAATATTCGGGGTACCACCTTCGAACTTCCAAGGCAAATCATTTAAAGAAAAAGAACAACGCCTCGTCACCGTGTCAAACGCGACATCCGCTACCATTGAACCTCCACCGTGGAACGGTTCCATTTCATCAAGAATCTCACGTTTACCGTAAAGGACACCTATGCCCGTTGGACCTAGCATTTTATGTCCAGAAAAAGCTAGGAAATCCACATCTAAATCTTTAACATCTACAGCAAGATGGGGAACAGATTGTGCTCCATCCACAAGCACCAAAGAGTCGTGTTCATGCGCAGTCTTTGCGATTCTTTTCACATCGTTTATGACCCCGGTAACATTTGAAACATGAGCCAAACATACAATTTTGGTTCTATCAGAGATCAGCTCTTCAAAAGACTCATAGTTTAAGGTTCCATCATCATTCACTTCCACATACTTGACTTGGAACCCTTTTATTTTTGAGATAATTTCCCAAGGAATCATGTTGCTGTGGTGCTCCATCAACGTAACTAAAACCTCATCTTCCCGTTCTAGATTATGAAGACCCCAAGCATAAGCAACAAGATTTATCGCTTCTGTAGTGCCTCTCACAAAAATTACTTCTTCAGTACCGTCTGCATTAATGAATTTAGCAGCATCCTCATGCGCATCTTCATAAAGCTCAGATGCCTCTTGAGAAATTGTATAAACAGCCCTATGAATGTTCGCATTACAACTTTCATAAAACTGTTTAATAACTGCAATCACTTGTCTCGGTTTTTGAGATGTAGCTGCACTGTCAAAGTAGATTAAGGGATAATCGTTTATTTCCCGTTTTAAAATTGGAAAATCTTCCCTAATTTTGTGAGGATTTAACATCACTTTTCTTCCTCTGCCTTCATTCTTTTTGAAATTACTTCCGCTAATTCTTCCTCTTCCAGAGCCTGTTTTTCCTCGAAAGCCAGCTCCTTAGGCAACCAATTAGGAGAAGCCCCCTTGTTCTTGAGGTATATTCTTATTGCTCTCTTCAATGTTCCAACAGCCAACATGCCGCAGTGGAACTTCACTTTAGGAACCCCGCCAACAGCTTCAATAACGCTTTTCCACGAGATTTTCCACGCATCCTCAATCTTCAGTCCTTTGACCATTTCAGTTACTATACTTGAAGTTGCTATGTTTGCGGCACACCCATAGCTTTCAAAAGATGCTTTCGCTATTACGTCTTCGTCGTCAATTTTCAAGTAGAAAACTATCATGTCTCCGCACAGTGGGTTTCCCGCCACAGCCGTAACTGTTGCATCTTCCATCTTTCCGAGATTTTTCGGATTCCTGAACAGATCAAGTATTTTCTGGTTATATGGAAGAGGTGTCCTAGACATTGCTACTTCACCTCCATAGAGCCAACAATTCCTCTTATCCTTTCTACAGCCTTTTGGATAACCTCTAAAACGTAGTCTATATCTTCTTCGGTGTGATACCGCGTAACCTTCATCAGGATGCTGCCGTGGGCTTCGACGAATTTTCTGCCAATAGCAATAAGAACGTGGCTTGGCTGAAGAAGCCGCCTACTGCATGCACTGCCGCTTGATACATAGACGCCCTTCAGGCTCAATTCGATTGTTAATGCTTCGCCCTCGCATCTTAGAAAGCTTATGTTCACGTTGTCAGGAGCTCTTTTATTTCCTTCAGGTCCATTAAGCCTAACGTCTAACATATTTCCGATTATTCCATTAACCAGCTTGTCTCTGAGCCTTCGCATATAATTCACGTTGTCTTCAAAATTATGGAATGCGAGTTCGGATGCCTTTTTAAAACCAACAATCAAAGGTGTGTTTTCAACCCCTGGCCAAAGCTTCTGCGTCCCATATTGACCTTCCAGAATTTTTTCTAGGGTAACACCCGGCTTAACGTATAATGCACCTATTCCTCTTGGCCCCAGAATTTTGTAGCTGCTTATGGTTGCCAAATCCACATCTAAATTCTGTACATTAAATGGAATCTTTCCATAAGCATCTGAACAATCAGTATGAAACACCGCGTCAGGGTTCTTATCCTTCACTATTTCCAATGCTTCTTTAATCGGTTCAATTGTTCCGATTTCATGGTTCACAGCTGATAAACTTACAAGGATCGTTTCTTTGTCCACAGCTTCCCTTAGTTTTTCAAGGTTAATGAAGCCTTCACTGTTAACTGGGATTTTTGCCACGGTAAATCCGTGTTTTTGGAGTAGATCAACAACATGTAAAACGCTTAAAGGTTCAATTTCAGAAATCACAATTTTCTTACCTTTATCCTTCATTGAAAAAACTGTTCCAGTGAGAGCTAGATTGTTAGCTTCTGTTTCTCCAGGAGTGAAATTGACATCTTCAAGTGTTTTACATCCTAAGAATGTCGCTATTTTCTGCGAGGATTCCATTATTGTTTCGAAGGCTTCCCATCCGGGTTTATGTGTCAGTGTTGGATTACCATATGCACGTTGATTGAAATACGGCAGCATAGCGTCAACAACTTCCTTCGGAACCACGCTTGAGTTTTCAGTATCTAGGTAAACCTCGCGTTTCAGATTTTCATGTGCCCTAAGCAACTCCCTAATATTCTTGATCATTCCAATTCAAATCCTTCAAAGCTCTTAGTATAGCATCTTATAGAAAAACGTAACTCAAAGGAAGCTTTCATGTTTCGCCCGTAACATTTTAAATTGTCAGCAGGATAGTTTTATTGTACAGAAAGAAAGGCGCATTTCAGTGAAAACATCAGACTTATCAATACCGGAACCTGTTAAACAAATACTGATTAAATCTGGAGTTGTTGAGCTTTATCCCCCACAGAAGGAAGCAATAAAGGCTGGAGCCCTCGAAGGAAGAAACCTTGTTTTGGCCAGCCCAACAGCTTCAGGAAAAACCTTGATTGCTGAGTTCTGCGCCCTTAAGCATGTACTGGAGAAAAATGGAAAAACGATTTATCTAACGCCTTTAAGGGCTCTGGCAAGCGAAAAGTATGAGGAGTTTAAGAAATACACTTCAATAAGGAAGCCTGACGGAAAACGCGTAAGGATAGGCATCAGTACAGGTGACTATGACAGCACTGACCAATGGCTGGAAAGATATGATGTAATTATAACCACCAATGAGAAAGCGGATTCGCTTCTGAGACATAGAGCAAAATGGATGGATGAGATTTCACTCGTAGTTGCTGACGAAGTGCATTTATTAAATGATAGTGAGCGGGGACCAACCCTTGAAGTTGTCTTAGCAAGGCTTATGCAGATCAATCCAGACATACAAGTTTTGGCTTTAAGCGCAACAATAAATAACGTTGAAGAACTTGCAGAGTGGCTCAAAGCAGGATATGTCACAACAGAGTGGCGGCCAATCAATTTGAAGGAAGGAGTAGTTCTGCACGAAGAAATTCAATTCAAAGACGGAGACTCAAAAAAAATAGATAGGAAATCAAGAAATTCATCCATAAACCTAGCATTGAACACTATAAAATCTGGTGGACAAGCATTAATTTTTGCAAGTACAAGAAGAAAAGCTGTTACGCTTGCTAAAAATGCTGCTGTTGAAGTTGAAGAAATCCTGTCTAAACCTGTGAAGCGTGCATTGAAACGTGACGCTGATAAAATTCTAGCGGCTGGAGAGAGAACAAGAATAAGTGAAATGCTGGCTGAACTGACTATACATGGAACCGCGTTCCACCACGCTGGATTAGGTAGTAGACACCGCAGAATAATAGAGGATTCTTTCCGGCATAGGAAAATCAAGGTTTTAACGGCTACGCCTACGTTAGCTTTCGGAGTAAACCTGCCAGCTAGAACCGTTGTAATTCAAGATTATAAGCGATATGAACCGGGATATGGCTACTATCCAATCAGCGTTCTAGAATACAAGCAGATGGCAGGCAGAGCTGGAAGACCCAAATACGACAAAGTTGGAGAAGCAATACTTACAGCCAGAAACAGCGACGAAGCAGACTATTTAATGGAAAACTACATTCTTGCGAAGACGGAGAGAATATGGTCAAGACTTGCGGTTGAAAGAATTTTGAGATCCCATGTTTTGGCAACAATAGCAGCAGACTTTGCCCACACCGAACGTGGAATTTACGACTTCTTCGGTAAAACCTTCTACGCATACCAATACGACATTAAAACGATTAAGAGTGTAATAACCAAGATTCTGAAATACTTATACGACGAGCAAATGATCGACGTCTGCAGAGATAACATTTACGCCACAAAATTTGGGAAACGAGCAAGCGAACTATACATAGATCCAGTTTCAGCCGTCATAATACGCGATGGGTTAAGAGGTGAACCTGCATATTTAACTGATTTAAGCCTTCTCCACATGATAGCTCACACACCAGACATGGCTCCGAAACTGAGACCCTACACACGGGAACTAGATCAAGTTGAAGTTTTCATGGAAGAACACAAAGAAGAGTTACTTGTCAATGTACCCGATAAGTGGGAAGACAGAATGGTCTATGAAGAACTCTTAGGAGAGATAAAAACCGCCATGGTTTTGAAAAGCTGGGTTGAAGAAATGAGCGAAGATGAACTAATCGAGAGATTCCGGGTGCAGCCAGGCGACCTTTACAGAGCAATTCAAAATGCAAAATGGCTGCTTCACGCTACTCATCAACTAGCCCTGCTCTTCGACAGCAAGAAAATGTTGCCACAAACTCTTAAGCTCATGGAACAAATAGAAAAGGGAGTTAAGAAAGAACTGCTGCCAATTGTTAAGCTAGAAGGAGTTGGCAGAGTCCGTGGTCGCATACTCTACAACGCTGGATACAAAACAATAAAGAGAATAAAGCATGCAGCTATCAGCGACTTGGTAAGTCTGCCCCTGATAGGGCCAAGACTGGCAAAGAAAATAAAAGAGCAAGTAGGCGGCTTCGTTAAGAAAGAGGAATGGAAGAAGCTTGAAAAGGGAGAAGAGTGGGAACAGAAGGATCTAACACAATACTAAGCTAGCCCTCTAGCCTTCCGTTCTTCTCTTGTCTTTCTAGACATAAGCTCAACTTGCTCTAAAGCCGTACCCAAATAATTCTGCGGATTCAAAGCTTCATGAATCTCTTTTTTGCTTAACTTCTCACGCGCAACCTTATCGTCCAGAAGAATTTCCAGGAAATGCTGCTTTTCCATTCTACTTTTTATTGCCAGTTTTCTAAGAAGTTCATGGGCTTCTTGGCGGCTTACACCCTTCTTTGTTAACGCCACCATGACAGCTTCGGACATGGCGCGTCCTTGGGTCAATTCAATGTTTTTCTGCATTCGTTCTTCATCAACGTGCAGGTTAGCTACTACGTTGCTCATTGAAGAAAGCATGTGATCAAGTAGGATGCATGTTTCAGGAATGATGAACCGCTCCGCTGAAGACTGTGTCATATCTCTTTCATGCCAAGTTATGATGTCCTCTAGAGCCGGGATAACAAGGCTTCTAACAATTCTAGCTAGCCCGCAGGTCGTTTCACATGTTTCTGGATCTTGCTTATGAGGCATTGTTGAACTGCCAACTCGCTTCTCCAAATCAAAAGACTCAAAAAGTTCTCCAATCTCAGGTCTTTGGAGTTGACGAATTTCAGTAGCAAAATTATCAAGTGTAGAAGCAATCATAGCAGACAAACACACAAGCTCAGCATTACGATCCCTCTGAACAATCTGAGTGGAAATTTCAGCATGCTTGATTCCTAATCGTTGCATAACCAGCTCCTGAATTTTCATTGCGTGTGGTCCTAAGCCAGCTTGAACACCCACCGCCCCCGTCATCTTTCCAACTAAAACTCGTTCTCTGCATTGTCTAAGCCGTTGGATATGCCTTGAGATTTCACGCATCCAAACCGCAAACTTGAAGCCTAACGTTATCGGCAAAGCATGCTGGCCATGGGTTCTACCCATAATCAAAGTGTTTTTGTACTGCAAGGCTTTTTCCATAAGGATTTCCTCAAAACAGTCTAGCCTTTTCTCAATCAATCCTAAAGCCTCTTTTAGCTGAAGAGCCCATGCAGTATCCACAATGTCATAGCTTGTCGCTCCAAGGTGAACATATGCCCCGCTTGGACCGCATACCTCAGCTAAAGCTCTAACAATAGAGGCAATATCATGTATTATTTCACGTTCAATCGCCTTTACGCGACTTAATTTCACATGCCTCGTCGAAGCCATAGTCGCTATCGTTTCAGCATCTCCCCGAGGTATGTCACCAACTTCAGCATGCGCCAAAGCTAACGCTGCCTCAACATCCAACATTTTCTGAACCCGCATCTCTTCCTCGAATATCCCTTTCATTTCAGGAGTTCCATAACGACCCGTATCAATGGGAAGAATAGGCAAATCATAACCTCCCGCAAAACTAGATAAGCCGGATTAGAATTAATGTTTTACCATACTAAGAGGCTTCTTCCACATGGGCGCGATTGCCGCCATCGCTAGCAAAAGGAACGAAAATGTAGCAAAAACAGCAGGCACTATGCTTGAAATATTAAAAAATGAACGTACCGAGGCATTAGGGCTGGCATCACCAACAACAGTGAAAATAGAAAACTCCACCGAGAATTTACAAACCCTAGCCATAACCTCACCCATAATGGTTGGCCACGTTTTCTCCAAAATCTCTATTTCAGACATGCCACAACCAATAAAACTGGAGGATAAAACACTTGTTTTTGAGGGAAGACCCTATTTACCTAACACTGAAATTTTCAACGGACAATTTGCAGCTGAAAAACTTACTCAAAATCAAGGAAATGTAGAAGCCCTCATCAAGGATTTTGATGGCAGTTTCGCTTTTGTTGTGGCTGAGTCTGGAAAACTTATAGCTGGGAGAGACTCATTAGGAGCCTACCCGCTCTATTATGGTGAAAACGTAAATCTAGCGGCTTTAGCGTCCGAGCGCAAAGCATTGTGGAAAATCGGAATCGGACAGACGCATTCCTTCCCACCGGGACATATAGCCATAGTTGACGAACATGGTTTCAATTTTAAGCCTGTAAAAACACTCGTTTACACAGGAACTAGACAAACAACCATGCAAACTGCAACTGGAAAAATACGAAGCCTTTTGCAACAATCAGTTAAACAAAGAGTTTCGGGCCTTAAAGAAGTTGCAGTAGCCTTTTCTGGAGGTTTAGACAGCAGCATGGTTGCGTTCTTAGCCAAGAAATCTGAAGCAGATGTACATCTGATCTATGTGAGCTTGGAAAACCAGCCTGAAATCGAACATGCAAAAGAGGCGGCAGAAGCGCTGAAATTGCCACTTCACATTTGTGTTTACAGTGAAGATGCTGTGGAAGAAGTTCTTCCAAAAGTTTTGTGGGTGATTGAAGAGGCAAACCCCGTTAAAACAGCCATAGGAACCCCTGTTTTTTGGACGGCGGAAAAAGCTTCGGAGATGGGGTTCAGAGTTATGCTTGCTGGACAAGGTGCAGACGAGCTTTTCGGAGGCTACAGGCGCTACTTGAATGATTATGTGCTGCATGGTAGAGCATTTGTAGAGAAAACTCTTTTCAGCGACATTGCAAGGATGTATGAAATCAACTTAGAAAGAGACAGCAAAATCTGCAACTTCCACAACGTAGAACTACGCCTACCCTTTGCGGCGTACCAACTAGCAGAATTCGCGGCAAGTCTGCCCTTGCAGCTTAAGATACAGTCGCCAAATGACATGCTAAGAAAAACGGTGCTGAGAAAAGTGGCTAGGGAGATGGAGCTTCCACCTTTCATAGTTGACAGGCCGAAAAAGGCAATACAATACACAACAGGCGTAAACAAAATGATTAAAAGACTGGCTAAAAAGAAAGGATCTTCCATGAAGGAATACTTACAGAGAATGTTACAGACAACCTTCGAAGGGATGATTTAACATAGGCACAACAGGCGTGATTTTCTCACCGATGTATTATCGGCATAATCCTGGTAAAGGTCACCCTGAATCGGCTAGGCGTCTCCGTGCCATTATCAGAGAGTT
>Ga0209986_10002013_pt1 | contig 18971 bp, 19 predicted proteins | sample BlataG_FD_183168 | JGI IMG/M metagenome (GOLD analysis project Ga0209986, IMG submission 183168) | Deep subsurface microbial communities from Black Sea to uncover new lineages of life (NeLLi) - Black_00105 metaG (SPAdes) (version 2) | ecosystem: Environmental > Aquatic > Marine > Oceanic >... | reverse complement strand
ATTACAAACAGAAGCAACCAGTGCGATACCATGGCAACGGTTCTCAGCGGGCGAGGGGGCGGGAAACGACACGCGGCGTTCGGTGCAATGGGTCTGCAACGCATCGGCACACGCTTGTGTGTTCTCCTTTTATTATAGCAAGCCACTGCCAGAATCGGGAGTTCATTGCACGTGCACTTCTTTGACAAAGTGCGTCTCCCACTCTAGCGGGGAAAGCACTGGCCGAACGGTTTTTTCGCCTAAAATTGCCCGCGATGTTTTTCCACGGCCGCTTTGATCTGCTCTTCCTGGGCGCGGAGAGTATGACGGAGCGTGCTGCGGACGCGCATGCGGGCAAACCAGTGCGTCAACCAGGGCGAGGGGGTATCGATTTTCATTTCGAGTGTGGTCTCGAATTTTGAGGCCTTCCCCTCACCGCCTATGTTGGTGGTGACGGTGTAACCGAGTAGCGGTCCTTCGGGTTTGTTGAGTTTAATCACCGAGTGGATACTGCCGGGGGTGACCGAGACGTTTTGCGTGAACGCTGCGGTGCGTTTGCCAATGTAAGGATCACTGATTTGGACAGACAGTGCGTTGACCTCGCTCCCTTCCCACGTTTGAAACGGCGCAAGAATATCGTTGACGTGTCCTTCCCGATGGACTTCGGTTTTGGAAATCAGCTTGCTGTGCTCTCCGGCGTTCATGATTTCGCGGGCTGCGTTGGTTTGGACTAAAATTTTGCGGAGCGGGACGAAGGGCATCTCAATTGTAAATGTGTGTGAGTGACTTAGATCGACCACGTAGTGATGGTCAACTACTTTCGCCGCAATCAGCACATAGAGGCCGAAGACAACAACGAATCCAAGGACAGAAAAAGCGACAATGCCAGCGACTTTGTGCGAGCGTTTCATCGATTCGCCTCCGGGGGGTGCAGGGTGTCACCTCTATTTATCGGCACCAGGCGGTGTGGAAGTGCGAGGAATTGAGCACCACGGAGCAAGATGAGCGAAGAAAGTCGGGAGCGGGGGATGGCTACTTGGCCATCTTGGCTTGCTGGACGTTAAACCCTTTGCGGTATTTAGCTATTGTTTCAGCCAGGCCAGCGATCGATTTCTGATTGGCGGCATACTCTGGTGTCGTTTTGATCTGCTCAAGCAACTTCTCGGCTCGGCTGAGGTTACCCTCCATTTGCGCAGCATCGGGTTTGGAGAGTTTTTGCAGCTGCACTTTAAGTGCTTGAAGTGGCTTGGTAACCTTCGCGTCCGTTTCCTGGCCGAATTTTGTTTTATCCTCTGGATATTGGATTCCGTCTTGGATCTTAGCCCGCCGTGCATAGAGGGCTTCGCCGGCTTTGATTCGTTTGACAAGATCCTTTTTTTGTTTGATGTATTCCTTCGCCCCTTTATTGAAGGCACCCATGGATAACTTGGTCTCTTTTTCCAAAGCGGTGAGCTGGTCTTTGAGCTCTGCAAAGCTGTAGGAGCCCGCGATCTCTGACTTTTCGTTCGCTGCTGAAGCGGGGATGGATTGACTGGGAAGAGGCGAGCGAGTTGTGGGTAGTGCGGGTGGATTGGCAAGTGTGCCACCCACTCTTTGGAGCATCTCGGTGACTTCGGGGTCTTTTGCAAGCGCGGCATACTGATTGCGTATATCGATGATCAATCCCAGCATCGCGGGATTGGCCGCGGCGCGGGCCGCGAATTCATCTCGCACCTGTTTACGGATCGATACGAGAACAGGCATATCCTCTTTCACCATTGGCCCGAGACCGGTGGGGTAGATCCAGCTGGCTAACGCGTTGTATTCTCGATCGCGCGGTCCGCCGTTATCTGCTGGCTGTTGGCCGAGGTGTATCCAGCGATTGAGCATTTGTGTTTTCTGTTTTACCAGGCGTCTCTTGAGTTCGCGTTTGTATTGCGGGCCTTCTGCCATGCCGCTGTATCCAGAAGATGCTTGAATCTGCTGCAGGTTGCGTGTCTGTGCGTTGACAAGTTCCCACGTGCTATTAAAACCTTCTTCAAGTCCTTTGCTTTTGAGTAGAACTTCGGCTTGTTCAAGCGTACTCTGCTCGTCATTGGGTTCTTCAGTCGGAGCGGCCGTAGGCGGCTTGGACGGTTTGTCGAGCCCACTATTTTCGGGCCCACTCTCAGGCTTCGCAGGTTTGACTACGGGATTGGGCGGACGATTCGCTGCGGTGTCACCTGTTTGGTTGCCAAAGATTTTGTTTCGAGCTGCCTCTAACGGATCTTTATTATCACCCTGGCCTGGGCTCGCTCCGCTGCCAACTTTGTTTTCTCGGTCATTTTTTGCGGCTGGCTTAAATGAAGAATCTCCTCCGGCAAGCATCCAAACGATGCCGATCACCACAACGACCACCCCAAGAATCAGTGCCGCCATAATTTTGACTTGCACACGCCGCAGGTCGCCACCCCCTCCGTGAGGACTACCGCGCGTGCGTCGCCGAGACGACCGCGTGTCGAGTGGTGGCGGATCGAAGGCCGGTGTGCTGTTCTCAGGTGGCGAAACACCGCGGCGTTTTGCCAACGGGCTTTCGGTGATCAGCACGTTGTATTTTTCTCGCGACGTATTTCCAGCTAAAACCCGCTGCGCAGCCACGATTTCATTGACAAGTTGCTGCGCTCGCTTTGCCCGCGGGCCGGTCACGGTGCGCAAATACGACATCCGCTGCTCGGCCGCATTGCGGATCACATCGGCATCGGACTCAAACTGCGTAATCCCCAGCAACCGATAGTGGTCCGGCGGTTGGTCGGCCGGCGGAATGCCCAGCCACAGGTAATAGGGATCAAATACTTCGCTCATGGTTTACCCCGATGATTGATCGGCATTCTAACGGCTAAATAGGCATAATTCCAGCGCTATGCGATAGGGGTTAACCTCTATTGGTCTGTTATCGTAGTTTAAATTCGCGTTGCCACTTACTGGCACTTTTGGTTAGGCTTGGCCCGTTCATTTGGGCCGATTGAATCTGGAGACATTCGATGCGCTATCTCAAACGCTATGCCAAAACATTGCTGCTCGCCACTTGCCTGCCCTTGCTCGGTTGCAGCCCGAGCGGTATCCCCGAAGAAGCCGAAGAGCAGGCGATTCTTGCCGCTGAAGCGGAGTACCCGGTGCAGATTGGTACAGCGACTCCCTACTACACCGGTGGCCCGCAGCAGGGCCGACCCCCCGAAGGACAACTGTGGCCCGGTACTCCGGTGAGGGTGCTGCAGGATGCGGGCAGCTATTCACTGATTCGCACGGCCGATGGCATCGAGGCCTACATTGCAACCGCAGCCATCGGTCCGCCTGGTGTGAACTTCAAGTAACGCTTGGTTCCTGCATGTCTATTGCAACTCGGCGGATTCTACCGGCAAGAAACAGCAGGAGCGGAATCGCCGGAAGCAAAATCCAGATCAAAACGTCCCAGAAGCGGGCCTGTGGAGGCACGACCTGGAGCGGAAAGATGAATGTGTGTTCGGACCAGTCGCCCTCCACCTGATCCACATTGAGAGTGACCTGCCAACTGCCAGCAGAAAGTTCGAGCGCGGCCGCCTGGAACAGGCGATTGGTTGCCACCGCGCGGCTCATGCTCGCTTCGATTTCTTCGATCGTGGTATCGTCTGTGTTGGTAAGCCTGAGAAGGGCCGTATATGTCTCGATCACCTCGAGCGATGTCGTGTCCTGCACGAGCAGACTCAGGTCCACACTACCGGCCCTTGGAGGAACCGGTTCCACAAACACCGTCACCCTCAGCGGACCCGACTCGCCGCTAAAAACGACCGCGCCTCCATCGCCTCGAGCGACCGCAGAGAGGCAGCAGAGGCTCGCGCCGAAAAACAACAGTGACCATAGGCGCAACAGCATATCTCTAGCCTCCCAGGACCAGCGTGCCCCGCATCTGCATCGGTTGCATCAGGATCCACACGGTTGCAGCAAACAGACCGATCAGCAGCACCGCCCAAGGCATCCAGGCCCGCAGCGTGGCGGCCGAAGAGTGGCTCTGCCCTTCAGCGATCCGGTAGGCCACAAACAACGACAGACAAAGCCCGCCGTCGAGCAGTAAAATTTCGACCGGCAAAATCCAACCGGCCACCTCACCGCAGCACGCGCAGGCCGCTGCCGCTTCGCTGAGCGAGGCAAACTGCCAGTCGGCAAGCATCCGGTTGCCAGCCGCAAAGATTGTTCCGGCGCTGGTCAAGAGATGAAACGCGTAGTGCGCGCACCACAAGGCAAAAGAAAGGGGGACTAATGCCGGCAGGTAGCGGCGAGCCAGGGCCGCGACGGATTCTTTTTGCGGCGCCATCGTGTTCGAAAGGGCAGCAACGGCCAGCAGTCCCAGGGCCGGGAGCACCAGCGCGGTGAGCACGATGCCCAGGCCCACAAACAGCGGACGGTTGAAAAAGGTCAAGCTTTGCAGCAGCGCTTGTTCAAGGGCCACTACCGGGGCGATCATCCAGGCGGCGTTCACAAACGCCGCACTGCAGAAAACCAAAAGGAGTGCGGCCAGATCGTTGCGCTGGACCAGTCGTGTTCCGCTCGCAGTGGGCGTAAGTTGCGAGGCCGGCAGAAAGGCAAGCAGACCCACGTTGTCTTTCGGGCAGGCCCGCACGCAGTCGAGGCAAAACGTGCAATCAAGATTGCTCGTCTTCTGCGGGACAAAAAGTTCTGTCTGACACCCCGGGCCCTGCGGCCCCCCACGGATACAATCGTGCGTTGTGCAAGTTGTACAGAGCTGCGCATCGCGCGGGGCAATCTGCAATGGTGAGATAAGCGAAGCGGCAAACTGAAACTGACCGATCGGACAAACGTATTTACAAAACGAAGCGCCTCGAAAGAATCCGTCGATGGCAAACGATGCGGCAAAGTAGGTGACCACAATCCACGCAGTCCACCAGGGACTATCCCAGAGTGCGAGTGCCTCATAGGCCCAGAAAAAAAACACGAGCAAACCTGCGGCCAGCCACTTGCTCCGCAGAAAAGCCGGCCAGGGATGGTTTCCTCCGAGTAGACGCTTGGCCAAATTGCGAGGTAGGGTGAAAGGACACGCCAGACAAAAAAAGTTACCGGCGACCAAGAGCCCAATCACCAACACGCCCCGCCAGTGGATCCAGGGAAGCACACCCGCCAGATTGATCGGTGAAATCTGCGGGCCCCAAAGGCCATCCAATACGATCAGTCCTGCAGCGCCCAGTAAAAAGACTTGCAGTGTGCGGCGCGTTGCCGCCTGACGGAGGAGGTTGCCAATTCCGGGCACAGAGAGCAGATCCCAGCGGGCATTTTTTGCCAGAGGTCGTGTACCGAAAGTTTCACTTTGGCGAATCACTTCCAGCGAAGGCCCAGTGCGCAGGGTGCCCTTCGCGCCCGCACCGATCAGCGCTACCTGCGGAGCGTTCCAGATTTCAACAGCCACCAGCGAAAGAGCAACCAAGTAGATGAGCGAACCGCAGGCCCACATCAGCGCGCCGGCCACCGCCTGATCGTCGAGGGGCACGGTGTTCCAGATTCGCGGAACCGCAAGATAATGCGAATACAGGACCCGGTCGGAAAAAGTAAGCAGGGCCGAAAGGGCCGTGCCCTGCAGTCCGGCCAGCAATAAAAAGGGCAGCACGATCCAGCGGGTCTCGCGGCGGGTGTGCGGATAGGGTGCAATCACGACGTGCCAGAAGCAGAGAGCGGCAAGAAAAAAGGTCGCATGTTCCGCCTCGTGCCAAAACGTCGAAGTCAGAGCCCGCGTGTAGAGGGCCGGCAGGTGCCAAATCCATGTGGCTGCAACAAACAGCAGCCAGGCAATCACAGGATGCGTTAACCCGCGGGTGAGCATGCGAACCCCCTCGTCCCGGAGCAGCGGTGCAACCACCGAACGCCGCAACACGCGAGGCAGGCCCACCAGCAGGGGAAGTTCGGGTTTGGCCAGCCAGAGCAGTGGCGGGGCGATGAACATCAATAAGAGGTGCTGCAGCATGTGGATCTGCAGCAACAGCGAACTGAAGGCTTCCAATGGCGACTGCAGCGCAATGTAGACGGCCCACAGCCCGCCGAGCATGGCGGCCAGCTGCCAGGGTCCAAACTGCCCCGCACCCCGTCGACGCAATCGCAGCCAGCCCCGCAAATAGATCAGGCTACTTAAGAAGATCAGCAGCGAAAGCCCGAAATCGAACCGCCACGAAATCCAGAAGGCTTGCCAATCGGACGACATTGCATTCCTCAAATCCGTATGCGGTCAGGCATCGACTGGCCGGTCGCACTACGATGAATCGTTGCCACCCATTTTTTTTGTAGCATTTGCACTGCCCGGTGTGGGCACCACGGCAGGAGGACGATTCTCCGGACGACAGGCGTGCAGAAAGTCGACCAGAGCGGTGATCTGCGCGCCGGTGAGTTGTTTTCCATACGCAGGCATGTTGCCACCCCCCTGAACCACCTGGCGCACGAGTGTCGGCCGGTCGAGTCGCGAACCCACATTTGTGAGATCCGGTCCACGGTGTCCGCCGATTCCGTCCAGCGCGTGACAGTTTCGACACGCCTTGAGTTGAAGCACGACCGCGCCCTGCATCTCGGTGGGACTGAGTCGTTTGACGATGTTCACGGGCACCGCATTGCCGGTCCAGGCATTCATGTGTGGCGACCACGGTTCGGTGTAGCCGAGCCAGGTGAGCACACCGGTTCCCAAGGAGATAAAGATCACACTCAGTATCGCCACCGGTCGTCGGTAGGGATGCCGTTCCCCACGACCCGCCCAGAGCGGGAGCATGAGCATCACCGCCACAATCAGAACCGGACCGATCAGAATGATATATGTTTCGAGCGAGCGGGGGCTAAGCGCCAGGACCGCAAAGAGTGAGAGGAAGTACCAGTCGGGCACCGGTTCGGCAGCCACATTGGCCGGATCGGGCGCAAGTCCCGGGCCGTCCGGGCCCAAGAAGACCGCCAGCGCTAAAACAAACAGCAGCGTGAAGCCGATAAAGAATGCATCGCGTGCCATCGGCCCGGGAAAGAAGGGATCACCCGCCCCGTCGGCAATCAGTTTTTCGTATTCCTCTTCGTAGGTGTCCGGATTGACCTCTTTGCCCTGCTCGGGAGGTTCGGAAATGCCCTTCCGCACGACCAGATACAGATGCGCGCCGAGGGTGGCGAAAAGAATGCCGGGGATAATGTAGACGTGCAGGGCAAAGAAACGGCTGAGCGTCTCGCCCCCGAGCATCGGTCCACCCATCATCAGATCCACCAGCGCCGGACCGATGTAGGGAATCCGGCCGATCATTGCGGCCCCAACCCCCAGGCCCCAGTAGGAGTCGGCATCCCAGCGGAGCACCTGACCGGTAAATGCCATTCCGACGGTGCAGAAAAATAGGATCACGCCGAGCATCCAGGTCAGTTCGCGCGGATATTTGTAGGCCCCGGAAAGAAAGACTTGTGCCATGTGCAAGACCACAATCACGAGCATCATCGTGGCCGACCAGTTATGGATGGCCCGCAGCATCCAGCCAAGCGGAACCTGGAAGTTGAGGTAATTGAGACTTTCGTATGCCTCGCCCGCCGAGGGGACATACACCATCGAAAGGGCGATGCCGGTGGCGACCTGCAAAAACAGCAGCGTCATCGCCGTACTGCCCAGCACATACATCCAGCCCACTTTGCGGCGGAGCGAACGGGGTACCGGATGGCGCACGATCGGCCAGAACGTCTCGCGAAGCACCAACCGGTGCTCAAACCACATCAGTACATTTTGAATACCTCGCAGCACGCTTATCCTTCCGTCGTTAAGTTTGTGAAGCCATCACATTCGCCGAGCCGGGATCCTGCAGCGTCGGCAAATGGCCGACCAGGGCCAATAGATTCTCACCTTCGATTTTATATTTCATCTCATAAAGTCCCCGGGGTGCCGGGCCGGCCGCATAGCCTCCATCGGAGTAAAACACGCTTCCGTGGCAGGGACACAAAAACAGGCCCGGTTCGTCGAACCAACTCACCGGGCAGCCGAGATGCGTGCAATGGAGCGAAAAAACTTGAAATTCCTTTGCTTCCCCTTCCGGCAGATGACGAACGTACAGGGCGAGTTCTCCGGTGATGCCATCCCAGGGACCACGGACCGGATTTTTGATAGTCACCATTTCGGTCGTGCCCGGTTTGAATGCGGAAACCTTGCCGAGTGGTACCCACTGGTCTTTCTTTTTCCAGATTACACTGCCAAACAGGTAGCCGATTATGGGCAAACTCAGGAGGATGCTCGCAAAGCCAAGCACGAGCCAAGAGATCCAGTCGAACCAGCCGCGTCGGTCAGTTTTACAGCAGTTGTCGGTTGTCGGTTTTTCAGTGTCGTTCATGCTACGGCCCATCGATCATTTCTTTGTCTTTTTTGCTTCGCCACTCTCCAAGGAGAGCGACCACATTGGCAATGTCGGTTCCGGTGAGCGGCCTGCCGAGAGAACTCCCGGTGCCCGCCTCCACAAAATCGGGACACCCCAAATCAGGTCTTCCGGTGATCATGATGCGGCGGAGCAATTGATCGCTCACCAAATCTAAAAATGCCCGGTTATTCAGGGCACCGGCAGAGTCGCCCTTGCCCGCATCCCCATGGCAGCGACTGCAGGCAGCTGTGAAAATCGCCTTTCCGGTAGCGGCGTTCCCGCTGCTTTGTCCGTGATAGGACGGAATGTTCGCGGGCAGTTCGCTCGACTGCCCCCAGCGTGCCCAGATTCCCTTGACCAGTACCGCGCGTTGCTGTTCAGTCAAACCGCCACGATGCTTCGCGTCAAAGGAGGGCATCAATCCTTCACTGCGACCACCGGCAAGAATCGCAAGCATCGCATCCTGCGAATAAATATGGAGAAAAACAGGATCGTTGATGGGAGGGGCTGGTCCGAGACGACCCTCTGCGCCGTGGCAACCGGAACAACTGGTCGCAAAAATTTTCACAGGATCCAGTTCGTACGAATAGGGCAGTTCACGATCGCTCTGGTGCGGTTTCCCCGGCATCCAGTCATCGAACGTGACGCGGTGTTCCACATCCGAACCGGTCGCCGGACCGCAGCCACTGAGTGGCAGGAATGAAAGTACGGTCACGGCTGCCACGGGCAGGAACGTCAGGCTCAGGTGGCGGACAATCCAGTTCACGATCGAAATCCTCCGACCGGTATTTTTTCGCTGCGGATGACAATAATTCCCACCGTGATCCCGTAGGCAAACTGCGAAGCAAAAAACCAAGTCCAGTCTATGTGTTCGCTCAGTGGTGGATTCAAAATGCCCATAAACCCATAGATCGCCCCGGTCCAGAGCAGCGGGGCCACGAGGCCTCCCCAGAGAATCGGTACGCGGGGCAGGGTCGGCAAAAGAATACCGAACATTAAGCCGACACCGAGGGAAGTCACGATAAAAATAATCGTTCCCAGCACCAGCGCGAGCAAATTAAATTGTCCCAATTGTTCATCCGTCCAGGTGCCGATGTTGGGCAAGATGATGCCCCCGAGCAAGTTGACCGGATACCAGATGCCGCGACCGCTGAAAACGCCGTAGGACAGTGCGGTCACGGCCATCGCGATCCCACCCACTGCACCTCCTTTGAAACCGGCGGAAACCGGATGCACTTTTTCGGGAATCCGCATCCGGTGCCCGGGCATTCCGGGCCTGAGCGGTTCGACTTGGATTCTTGATTGACGCACCGGTTGAGGCCGTGTGCCGATAGGCAGATGTTCTTCTCCGGTGCCAGTGGCCAGGATATAGATCCAGCGACCGAGTGCCGAACAGAATAGGATCAGGCCGACGACCGAAAAAATCCAGTTCAGTACCAGTCCACTGGCCATGCACATCGCCCCGAACGCCATCATGATCGGCGCAGCGGTGGGCCGAGGCATTTCGATGCCGCGGTGTTGCACAGTGGGTGGAGTGGTATTTTGCATAACGCGTCGTTCAGCGACCGATGATGTAAACCAGAGTGAAAATGAGTATCCAAACGCCGTCCACAAAGTGCCAGTACCAGGAAACCAGTTCCGGTGCTTCGCTCTCTGCCTTGAGGCAGCGACCTGCCTCGACTCCCCAGAGAATCATCATCACCAGGATACCGATCGAGACATGGAAGGCGTGGAAGCCGATCAGTGTGTAAAAGGTACTGCCGAAACTATTGGTGCTGAGCCAGAGTTGCTTTTCGGTCATCAGGCCATACCATTCGTATCCGGTACCCAGGATGAATTCGATTCCGAGCAGGATGGTGATGGCAAACCAGACGAGATAGAGCGCGTGGGCTCCTCGCTTGCGGGCCTTGAGGGCCAAGTAAATGGTGGCGCTGCTACTGAGTAGACAGATTGAGTTGATGATCACCAGTCCCAGATCGAGCGTATTACTGGGGTTCGGCATCTTGGCCGGATCCGCACCGGGCGTTTCCGCACCTAAAAAGATCACGTAGGTGGTGATCAGGGTGCTGAAGAGGGCCACCTCCGAACAGAGAAACGTCACCACGCCCGCCTCGAGCGTCGTCAGTCGCGAAGGCTGATGCGGAGGGACATGTTGTTCGGAGGAAAGGGTACCAGTGCTCATCGCTTACTCGTGTTTCCAGTCCGGATCGTCCGGATGTTTGAGATCCCAGAGCGGCCGACGACTGCGGACCGTGGGAATTTGTTCAAAGTTGTAGGTCGGCGGTGGCGAAGGGGTGGTCCACTCGAGCGTCCAGGCATCCCAGGGATCGTCTCCGGCAATTTCACCGTGACGCAACGACCGAATTAAATTGTAGAAAAAGAATAAAAAGCCAATCCCCATCACGGCCGCTCCGATCGTGGAGAGTTGATTCCAAAGGACCCAACCCGGTTCGGTGTAGGTGTAGATGCGACGCGGCATGCCCAACAGTCCCGAAATATGCATCGGGAAAAAGAGTAGATTGAAACCGACGAAGGTAAAGATGAACTGCAACACTCCAATCCGCTCGCTCATTAACCTACCGGTCATCTTGGGATACCAGTAATAGAAACCCGCAATGAGCGAAAAGAGCGATCCACCGAAAAGTACGTAGTGGAAGTGGGCAATCAGGAAGTAGCTGTCCGATACTTGCCAGTCGAACGGAACCACCGCCAGCATAATTCCGGTGAGCCCGCCGATCAGAAACATCGAAAGAAAACCGAGCACAAAGAGCATCGGCGTTTTCAAGCGGATGCGTCCTCCATAGAGCGTGGCGGTCCAATTGAAAATTTTTATCCCCGTGGGGATTGCAATCAAAAAGGTGGAGGCAGCAAAAATTGTATCGACCACGTCGCTCAAGCCGACAGTGAACATGTGGTGGGCCCAGACCCCGAGGCTGATAAAAGCGATCGCTGTGGTTGCAGCCGCCATCGACGCGTAGCCGAAGATGACCTTGCGGGCAAAAACGGGAATGACTTCCGAGGTGATGGCGAAGGCCGGCAGCGCAAGGATATAAACCTCCGGATGCCCGAAGAACCAGAAAAGGTGCTGCCAGAGGACCGCGGAACCACCATTTTGCGGATCGAAAAAATGGGCCCCGGCATAGCGATCGAGCAGGAGCATCACCTGCGCTGCGGTCAGAGGCGGGAAAGCGATGATGATCAGCACCGCATCCATCATAAAGATGTAGACGAAGAGCGGCATTTTGGTGAGCAGCATACCGGGTGCCCGCATCGTGAAAATGGTCGCCAGCAGGTTCACCCCGAAGGCAATCGTGCCAGCCCCGGTGAGCATCGTGCCGAGAATCCAGTAGTCGGTGGCATTCCCGCGGGAGTAGGCGGGAGAGGTGAGCGGCGCATAGGCAAACCAACCGATGTCCGGAGCGTTTGCGGCGCCATACAATCCCTGGGCGCCAAGATAAGTGAAGTAAAGCAGGCAGCCGCCAAAAAACGAAAGCCAGAAACCCAGGGCGTTGAGTCGCGGGAAGGCCACATCGCGCGCACCGATCATCAGCGGCACAAGGAAGTTGGCAAAACCGGAGAGCATCGGCATCAGGACGAAAAAGATCATCGTCGTGCCGTGCATCGTAAAGAGTTGATTGAATGTCTCGGGGCCGATCAGTTCATTGTTGGGCGCCCAGAGTTGCGCGCGAATCAGAAACGCCTCCAACCCACCGAGGATCATAAAGAAGAGGCTCATGATCAGATACATGATGCCAATCTGCTTATGATCGACCGAGGCCACCCAACCGTGCAGTCGCGTTGTCAGCGTCGGCGTTGCGTAGAGATCAGGCTGTGGAAGGGAATCGATGGTTGCCATGGTGTGCTGAGGGTGCGGTCACTTTTATTGAAGCGTGAGTAAAAAGTCGACGACTTTTTTAACCTCGTTTTGGGTCAATTTCATGTCGGGCATATTGCAACCCTGTTTGAGCGTTTGCGGATTGCGGACCCATTGCAAAAGGTAGTTGCGGGTATTGGGTAAGATTCCTGAGGCGATTGTTTTGCGACTCATCAAGTGGGTCAGGTCGGGTGCAAATTTGCCTTTTGCGGTGGTGCCGCGAATGGTATGGCAATTCGCACAGGCATTTTTCATAAAAAGGGTGCGGCCCTCGACGACCGAAGGATCGACCGAAGCGTCGCGCTGCTCATTTTTAACCCACGCTGAAAAATCCTCATCGCTCTCGGATTTCACCCGCAACCACATGTGCGCGTGTTGCGTGCCGCAGTATTCGGCGCACTGGCCTTTGTACCATCCCGGTTTTTCGGCGGCAAACCACAGGTGGTTGACGCGACCGGGGATCACATCGGTCTTTCCTGAAAGTTGTGGCAGCCAAAAACTGTGGATCACATCGGCAGATTCAAGATCGAGATAAACGGGTCTCGGGGAACCATCTTTTGCCAGAGGCGCGTGGAGTTCGTTGGCAGTAATAAAACCATATTCGGGATATTCGTATTCCCACCACCATTGGTGTCCGATCACGCGGACGTGCACTGCATCGGCAGGTGGAACCGCGGCTTCAATTTCAAAAATGCTGCGTGCAGTCACCAGAAAGAGGACAAACACGATGATGGCCGGTCCCACCGTCCATGCCAGTTCGATCGGATTGCTACCGTAGATCTGTGGAGGCTCGATCCCCTCATCTTCCTTGCGCATCCGAAAGCGAAAGAGCATCCAGACGAGCGGCACGAAGACGAGCAGAAAAATGGCCACTACGATTCCGAGGACCAAATAAAACACCTCAGCGATCGTACGGGCGGGAGGCGATTCCGGATCGAGAATGAGTGTATTGCGATCCTCCTGCAGTGTCTTAAGTGTGGGCACGGCGTTGGTGTCCCCCGGTGTCGGTTCCTCGGCAAGGAGGATACCGCCGAGAAAGAGATTGGACGCACACAACGCGAGCAAGACCAGACAGATTCTCACAATTGGGAGAGACATGGAGCGGATTATAGCAGACCCGATTCGGCGCGAAACCAGCCTGTCCGTCTCATCTTTTCCGTTCGGGCCTGATTTTTTTACGATACCTCCAACGCGTTGCATGGAGACAGGAAACGGACATATCTAGCGTTGCCGATGGGATTAGCGGAAAACCAAATCGGATCCGGTAGCGTACAATGAGGACAGTCTATAAACCGTTTGTTTCCAGGTGGCTTTTAGCATGTGTCAACTTAAGCAAAAAAATAGAATCTGGCACTACCTGCTCGCCGTTGTCGTGGCAGGACTTCCACTCGCGGTGGCCGCGCCGTGTCTCTGTGGGGAATCCTCAGATGACGCACAATGCTGTGCAGTGGAGCACGTTTGCCAGCAGTTCACTCGGCCCTGCTGCCCGGAAAAGCCCTGCTGCTGTCGCGAAGAAGTTCCGCAGCAGCCGGTCGCAAGAACCGCGAAAACCGATGATCCTGTTCGGCAGCCGAGTTCCGTTTCGACCGATCGGTGTCTGGATTCTCTGCTGTCTCCCAAACAGTGCCGCCTCGAGCGCTCCTGCGAAGTGGCCGCTGTTCCTTCTCTCCGCCTACATGCGGTACTGGGTGTTTGGCTCAACTAATGCAGGTCCTCTTCACTCGCTTCACGCGAGTCGATAAGGATTTTGAGCTTTCTTATTTTTAAACCCATTGCGGTATCGATCCGCAGAGAGGATAGAACGATGTGTACTTTTTCAAAAATTATGAGCGGTTTGGCCATTGCCACAGCAGCGGTTTTGCTAACGATTCCGGCGTTTGCCATCAAGGCGGACACGGCTCCGGCTGCAACATGTTGCTGTGGAAAAAATTGCGAATGCACCGAATGTGGTTGTGCAGGAGGTGAGTGCACTAACTGTGCATGCAAGGCGTGCAATTGCGAAGGCTGTCAATGCGGTGAAGACTGTGGCAGTCCGTGCTGCCCCACTTCCAAGAAGGAAAAAAAGGGTGGAGGTTGCTGCAAAGAAAAGTCGGAGGGCACCAAATCGCCCGCCGATAAAAAGGCAGCCTGCGACCTGGCGTGTTGCGGTGCGTGAAGCGTCTGACCCGTAACCGGTGCGATGCAGCCTCCGATCGGCCTTATGTCGATCGGAGGCTTTTCTTTTTTAGGTGGGCTCTTTAATAACGATGGTCCGGGGCATGGTGCCGCAGGACGATGCCGCGTATCTTTCAGGACGGAACAGTTGCACAGTGTTTACTGTTAAAATGCTTCTTGTTTTTTCCTTTTAATAATCGAGGTAGACCATGCCAAAAAGTGTTGTGGGACAATTGCTGCTTTTTGTTTTACTTATCGTTGCGGCGAATTTTTTTCTGCCCATGATAGGTATTCCGATTCATATTTCCATCATCGGCTCTCTGGTGCTGACGGCGATCATCTGGATCGTGATGCGTTTAATGCGGGGGAAATCCTAGCTCTTCAGAGCCACGCGTCAGGCTGCAGAGGGTGAATTCAGGTTATACTACCGAGAGATGTGCAGCAAATTAATCGGAAAGGGTGTGCGGTGTCGCCTGAGAAACAGCAACCAAACGACCTACTCGGTAAAGTCTCTCGCCGGAACCTTTTCGTGGCCGGATCGTGCGCGGTGCCTTGCCTATTTGGTTTTTCGCGCACCGCACTTGCACAACAAGAGTCGGCCGCGGCCACAGGTTATCGGGGGGGCATTGCTACGGGCAACGGCGCTGCCACCCGAGCCGGCCATGCAGTGCTGCAAGAAGGGGGAAACGCTGCCGATGCAGCGGCCGCTGCGCTGCTGGTCCTCTCGATTTGCGATCCGGCCGGTCGCGAATTATTCTGCTTCGGCGGCGAGGTGCCGATTCTGATCTATGACCCTGCGGCTAAAAAAGTGGAAGTGCTCGCGGGGCAGGGTGCTGCGCCCGGGTTAGCAACTCGGAAATACTTCGCGTCGATTGGCGGTATTCCGCGGAGCGGCAGCGGAGCTGCGGCGGTTCCGGCTGTGCTCGATGCCTGCGTGACGCTGCTTGTCCGACACGGCACGCAACGTTTTTCCGACACCGCCACAGCAGCCATGGAACAGCTCGAAGCCGGAGGCGAACCGTGGCAGCAGAACCTGTTGAAAACGTTGAAGACACTCTGTGCCGCCGAGTCGGCGGCACGCGGCAGCCGGAGTGAACAGCTCGCTGCGGTTTCCGATGCATTTTATCGCGGCTCGATCGCCCGGGACCTCGATGCGTGGTCGCGCAAAAATAAAGCACTGCTGCGGTACGAGGATCTGGCCGCCCACCGGACACGCGTCGAGCAACCGCTGGCAACCGAATATAGAGACCATCGCATTTATAAATGCGGGCCGTGGACGCAGGGGCCCTATCTGCTCCAAACGTTGCAACTGCTCGAAGCGGTGGCGGGTTTCGAGTATCGCCACGGCGATCCCCACTCCATCCACACTGTCATCGAAGCGATGAAACTGGCGCTCGCCGATCGCGACGCCTATTATGCCGACCCCCTTTTCGCCGAGGTCCCTTTGAAGGCCTTGTTGTCCAAGGACTACGTGGCCATCCGCAGGCCGCTGCTTGACCCCAAGCACGCGTCGCTGCAATTGCGGCCCGGAGATCCAAAGCAGATGCAGCCGCTGCTGGCCGGATACCACTGGGATGCCGCGACGGAGAGTCCGGTACACGATACGACCAACTGCGTGACTGCCGACCACCAGGGACGCATGGTGGTGGCGACACCGAGCGGGTGGGCTGGTGCGTTGGCGGGTGAGACGGGAATTCGTCTCGGCTCGCGGCTGCAGAGTTTTAATATCTGGCCCGGGCACCCGAACTGCATTGCACCGGGCAAGCGTCCGAGGATCACACTCACCCCCACGCTCATCACCCGCGCGGGAAGACCGGTGGCGGGTATCAGCGTGGCCGGTGGCGACTGGCAAGATCAGGTGGCACTGCAGATTCTGCTGCAGCATCTCGCCGAGGGAGCGTCACCGCAGGTGGCGACCGCCGCGCCCCGCTATGGCACGCGGCATCTGATCGGATCGTTTGGGCAACCACCCCCGAAACTCGGGAATCTCACGCTGGATCCCAGGCTTGCTCCCTTGGTTGCGGAGTCCTTGAAGGAGCGGGGACACCGGATCGAGGTTACCACGGGCCCGATTGGCGCACCCTGCATGTTGAGTCTCGACGCGGGCAGCGGGCGAATTGATGCGGCGGGCGATCCGGCGACGGGTCGTGTGGCGATGGCCCACTGACGGAGGGGCCATGCATTATTGAAGATCACCCGCTGCCAGTCCGGCGGCCATGGCCTTGTAGCTGACCACCAGCGTGTTGGCGAAAATCAACGCGCCGAAGAGCCCGATGGTTGCCCAAGTGATTTTTGACTTTTTGCCCACGGTGGCAGGTGCGAGCGTTTGTGCAAAGAGCAGACATCCGCCGCTACAGAGCAGCACCAAGACAAAAATACCGAAGGCCCAACTGTAAAGATGGTAGCCCAGGACCGGGCTCCCGAATCCGGGGTCGTCGGGCAGAATATGCAATAAGATTTGTCGCAGCGCGATCGATAGCCCCAGCGCTCCGGCTAAGACGGAAATGCCGAATCCGCGCGACCAGAGGGCCAGTGGGGCCAGTGGGGCCAGTGGGGCCAGTGGGGCCACGCGACTTGGGTCCGCCTGCTGGCTGAGGATCCAGAGGGGCCCCATTCCCGCAAGGAGCATACACATCCGCTGCAGCAAACAGAGCGTGCAGGGTGCTTCTTGCCAGATAAATTCGACCCAAAAGGCAGCGAGCAGCGGGACGCTGATCGCCCCAAGAAAAAAATGCGGCAGCATCCAGCCCAGCCTTCCACCGTTGGCAGAGTGATCGGTCGCAGAGGGCATCGAGCAAACATCCTTTTCAGAGGCTAAGTGAAAGTGGGCTGGTGGCGTGGTAGAGGAAATCGAACAGGATGAAAGTGAAACAAAGCAGGAAAACCACCACCGCCAAGGTTCGATAGCCGCGCACCAGGGCAAGAAATAAAATGGTGAGTAGAAAAAAAATTCCCGCTTCAATCATTGTTTCTCCTCCGCTGCTCTCCAACAGTGGCATCATAGCGGGGGGCGCGGACGCGGGAAAGCGATCTAAAAGGGCCTGCCAGGAAACTTGCGGGTAGCGGTAGGCAAAAGCTACAATCAGCCGACCCGGCTACTTTGGTTTTGTCCCAGCGTGATCTGAGTTCCCCATGCAGCGCGATACACAAAAAACAAGGATTGTAATCGTAGGTGGTGGTTTTGCCGGGGCGTATTGCGCCCAGGCGCTGGAGAAAAAAATTTCGAGCAGAGATACGGAAGTCTTACTGCTCGACCGGAACAATTATTTTGTGTTTTCGCCACTGCTCATTGAAGCAGGTGTCGGCGAGGTGGAACCGCGGCATGCGGTGGTTTCGATTCGCTCATTCTTGCGGAAGACCGAATTTCGGATGGCGGAGGTCGATCGAGTCGATCCGTCAGCGCAGCAGGTCCACTATCGACTTTCCGGAGGCACCGAACCGCGCGTGCTCGACTACGACCATCTGGTGATTGCAACTGGCAGCGTGCCCCGACTGCCGGATGTTCCAGGTCTGCTGAAATATGCGCATCCGCTCAAATCGCTGGTCGATGCCGTTGCCCTCCGCGATCACATTCTCCAGCTTCTCGAGTGGGCCGAAGGTGTCGAAGACCCGGAGGAGCGGAAAAGTTACTGCATTTGGTCGTCGTCGGCGCAAACTACACGGGGGTGGAAGCGGCCGGCGAGTTTTTGGCGTTTATGCGGCGGGTGGCCCGTAAATTTAAGAACATCCAGATTGAAGATTGCCGGGCCACACTTTTTGAACTTTCGAATCGCATTCTTCCGACGCTCGATGAACGGTTGGCCAACTACGCGGCGGGCGAAATTACGCGACATGGAACGACGATTCGGCTCGAAGAAACGCTTGCGCAGATTGAAGCCGACCACTGCATCACTCAGTCCGGCGAGAGGATCGACGCGCAGACCGTCATCTGGTGCGCCGGGATCGCTCCACCGCCATTCGTTGCTGAGAGCCAGTTGCCAACCGGCCCGCGAGGATACATCGACTGTGCTACCGATTTTCGCGTCCGCGGATACGAGAATCTTTGGGCGATCGGCGACTGTTCCCTCAACCCGGATGATGCAGGACACCCCTATCCACCGACCGCGCAACATGCGGTGCGGATGGGAGCCCATTTGGCGGCGAATTTGACGGCGGTTCTTCGCGGCAGACCGACCAAGCCGTTTCGATTCACCATGCTCGGTTCGCTGGCGGCACTCGGTGGACACCGTGGGGTGGCGCGGATTCTGGGCATCGATTTCTCGGGCTGGATCGCCTGGTTTCTCTGGCGGACGGTATATCTGCTCAAGATGCCCGGTTGGGGTCGCCGGCTCCGCGTTGCGGTGGACTGGTCGCTGGATTTGTTTTGCACCCGGGATGATGTGCAACTCGGCGTGCATCGGCTGCGGGAGCAAAAACGCGAGCCCCCGCCAGGTCCCGCGCCGCGGGATTAGGCGTTTTTGGCCGCCTGCCACCTCTCAGTAGTTAAAAATTCGGCAAAAAGGCGGCCTGCTCTCTGCAGTTAAACTGTTCCGCTTAGGTCGAGTTTGCCGATAAGTGCGATTAAGACTGCGCTCTTACTCCGTGGAGGGAGCGACAGCATTGATTGCACCCGG
>Ga0209986_10002011_pt1 | contig 18986 bp, 15 predicted proteins | sample BlataG_FD_183168 | JGI IMG/M metagenome (GOLD analysis project Ga0209986, IMG submission 183168) | Deep subsurface microbial communities from Black Sea to uncover new lineages of life (NeLLi) - Black_00105 metaG (SPAdes) (version 2) | ecosystem: Environmental > Aquatic > Marine > Oceanic >... | reverse complement strand
ATCATTCCACCCCACACCTTTATTTATCTATTTTCTTACGGATCGCACAATTTGTACTATGTACACTGATCTAGCGTTCGGTCATCACCATACAGATTAAAAAAGGTGTGTGGGTCCATTCCATCCCGCACTTTTGATGAAAGTGCGGCGATCATTTCCATACGAAGTATCTCTTCCACTGCGAAGCAGTCATTTCCATAATCATCATCTTCATAACTTCCTATCTTCACAGCTTCATTCATTAATCCTCTTCTATGCTTAGCATCATTTCTCCCTACTCTTTACTCTCTACGCCTTACGCCATACGCTCTACTCTTTTGTAGTCGCCCGATTCATCGGGCAATGTCTGATAAATCAGACAACTACAGCGCCCTACTCCTTACTCTCTACGCTCTTTTCCCGCACGGCAGTGCCATTTCCCTTTATCTTTAGGCATTTGCTTATCTTTAGGTATTTAGGTATTTTGGATTTTTACCCAAGCCCGTTATGAACGAGCTGGGTTTAGGTATTTATCTTTAAGTATTTAGTTTGTTTCTTTCTTCTTGCATCTTACTTCTTTCTTCTTACCTCTTGCTTCTTGTTTCTTCTAACGGGGTTGACATTTTCAGGATTTTAACTACAATACTAATCTAAAGGAAGGAGGTTCTAAGATGAATCTGATACTGCTTATATGCATGGCATTGCCACAAGATTATATTAACCTTGTTTTAGAAGGTGAATATGATGAAGCAATAAATTATTGTGAGCAAAAGATTGAAAAAGGGAAGAAAGTCTATGATTGGACTTTGGAAAAGGGGGATCTTTATTTAGCCAAAATCGGAGATTTTGACAAAGCGGTTGAAGTCTATAAGGGTTTGATAGAAAGCCGCAAGAAAAAGGACGGTTGGTTGTATTATCGCTTAGCATTGGCTCATGAAATGAACGAGGATTTCTTGAGTGCGGCTAAGGCTTATGAGATAGTTGCCACAAGATATCGCAAATTCCCAATCGATTCATTTTCCTTAAGCGGTGTGGAACGCTGCTTTAAGAAGAATTACCAGGATTTCGTTGCGACGATAAATGACTATAAGATAACCAGGCTTGAGCTGGATGAAGAGATGTCAAAACGTTTCGGGGGTGGCGCGCGTGATGATAAATCTGTTCTCGATGGCATGATACTCAGTAGACTGATTTTTGAGAATTCAATGAATTACCGTATAGATACCACACAATTTTTCCAGGAAGCAATGATTAACCAAAGAAAGTCCTTGCTGCTTGAAGAGGTTTATACAGTTGAAGTGGTTGAGGGCGCTAAGCCAAGCGAAAGAGAGATGAAGAAATTCTATAAGAACAACGAAAACTACTTACTCAAAGCTGAGATCAGAGGGAAAGAAATAGTTGTTGAATCCGAAAGCCTGGCTAATTTCCTGATCGATTCGCTGAAAAGACATGTCGAAAGTTTTGACACGCTTGCCAAGGTCTATTCCACTGCCCATTCAAGTAAGAACAAGGGCAATATGGGTGTGGTTTTCAAAGGTGTAAAACCAGAGCCGGTTGATAAGATGTTATTCAAATCAAAGCTGAACGAATTAATTGGGGTTATACCCTTTGATGAAAAATATGGCATCTATATAGTAACCGATCGCAAACCTGAACGGTACAGGGATTATGAAAAAGTAAAGAGTCAGATAGAAGCACAGCTCAAGGCAGAAAAGCTCAAGGGGATAGAAGAGAAATTCATTAGGAAACTGAAGAAGAAGGCAAAGATCAAGATGTACGAAGGAGATATGAGTGATCTGATTGAGTCCACTGATGACCCTGTGGCAATAGTCATAAATGGGAGAGAAATCCGAAAAAGCGATGTCGAAAAGAGAAATGAATCACAGCCCAATTTCGGTCGGGTTGATTTGACACAACCAGACGAATTCGAAAAACTGTTAAACACGATCATTGAAGATGATCTTAAATTTGAATTTGGTGAACGAAACAAATACTTCCTATATGATGGTTATATAACCAAACTGCAGACCACGCTAAAGCAGACAATGGAAAATGGTTTGTACAGAAAAGTTGTTGTCGAAGCAGCAAAAGTGGATTCGCAAGAAATAGTGGATCTGTATGATGAACGAAAGGAAGACTTTAAGGTTGAAGAGATGGTTGAATGTCAGGAAATTGTTGTCGACAATAAGGCAAAGGCTGAGGAACTGAGACAGCTCGTTATCGAAAACCCAGCGCAGATGGATTCGCTTGCCAAAGAACATTCAATCGCACCGTCAAAAAAACGCGGTGGTATCACCGGTCCAATAAGAAGGAATGTACGTTCCGAGAAATTTGAATCTATTGTGTTTAAGCTCAAAGATGGAAACATCAGTGCGGTTTTCAAAAACGATGATGGAAACTACACTTTTGTAAAAGTCCTTAAGTACACTCCTGAAGGATATAGGACACTTGATGAGCTGTGGCAGAACATCGAAGCTAATTTATTGAGAGAAAAACAACGGAACTTAGCCAATAGCTTTATTGAAAGAATACGTGAGCAAGCAAAGACCGAGATATTTTTGGGTGAACCTGAACCAATAGAGGAACCTAAAGATGAGGAAAGCGATAAGCCAAATGACGAAGGAGCGGGTACACAGGAATAATGCCGGAACTTCGTAAAGACCCGGTCTTAGGACGTTGGGTTATCATCTCGACAGAACGCGCAAAACGGCCAAAAGATTTCAAATCAACACCCGAGAAAAAAGTATTGGCACCAGAGTCATGCCCTTTCTGTCCAGGTAATGAGACTGCAACACCCCCTGAAATAATGGCATACCGCCCTGATAATACTAAGCCAAATACGCCAGAATGGACCTTAAGAGTCATCCCCAATAAATTTCCTGCTTTGTTCATCGAAGGAGATATTAGCCGGCGGGGTGAAGGCATTTACGATCGGATGAATGGTATTGGCGCCCATGAAGTAATAATAGAATCCCCTGACCATTCAATGGACCTTGCGGATTTGGAAATTGAACACTTCCAGAACGTCATATATGCTTACCAAGAAAGGATGCTCGATTTGAAGAAAGATCAAAGACTGCGCTACACCATGGTTTTTAAAAACTTCGGCGCGGCGGCAGGTGCTTCACTTGAGCATAGTCACTCTCAATTGATTGCTACGCCGATTGTCCCCAAGCGAGTAATGGAGGAAATGGACGGCGCTAAACGCTACTATGAGTACCGCGAACGGTGCATTTTTTGCGATATTGTGGTTCAGGAAACCAAAGACAGAAAGCGTTTGATCAACGAAAACAATTCATTTATCCTGATATGCCCGTTTGCTCCTCGCTTTCCCTTTGAAACCTGGATACTGCCGAGGAATCATATCTCCAACTTTGAGGATGCTTCGAGAGATGAGCTTGATGACCTTGCTTCGATTCTTAAGGATTGCCTGCTGAGGATGAAAAAGGCACTCAATACACCTCCGTATAACTATATCATACACACGGCACCAATTACCCTGCGCGGTATTGATTTTTACCATTATCACCTGGAAATCATACCGGTTCTTACCCATATTGCTGGATTTGAGTGGGGGACAGGGTTTTATATAAATCCGACCGGACCTGAACAATCTGCGGCATACCTTAAGAATATAATATAGCTATATAACCCTTAACGATAATGGCTATGAAGATCGCTTTTATTGCATCTGAAGCAACACCTTATGCAAAGACTGGTGGACTTGCCGACGTTGTTGGTGCTTTGCCGATTTCACTGAGACAACTCGGTTTAAACGTCACGGTTTTCTTACCAAGGTATAAAGGGATTAAAGGTACTCTGTGCGACCACATCTCAATAGCAATGGGTGAGAAATATGACATCAGTGTGTACAAAGATGATGACTTTTATTTTATAGACTACCCTGACTTTTTTAATCGCGACGGGCTTTACGGAACTGAAAAAGGAGATTTTCCAGATAATTGTGAGCGTTTTACACTGTTTTCCAAGGTGGTCTCACAGCTTATTCTAAAAAGTTCGTATGATATAGTCCATTGCCACGACTGGCAGACCGGTCTGATCCCATTGTACCTAAAACTCGGCAAAAGCCGAGCGAGGAGCGTTTTCACCATCCATAATTTGGGCTATCAGGGCCGCTTTCCTGTGCAGAAATTCCCGATTCTTGGGCTCGACAACGGTTATTTCACACCCAGTGGTATCGAGTATTATGGAGATATTAATTTCTTAAAAGCCGGTATACTGTATAGTGATGTCGTGACCACTGTTTCAGAGAACTATGCTCAGGAAATTCAGACTCCAGAAATGGGTTTTGGTCTTGGCGGTGTACTGCGGACAAGGCAGGCAAGCTTGATCGGGATTGTCAATGGTATTGATTATGATCAATGGAACCCTGAAACTGACGATTTGATCTATAAGAAGTACGCTGATTTCAGAGGAAAGCAAAAGAATAGACAAAGACTAATGGATGAATGCGGCCTTGGGGGCACACGGCCATTGATTGGTATGGTTTCCCGAATCGCCGGACAGAAGGGGTTTGATATATTGGTTAAGGCATTTGACTCGATCATTGATATGGGTTTTAATATGATAATCCTCGGTTCTGGTGACGAGAGCTTTCAAAAGAAATTGACTACTTTTTCCACTGTTCATCCGCAGCGGGTATCGGTTAATATCAAATTTGATAACAAACTCGCCCATCGCATATATGCGGGCAGCGATTTCTTTCTCATGCCGTCCAGGTATGAGCCCTGTGGTCTTGGTCAACTCATCAGTCTCAGGTACGGCACCATACCAATTGTGCGGCATACTGGTGGATTGGCTGATACGATTACTGATTATGATCCCGTATCTGCTAAAGGTAACGGTTTTATTTTTACTGAATATTCAAGCAAACATCTGGTTACTGCTTTGTCAAGAAGCATGATGATTTACAATTGTCGAGATGCTTTTGAAAAACTGTCAGAGAAATGTATGACCATCAATTTTTCATGGGGTGAATCTGCAAAGAAATATGTTCAATTGTACAAAAATACAAGGCTATCTGGTACGGAAGAATAGTCTTTAGAGGTTAAACCATTAACCACCAAACATACGTCTAATAATAATGAAAGGCGATGAAGATGCTATTTATGTTAAGAGTTTTAAGGGCGGTGATGAGAAAGCATTTGATCACCTCTATGAGAAATATCAGATATCTATACACGCTATTTGCTATAGATATACCAGGAATGAAGCTGATGCCCGTGAACTCACCCAGGACGTTTTTCTCAAGGTCTATAATAACCTTAATAAGTTCAGGGAAAAGTCGAAGTTATTCACATGGTTGTATAGGATTGCGGTTAATACCTGTTTTTCATTCAAACGCAAACACAAAGAGCCGCTTTTGGACTTGGCACCGGCAAAAGAATCAGTGGATTTAGGAAAGCGGGTGAGGATGAAAATAGCAATTGACAATGCTCTATTAAAACTGCCCAAACGACAAAAGCTGTGTTTTATACTGCGCCATTATGAAGGTCACACTTTTTCCGAAATAGGTGATATTATGGGTATTACTACTGGCGCTGCCAAGGCAAACCATCATCATGCAGTCAAGAAACTTAGAGTTTTACTGGAGGCGTGGACATGAGAATCTGCCAGGACTTTAAAGATAGGGTTATTGATTACATAGAGCACGCTATGCCTCAAGAAGAGCGTAACAGGTTTGAGCAACATTTGAATAGCTGCGAGCATTGCCAAAAAGAGTATACCAGAGTTAAGAAACTCTATGAGCTTCTTGATAAAGATGTTGTGCCAGTACCTGAACAGGCTTTCTTTGATAAACTAAAAATCAGTGTCAGACAACGAGAAATCCGACTGCGCAAGTTCAGGGTGTCAAAGTTGGTAAAGGTTCTGATACCAGCTTTTGCGGTTGTCATGCTTGCATTGTATGTTTTACGTCCTGAGAAGACGGTCGAGATTTCTGTACCGACATCTGTTCTGCTTGAGGATGAGACCATTGCCGAAATCAGCCTTGGCGGCATTATTGACGACAAGTTGGTCAATGACCTAATCGTTGTCGAAGACAATTTACCGATTGATATTGATGAGACGATCCCTGAATTAAGCGATGAGGAAAAGGCTGAATTTATTGAGATTTTAGATAAGGAACTGAGTAAATTGCAGGAGGATGTATGAAGAAATTGTTGATTTTGTTAGGATTGACTGTGTTCTGTTTAGCCCAGCCATTTAATGATGATGATCCTCGAGCGATAATCGAGAAAGTAAAAATCTACCGACTTACCCAAGAACTCGATTTGACGACTGAACAGGCTGTTCGATTTTTTCCGAAATTGAACGATCTACAAAAAATTGAGCGCAAATTTGGTGAGGATAAAATGAGAATTATTCATGGATTGAAGGAGCTCCTTCGAGAGCACGCATCTGATGAAAAAATCTTAGAAGTAGTTGCCAAATTTGAGGAGTTGCAAAAAGATAAGTTAACCAAGCAAATAGAAAAGATGAAGGAAATTTGGCAGATACTAACCCCGGTACAGAGGGCGAAATTCCTGATTTTCCAAGAAGAATTTAACCGAGAAATTCGGGAAATGATTAAGAAAATAAAGAAACACCGAAAACCCTAAGTCTCTGCTTGGATAGCTTATTGGACTTTTTCGATAAGGGCTCTGAGATCGTTGTTCAGGAATTCTGACAACTTAATCTCATCGGTAACCGTTGTTACCTTTTTGTCTATCTCCTGGTTTTTCTCAACATCTTTTATTGAAATGGTGTAATCGATCTTGCCTGCTTGTTTCGTGACCTTACCAACAATTATGTAGTCACACTGGAAGTAGACACCTATTGCGTGAGCTTGACTATCATTAATGTTCACCCCGATATGACGTTTAATAATCTCGCTCTTCACGTCTATCTTGCTTATGAATTTGAACTTACTGAAAATGCTGACGACCTTGTATAGTTCATCTTGGCAACGTTCACCAAGATCCGCATTAGCTGCCTCAGTGTTCTCTTCGCGAAACGGTAATATCACAATATACTTCTTCAGTTCTCCGGTCGGTAGGATTTGAGGACCATACTCAAGATTTAGCTCATCAATGACTAAATCAGTTAGGTCTAATTCACTGGAAGCATAGAAAACGTTCTCAGACAGGTCAAGAATTACAGTAAAACCTTCTTGTTGAGCGATTTTACTGATTGCTTCATTTATTTTATTCAAGAGTGGTGCCATCAGTTCGTCATTTTTCTGCTCTACTTTGCCGCCGTCACCAAAAAATTCTGCCAGGAACTTATTATAGGAAATTTTCTGCGTTTCTATTTCATCGAGTTTTCTCAATCTCGCCTTTTCAGAAAGCATGAGTTTTTGATCGTCAAGCTCGGCTTTAATATTTTCGATTCCTTGCCTCATGGTTGCAGCTGAATCGCGTTGTGTTTTAATAAAATCATTCAGCTCAATATTCGCTGCGGCAGTTGCCTGGTATTGGTTAAAGATTCGGTCAGAGTCAACAACACCGGTCTTTGATTCGGCGGCAAATATTAGGACAACGAAAATGGCAAGGATAAGGGGAAACTGCTTCATATAACCTCCCAAAATCAGAACATACCAAAAGGATTGATCTGGAAGTGAGGTTCAAAGCCAGGTTGCTCACGATCCAGACCATAACCCATGTCAAAACCAAGGATCCCCATCATCGGTATTTCAATGCGTACGCCCACACCAATTCCTCGATAGAGATTATGTAAGTTAACATCTTTGTACGACTCAAAAGCATTTCCTGCGTCATAGAACATCAGGAATGATAGGCTTGGTGAAAGTTTCAGTTTAAGTTCTAAATTGTTTATTAACAGCGCACTACCGCCAACACGGCGACCGTCGAGTTCCGGGGAGAGGGAGCGATCTGAATAACCTCGGACACCGTCATCACCGACGCCTCCAGCGTAAAACTTTTTATAGAGCGGTACTTCATCAACACTCGTTACAACGCCTGCCTTTATTCTGGCCATGAGCACAAATTTCCAGTATATAGGCAAGTAGGTCCGTGCCTCAAATGTGATTCGATTATAGTCAATGTTGGCGAACAAGAACTTTTTGGCAATATCAGCGCGTAACGCCATATACGAACCGCTCGTCGGGTTAAAGATAAAGTCCCTTGAATCCCGCGTAAGCGTGAACGAGTTTGATACGGTCCACTTTGGTATCGTGTCATTAAAAAGACTATAACCACTACTCGGTGGTGTATATGAAGATGCAATATCGAGTATCCGAGTTCTTTCAGCGCGGAGCGTATAGCCGAGCCTGGTATAGTCCAGATAGAAAGGAAATGAAACGCGACCGGCAAGACCAATATCACGTTTTGTATAATAATCCCAGAATCGGTTTGTATAATATAGGTCGAGTCCAGCACTAGTCCTTGTGCTAAAAAGCCACGGTTCAGTATACCCGATTTGAAAATTCGTTAGTCTGCCACCTAACTCAATCTTGGTGTAGAGTCGCTGTCCTTTTCCCCACATGTTGGGGTGTGAGAGTTCAAAATAACCAGTCAATTTATCCTGGGCTGAGTATGAAATGCCGGCACCTACAGTGGCGACACCTTCTTTCTCAGTTAGTTTGTAAATCAAATCTATACGGCCGCTATCATCTGGGACTCCGGTTAAAGGTTCAACGTTATCAAAAAAACCGAGGTTGAAAACTTCCCGCAGGCTTCTAATAACGTCTGAACGTCGGAATATCTCTCCGGGGATAGTTCTTAGTTCTCGCCGGATGACGTTTTCTCGGGTGCTGTAGTTACCAGTGATTATCACGCGGTTGATGGTTGCCGGTGATGATTCTTCGATAACATATTCAATATCTATGAAACTATTACGGGCATTTTCATTTGGCGCGATTGAACAGTATATATAACCTTCGTCAGCATAGACTCCGAATAATTCCTGATAGGTTTCTTCAACTTTGCTGAGATCGTACACATCCCCGCTTTTGTATTTCAGTACTCTGCTGAGTTGTTGTGTACTGAATATTGAGTTGCCAGTAAAACTAACATCACCGACATAATATTGTTCATTCTCTTCGATATTTATTGTGATGATAAAGCGATCTGCCACGACTTCGATTATTGGCTCATCTATTTTTACATCCAAATATCCATTGTCTTTATAAAAGGATTTGATTTTTGCAACATCCTCTTCAAGTTTGACTTCATCTAACTTGCCACTGCGCAGAAACGCTTTAGGTTTGTTTTGCATCATCTTTGTAATCTTTGAATCAGCAAAAGCATTGTTCCCGGTAATCTCTATTTTGCCGATGCGTGGTTCAATACCTTCCTCAATAATGAAAAACAGATCGATTTTGTTGAGCGAGTCAATTATTGAACTATCCTGGACCGCCGTGTAATAGAATGACTTTTCTTTATACATATCTAGGATGTTAGTCTTTGCTTCGAATACGTCTCGGTCAGTAACTACCTGTCCAATTCTCCATTGGAGCTTTTTTCTCAGGTCTTTCTTTTTCACTTTGGCATTACCGATGAACTCAGGTCTGCTGTTAAGGAACGGTGCTTCTTCAACGGTGATGCCGAAAAAAATACCGTCACCTACTATCGTTGTATCAATCGCAATATAGTTGAATAATCTAAGCCGAGAAAGATTTTGAAGCGCTTTTTGTATATCTGAGCTTCGAAATTCTTCGCCGGTTTTAAGCCCCGATGTTTCTATTATCAATTGTGGGTCAGCCCATTGCGCATCGACATCAATATCGATGATTTTGTAGCTAAGTAAAAAAAGGAGGAGGATCACTTCTCTTTAAATTCTATTTTATCGCCAGACCTAACAAGGCGGATGCGTTTACCATCTTTGATATTACCTTTTAAGATTTCCTCAGAAAGGGGGTCTTCTATCAAACGGCGTATTGTTCTTTTAATGGGGCGTGCACCGAATTCAGGGTCAAAGCCTTCCTCGACCAAAAGCTCTTTGGTTGACTCTTCAAGCTCAAGCTGCATTTTTCTTTCGCTGAGACGCTCTTCAACTTCGGCGATTAGTATGTCGACTATTTTCTTCATGTCTTCCTTGTCCAACTGCCTGAATACTATTATTTCGTCGATTCTGTTTAAAAATTCAGGTGAGAAAATCTTTTTGGTTTCATCCAAAAGCCTTGTTTTCATTTTGTCATAGGAAACATCAGTCGAATCCTTTGCAAAACCCAAACTATCACCCTTTCCGATCTCAGCAGTTCCAATATTCGATGTCATGATTATTATTGTGTTTTTGAAATCGACTTTACGACCGTAAGAATCAGTAAGCTGACCATCCTCGAGTATTTGCAGTAAGATGTTGAAGACATCAGGGTGGGCTTTTTCTATTTCATCGAACAGCACTACTGAATATGGCTTTCTTTTCACTTTTTCAGTGAGTTGGCCGCCTTCCTCAAAACCGACATAACCGGGAGGTGCACCGATAAGCCTCGATACATTGAACTTTTCCATATACTCAGACATATCGAGAGCAACCAGAGAATTTATGTCGCCAAAGATAAATTCAGCAAGCCGCTTTGCCAATTCTGTTTTACCAACACCCGTGGGTCCCAGGAAAATGAATGAACCGATCGGTCGTCTGGGGTCTTTTACGCCTGCTCTACTTCGTCTAACTGCCTTTGCTATGGCGGTAATAGCTTCCTTTTGTCCAATTACTTTCTTGCTTACTTCGTCTTCCATTTTGAGTAAGCGCTTAGATTCTTTCTGTTCTATCTTGGCTACCGGGATACCGGTCCACCTGGATACAACGAAAGCAATATCTTCCTCAAGCACAGTTGGACGCGGCAACTTTTTCTTTTTTTCCATGACCGCCAGTTGCTCTTTGAGCTTTTTCTGCTTGTCGCGAAGCTTTGCCGCCTCTTCAAATTTTTGATCAGCAACTGCTTTTTCCTTCGCTATTATCACCGCGTCATACTCTATTTCTAAATCGGATAGTCGTTCATCTTTAACTATTTTGGACAGTTTGACTTTAGCGCCTGCCTCATCTATGACATCGATCGCCTTATCTGGCAAGTAACGATCTGTTATGTAGCGATTTGACAGACGTACCGCTGCTTCCAGCGATTCGTCAGTATAAGTGATGTGATGGTGCTCTTCATATCTTTCTTTTAAACCGTGCAAGATACTGATTGTTTCCTGAACCGTAGGTGGATTTACGATAATAAGCTGGAACCTGCGTTCAAGGGCACCGTTTTTTTCTATATATCTTCGGTAGTCTTCGAGAGTTGTTGCACCTACACATTGGAGTTCACCTCTTGCCAGGGCTGGCTTCAACATATTTGAGGCATCTATAGCACCTTCAGCAGCACCAGCACCCACAATAGTGTGAAGCTCGTCAATAAATATTATGATGTTCTTATTCTTGGTGACCTCATTTATGATAGCTTTTAGCCTTTCCTCAAACTGACCGCGGTATTTTGTACCGGCAACAATGGACGCCATATCAAGGGCAACCACACGTTTTTTCTTAAGAGAATCTGGCACATTAGCTGCGACGATATCCTGGGCAAGACCTTCGACGATTGCGGTTTTGCCAACACCGGCTTCACCGACTAATACGGGGTTATTCTTTTTTCGACGCGATAATGTTTGAATAACCCTTTCTATTTCATTTTCCCGACCGATGATTGGATCGAGTTTGTCATCCCGGGCAAGCTGAGTAAGGTCGCGTGAAAACATCTCTAAGGCAGAACTTCGGGGCTTGGTCTTTGTTTTGCCAGATACTACACTCTCGGGGCGGAGGAGCTGAATGATTTCATTTTTCAGGGTATCATAATCCATGCCCACAGACTCTAATATTTGAGCCCCCAGGCTTCCCTGGGTTCTTATAATACCAAGTAGAAGATGCTCAGTCCCTACATATGAGTGTCCGAAGTTCTTGGCTTCTTCCATAGCATAGTTCAGGCACAACCTTGCTTCATTGCTGAGTTGGACATCTATCTTACCACCAGGACCGATGTTGATTGAGTTTTCAATGCCTTTGCGTAACTCACTGAGTTCAATACCCAAATTTATTAAAACCATGGCACCAACCCCTTCGCCTTCCTTAATCATTGCAAGAAGGAGCTGCTCTGTACCAATAAAGCTTTGCTTTGTCCTAAGCGCCTCGTCACGGGCAAGGTGCAATATTTTTCTAACTCTTTCAGTAAACCGTTCTTGCAACTAATCCTCCTTTATTTTGCATATTCTATCCATATTTATAATTCTGTCAACCCCGTTAGATAACACACACGCTCAATTTATTGAGTAAAACAGTTATTCAGGCTGTTGATTTAGTGGAGTAGGGGCTTTAGCCCCGTCAAAAGCAATGAAATTTCATCAGTTTTCACGAGCATAAATGCCTGCCTGTGCGTTCGCCTGACTGCGAGCGTTTTCGCTCAGGCAGGCACGCAGACAGGCTCTACTCCAGTGAAAAATGACTTTTTCAACAGCCTGATTGAGTTATTAGGTAATTAAGTTATTGGAATTGAACACTACGTGTTTGAATCCCAAGGGGATTGGAAGAGAGAATGTATCAAATACCTAAACACCTAAATTCCTAAATACCTAAAGACAAATTCCAAGAAACAAAAAGAAATGGCACTGCCTCTCGAAAAACTCGAGACCTTCGGCTGGAACAGTTTTAATTCCCTTCATTTTAGATCATTCCACCCCACACCTTTATTTATCTATTTTCTTACGGATCGCACAATTTGTACTATGTACACTGATCTAGCGTTCGGTCATCACCATACAGATTAAAAAAGGTGTGTGGGTCCATTCCATCCCGCACTTTTGATGAAAGTGCGGCGATCATTTCCATCTTAATCATCATCTTCATAACTTCCCAACTTCTGTTTTTTCTTATCCTCAGAACTTCTGAACGTCTTAGCTTCTTAAGTTCATCTTTATCCCTCACCTTTACACTGTTACACGATCGAAGAGCATAAACATATTTGAAGTTCAGTATCTAACGGGGTCAAGCTATTTTCCTTGTAATTTAGACAATTCCACAGGGGATTTGTTAAGTGTCTTGTGTGTTAAGCTGCTTACCTACAACCCTTTGAGTTTTGCCCTTAGACCCTTATTTTTAGAATCAAATTCCAGGGCTTTTTCATAGGCTGCTCGTGCCTTTTCAGGCTCCCCAAGTTTTATATAAACGTCACCTAAGTGTTCAAGGATTACCCCATCTTCAACAATATCTGCAGCACGCTCCAGCTCTTCTAAGGCGTCTTCATACTTACCCATTTGATAGAATACACAGCCCCGTGAATCAATATAATACGCATTATTAGGATCAATCAATAATGCTCTGTCTATCAAATCAAGTGCATATTCAAGCCGCTCGTTTTTCTCAGCATAGGTATAACCAACATAATTCAATGCCACGGCATTTGTGGTATCTATTTGTATTATTTCTTTAAATATCTCAAATGCTTCTTTCTTTTTATTAAGTCGCTCACAGAGGTTTGCCAGGGCTTCCAGGGATGAAAGGTTGTCCGGGTCTTTCTTAAGGGCTTTGTGATATTGGAAATAGGCTTGCGTGGTTTTCCCTTGCATCTCTGCACTGACGCCCAGGAGATAATATACTTGAGTCAGGTCTGCACCGTGATACCCGGCTTCAGTAAAAGCATATTCTGCAGTCTTGAAATCCTTTAAATCAATAGCAATGAATCCGAGGTATACCCATAATTCAATGAAATCAGGGTTAATTTTAAGAGCGCTGGTGATTTCCTCTAATGCTATTTTATAATTGCCTTTGTCAAGGTGGATCTTGCCAGCATAAAATCTTGAATAGGTATCTAGAGGATCAAGGCGAGAGGCAATGAGAAATTCATCCAAAGCATGGTCTAACTTTCCAGTTTTATAGAGGGCATAACCCAGGCTTCTTCTGACATGACCATCAAAATGGTCGAGCTTGAGCACAGTATGTGCCATTTGTATTAGAACATCATACTGGTCAGTATCTGAGTAAAGATCGATTAGTCTCTTGCCGACCGTCAGAACGAGAGAATCATGTTTTAGGGTTCTCTCATAGTAGTAAATAGCTGAATCTTTTACATTGAGTAGATCAAAACCCGTACCAATCCCAATCAAAGCAGTTATGTCAGTAGTATCTAATGCATAACCTTGTCTATAGTATTCAATTGCAGCATGGTGGTCATTTGTCTTACCGGCAATTGAACCGAGTCTTACGTATGTATCTGGTGTTTTTAGGGTATCTGGCATGACAAGCAAAATATCCGTTGCTGTTTTGAAATCCTGTATCCCTTCATAAAGGACTGATAGACTGTTATATATATCGATATTCTCAGGCGCTAAATTTAGTGCCTGCTCATAGTATTTGATTGCCATGCGCAAGTCGCCTTTTCCAATATTGCCAATTGCGAGAGTATTGTAGATAGTCAGTTCTTCAGGAAAAAGCGCAAGCCCTTGCTTTGCAATAGCGATACCCCGGTCAAATTCCTTTAGTTTATACAATGCATTTGCTAATGTTGTATAGATCTCAGGGGTTTCCGGAGCTAATTCCATAACTCTTTCGTAATACGTAATCGCTTCAGCAATATTGCCTTCGAGCTCCAGATTGTTGCCAATGCTGAATAACTCGTAGGCGGTCTCAGAATTGGTGAGCAGAATTACACTTACTAAAACTCGACAAATATCGACAATAACCATAACTTATCTGGATCCTTTATTATATCGTTATTCAAGAGATTATAAGCTAATTCCAAACCGATTCTTTTACCGTTCTTACTATAAAAAGTGTTTACCTGAAAGAGATGCTGGTGATAGTAGGAAGTGTCACCTTTTGTAATGTGGAATGTTGGGTACATATCAAAGCCAATATTATTCTTCCTGAATATGTTCACAACGGATTTCAGGATAATTTCATAGTTGTAATCGGCACCAGCGTTAATATCCCAACCATGATAACCCCAGTGCGGATAACTTCCCAATTCAACACTCCATATGAACTTTTTTGAACTATGCAAACGATTTGATTTATGGAAATCAGGATCGGCAATCTGTATTCTGAATCTGTTGAATACTGGTGTTCCTTCTACCTCAAAATCTATATCGTGTATACAGTCATGCATGAAATAGGTGGCGACCATCAATCTTTTTAAAAGCAGATCAAACCCGCCTACAATGTAGTAATGCGCATACCTTGGATCAAGAAACACACCCCCGGTCTGCATTGCCATATCAAGGTCGTCACGATAGCTCATAAAAAAAGAAAAGTCTTTATGCTTGACCATTGTACAATAAAGATCAACTGAAGCGTCCATATTGTAAAGGGTAGTATCGCTATTTAGGTATTTGCCGATAAAAGCGCGGCCATGGAACTCAAGCGACAGATCTAAAGCAGATAGGGTACAGACAAATGATAATAATACCAGAATTCGGAGTATTTTCAACTTATGGTCTCGGCACAAACATCACATCCAAATACATCAGAGAACCGAGCTGTGCAGAATTCTCCGATTCTGAGGTCAGTATTTTTCATGAGCACATTGCTGTCGATATCAGGACATGCGTGTTCAGTATGACCAACATACTGGCTATTCTTATGGTGGACAAGCGTCTTGTATACCTTGCCAAGCCTCGACCTGTTGTTTTTTTCAATGAGTGACTGTTGAAGCGCTACGATCTGTTCGTATCTTTGATTGATGATTGACTCGGGTACTTGTTTAAACTCAGCAGCTTGTGTTCCATGTTCACAAAAATAAGAAAAAACTCCAAGCCAGTGTATTTTAGTTTCTTTAATAAAGTTCAATAATTCCTTGAACTCATCAGCTGTTTCTGTTGGAAAACCAGCGATTACTGTTGTTCTGATAGAAATTCCATCAATTGCCTCTAATTTTGCGAATAATTCTTGAATACGCTGTTTTGTCGCACGCCGATTCATTAATCGTAAAATCCGATCATTTATATGTTGAATTGGCAAATCAATGTACTTGCATACTTTTTTGTTTGTTCTGATTTCATCTATTATCTCATCATTAAGACTCATCGGGTGCGTATACATTATCCTTATCCATTCAATGCCTGGAATCTTAGAAATACCTTTTATCAACTCGACAAACATTGGTTTGTCGTACAGGTCTTGTCCATAGGCAGTTGTGTCTTGGGCAATAAGTATGAGTTCTTTAACACCAATTTCTGCAAGTTCTGCAGATTCCTTTAGCAGGGTGTCGAAATCAGCGCTTTTGTATGCACCTTTTATCATCGGGATAGTGCAATATGAACAACGATTAGAACAACCATCAGCTATTTTTAGATATGCGTAACCTTGGGTGGTTAGTAGACGTGCACGCGTAATTTTGGCATTTGTCTGTATTGTACGTAAAAGCTGTTCGTTTTGTTCAAGGGAGAAAAACCCGGCAACCCCTGGGAATGCGTCTTTTAATCGTTTAGCATAACGGTTAACTGCACAGCCATGCACATAGACTTTCTTATTACTGGCAATGGCTAATGCCTTTTTGATTTCTTCCTCAGTTTCTACAATTGCCGGTTCAATAAATGCACAAGTATTAATAATTATGACATCACTGTACTCTGGTATTGCGCAGATTTCCACACCTGTTGCGCCAAGCGCGCCAAGCAGCTTTTCTGAATCTACCAGGTTTTTGGGGCAACCAAGGGAGATGAGATTGACCTTCATTAATTATGCATCAGCATCGCATTCTTTAATGCCCAGCTTAAGACCGTTCGGGTTATCAAAACCGCAGGTAAAACATTTTTTGTCCATGAAGAACTCAGTATTCATCAACCTGAGTCCCTTCAGGTGGTTTGAATTCAAAAAGGCTCTTTGGCATTGTTTTGTCTATTTCAATCTTATCGAAACTGAACTTACTCTCCTGACCAGCCTGGTCTTGAATAGAAATCGCCTGTATCTCATATTTGCTTTTGTGAATGGCTATTATTATTTTTGTATATATGTCAGTCTCCTCTATAGGAAGCAGGGCAATCTGAACTGTGTTTTCCTTTTCTGATATGAGTTCAATATTGAATCGCTTGTCATAGTCTTTTAAGAAAATATCAGGGTTTATCTGGGCCGGTATCTGACCAAGGCTCTGTCTGATTGCGCGGTTTTTCTCAGGCATGTATATCCAGAGGGATGAACTGTCGCCAACATAGATTTGTGCCGGGTCGCCAATTTCCATTCTGAAGAAATTGGGTCTTTTAAAATATATCTTACCCTCAAACAACTGGCATGTCCCTGATAATTCGTCACACAAAACTTGTGTGAATTCCGCATAGAAGCTATTGAGATCATTGTATTTCTCAGTAGTCTTATCTATTATTTCATCCAGGTCTACGGCAAACAAGTGCTGGGTAATGAAAAATAACAGAAAAAACAGCAGTTTAACTTTCATGGCATCTCCTTTTTTAGGGAGCTTTGAATATTTTCTCAAAGCGCCCTTTTAGTTAAGCTTATCCAGATACCTAAGAATGTCAATATATGGAAAGAGGGCTCATGCCTTCTTTATGCCATTGACAAAGGTTGACTTATGCATATTATTTTTACATATTATAAAAAGCAACTGATCGATATCGAAAAAAGGAGTTAGGTTTGAAAGAGAAAAGCAGAATCAGAATAATCCCAAAGAAAGATTATGCTGCATTTGTTGATATTGTAGCAAATGCCTATCCGGGCATGAAGATAATAACTCCAGAAGATAAAAAGAAGGCTGTGAAACAGCTGAAGGAATCTGCCCGGTATCCAACCGTGGATTATTATGGTCTGTACAGAAAAAGTAGGCTAATGGGCGTCATGGCGCTATATGATTTCACTATAAATCTCTTTTCGACTAAAGCCAAAATCGGTGGTATCGGACTTGTTGCAGTGGATCTGTTGCACAAAAAGGAAAAGGTTTGTAGAGAAATGGTTAGTTATTTCCTGGAGCGGTACAGGAAAAAGGGCGCAAGTATGACAGCACTTTTTCCTTTTAGACCTGATTTCTACAGGAAAATGGGTTTCGGGATCGGTTCAAAAGTAGCTCAGTACAGCGTGAAGCCCCAGGATCTGGGGCGCGCAGGTATGAAGAAACACATCTACCATATGACGATTAAAGATAAAACACAGCTTGAAAGATGTTATAATAGGTTCGTTGAGAAAAGACATGGCATGATGAGTGCACGTCCGAATAAGTGGATTCAAATTTTCAAGTCTCCAGTTGTCAGAATCATCGGTTATAAAACTGGAAAGCGAGTATTAGGCTATGTCATTTTCACTTTCAAAAAGGTTCAGGAGAATAACTGGCTGAAAAATGATATTATTATACAAGAATTCATATACGAAAATAGAGATGTATTGAGCGAACTCATCTCGTTTCTCCATACTCAGTCCGATCAGATAAATCGTATCATCTACTCAACACAGGATGAGTATTTCCATTTTATACTCAATGACCCGAGGGATGGCACGGATAATATTTTAGTGCCACTTGCGCATCAATCGAATACGCAGGGCATTGGGATCATGTACCGGGTTATTAATATGAAGCGGCTGTTTGGGACAATGAAGAAACGCAACTTCAATAATCAAACATGCAAAATAAAGATCAATATCAAAGACAGCTTCTTTTCGAAGAACAATGATAGTATCGGTTTGAACATCCTAAAGGGTAGACTCATACGTGTGAATAGTGGAGATTACGAAGTTGAAGTCCGGCTCGACGTAGCCGACTTCTCATCACTTATTATGGGTGCCGTTGATTTCCGGAGCCTTTATGAATATAACCCGGCAGATATATCATCAACCCGTTATGTCGGCCCCGTTAATAGCCTGTTCTTAGTTGAGAAAAAACCAATGAGCACAACTCAATTTTAGGAGGAAAACTGAAGGTCTCAAACCGCATACTTGACAAATGAAGAAATCTGAGGAGAATTGAGTATGAGCCGTAAGACCCGTAAACAACGCACCAAGAAGAAAGCTCACAAAGTAAAGGAACGTAAAGACACCGGGATGCCGGTTGAAAAAAATAAATCCAAGGAACACAG
>Ga0209986_10002010_pt1 | contig 18987 bp, 10 predicted proteins | sample BlataG_FD_183168 | JGI IMG/M metagenome (GOLD analysis project Ga0209986, IMG submission 183168) | Deep subsurface microbial communities from Black Sea to uncover new lineages of life (NeLLi) - Black_00105 metaG (SPAdes) (version 2) | ecosystem: Environmental > Aquatic > Marine > Oceanic >... | reverse complement strand
CCTATTATGCAGCATTTCCGCAAAGGGGAAAAAGGAATTGCATTGAGTATCCCTTATCAAAAAGAACTATGCTGGACATTGGATTCCTCGGGCAATGTGTATATAGGGGAATCTCAAGCGTATGAAATTCAAGTATTTTCGTCCTTAGGGAAGCAGATTCGGCGGATTGAAAAAGAGTATGAGCAAAGCAAAGTCTTAAAGCCCGATATTGATAATTATGTGAAGGAACAATTCCAGTTTGATAAAAAAGAGGGAATATTTTGGTCAACGACCATAAAACAGAAGCTAAGATTTCCAGAGCATAAGCCTGTTTTTGAAAAGTTTTTCTTTGCTGAGGATAAGTTGTTTGTATTAAGGTCCGAGAATGGCAATAAAGAACGTTCATTTTTTGATATTTTTGACTCTGAAGGAAAGTACTCTTGGAAAATGCGGCTAAAAATCCGCCCCAGGATATGGAAAAATAACAAAATCTACACCGTAGAAAAAGACGAAGACGGATATCATGTAGTAAAGAGATATAAAGTTTTTTGGCATTTATAACTAAACGTAAAAAAACAGTGGCTTTTCCCCTATTTTTTTATATCTTCCTCATTTTTTGTTTTCAGTTGGTTTCTTCTATTTTTCTCTAACTCTTGTAATTTCAAACAAGACTGGATTGAATGCATCCGGACAGGCGTGAGTTTTTTTATCTGGATCTTCAAGCCATTCCTCTTTATCTTTCTGTCCTTAATGAGCATGTATCTTAAAAATTCATTCTTTTGGCTATAAGATGGTAATTGAGGAGAGAATAGTCAAATTGACAAAATAAAAACCTTCCCTTACGCTATAAAATAAAGTATAATATTTCTATAGAACATATAGGAATAAGGAGGTATCATGAAAAAAAAGGCAATATACATCGTCATGATTCTTGCTTTTTTGACAGGATGCATCAGCCAAAAAACTATATCAAAACAGGAATCTCTAAGTACTGAACAGCCAAATAACGGAGAGAAAACCATGATAAAAAAAGTGGAAAAAACAAATAATGAATGGAAAAAAATGCTTACTCCAGAACAATACCGCATCATGAGAAAACGTGGCACAGAAAAATCTTTTTCAGGCCAATATAATGATCATTATGAAAAAGGTATATATTACTGCCCAGGATGTGATACTCCCCTATTTAGTTCGGAAACCAAGTATGACCACGGCTCTGGCTGGCTGAGCTTCACCGCTCCTTTCGACGAAAATCATATCGAATATTTAGAGGACAATTCTTTGTTCAGGAGAAGAACCGAGGTAAGGTGCGCTGTTTGCGGCGCCCATCTCGGACATGTCTTTGATGACGGCCCAGGACCAACACATAAACATTACTGCATCAATTCAGTGAGTTTGGATTTTAAGCGCGCAGAATCACAACCTGAATCAGAATCCAACCACTCAGAAAAATCAGATAAGAGCGCTAAAAAAAAGGTAAAGACGGAAAATGCAATCTTTGCCGCAGGATGCTTCTGGGGAATTGAAGATAAATTCAGAAAGACTCCCGGCGTTATCTCAACAGAGGTCGGATACACTGGGGGACATATTAAAAACCCTACTTATAAACAGGTATGCACCGACAAGACAGGTCATGCAGAAGCCGTTAAAATAACATTTGATCCAATCCTGATTAGCTATGAGGAACTATTGAAAGTATTTTTCAGTATTCATGACTCCACCCAATTAAACCGTCAGGGCCCTGATATCGGCAGACAATACAGGTCGGCCATCTTCTACTACAACGATGAACAAAAAATGGCTGCTGAAAAGATAATCAAAGAACTTGAGAGCTCAGGCCGCCCTGGTAAATCCATCGCTACAGAAATCGTTTCTGCTTCCAAATTCAATAAGGCTGAGGAATACCATCAACAGCATTATGAAAAACTAAAGAAAGACAGTAACGGGCAATACGGAACAGATAGCTGCCTAATATAAAATTACAATAAATGGGAATTTATTAAAGTTTCCAGACTTACTCAGTTATAAAGAAATTATCCTCTTGCTAGTACGAGTATTATTTGCTTTTTAAGTTTTTATCTGTCCTCCCGTTATCATACATCCCCATTACGCCTTTTACCACTCCATCTTCTTTGATGATTTTTATACGGAAATAGCCAATCTCCTTAAGCATGAAGAGGTCATTTGATAGAGGTATCATTCTATATTTGGGCCTACCAGTTCTCTGATAGTAGAGTTCTCCGTTTTCAAAGGTTATAGTCCTGGGGCCGTATTTTCCTGCATATGATCGTAAAGTCTCTGGCTTGACTTTGACAGGATTTAACTCTGCTTTTAATGATTCCGCATGCCACTCATATCTGGATTTATCATCTTTGTCTTTTGTGCTGGAAGCTAATTTTTCCAGAGCCTTCAGGTGTGCGGTTGTCAAGGCATCCTCTTGCGGAACCTCTATGTGAGGTTTCACTCCTACTCCCTCCCAGTTGGTCTTTGTAACGGGATTTATAGCACGTCCTTTTGGAACATTGAGTATAAAGTTATCATTAACAACCATTGGCCCACCAGGGTGGGCGCCACCACCTGTTGTTTCTCCGATTAGGGTTGCTCGCTTTAAGTTTTTTAAATTATAGCTAAATTCTTCAGCGGCAGAAAAAGTGCGCCTGCTGGTTAGAACATAAATATCAATATCAGGGATTTTTTTTCCAGGAACATGCGGCAGTGTCCAAGTTTGCATGGTCTCATCACCGGGGCGCCAGTAAAAGGTGTTCAAGTGTACTGGATCATCGTCATAAAAGTAACTTGTCAGTAATTGAATCATTTCTGCACTTCCTCCGCCATTATTTCTAAGGTCAATAATCAAGGTCTCGCAGTTGGCAAGAAGATTCATGGCTGCCACGGCGGTCTCGCCAGCGTATTTGGGATCAGCGAACTGCCTCAAATCAAGATATCCGATATTCCCGCTTAAGATTCTTACCTCATTGAATCCGAAATTCGTTCTCCTCAGCCCTTTAAGCCGTAATTCAAGAAGCTCTGGATCATCCCTGTTCTTTTCTCTCCGTGTCATTCGCTTTACTGCTTCGGGATCGTAGCCCACTCGAATATGTAAGTCTTTGCTTATTTCTCTTAGATCTTTGCCTAATTGGTCTGCGAACTCACTGGGGGAGGTTATTTTCTTATAGTCTCCTTTTTTCAGCTTTCCTGAAAGGTGACTGCTCATCTTTTTCGCAGTTTCGGGGTAAACATAATTATCCTCTAAAATTTTGCTGATTTTATTTACCACCTGCTCCTGCTCATCCTTGTTTACTTTTAGTTCCTTTTCTTGGCTAAATCCATTGACATTCAGGGCAATGATAATAAAGATTGTTAACAAGACCTGAAGGGTAAGCGTAAATCCATTTTTCCTTAATTTCTTTTTCTCAATAAAGCCACAATTTTTTTGTTTTCTCATGATCCTCCTTTCCTGTTTTTCTTTATTTCTCAAAGGGATTTATATGAATCCGGCTGGAACACTATCGCAATCGTTTCCGACCGGGCTTGATGGATTATAAAAAAATTGCAAAAAACCACAATAAGAATCAGGGAATTACAATTTTTTCTCTTTCCCGGTCCCTGTTTTGATTTAGATATTCAACCAGGATATCTATAGGCCAGAAACAACAACGTCCTTGAAGACCAGACTCGGTGTTCGCCAGGAAGAATAGATCCACGGGTCATTGGCAACTTCTATAAGGTTGTTCCAGAATTTGAGGTGATTTCCAGCAATGTTCATCTCAGCAACAGCTTGCACTGGCTTGCCATTCTCAAAAAGCTTGCCGAAGATTCCAACCGAGGCATCGCCAGTGGTCGAGTTGGAGTTTCCGCCTATGAATCCAGTTATAAAAATGCCTCTCCCGAGGTCCTTCATTATTTCTTTCACTGAGCGCTTTCCTGGAGGAATGATCAGATTGGATTTTCCACCTGTAGTCGGTTCCCAGCCCAACTTCCTGCTGTAGTACCAATCAACATAGAACTCTTTCAGTACACCCGAGTCAACCATGATTCTCTTCTTTGTTGCAAATCCATCATCATCGAACAAGCTACTGCCAAAACCACCCTTAAGGAACGGATCATCAATCAGTGTGAAATGCTTGCTGGCAATCTTTTCCCCTTTTTTGTCTGCAAGGAATGATCGTTTTTGCTGAACATTAGAACCATACATACCATCCAAAAAACCATCGAGTATCCTTGGAACATTCCTATTCTCGATAATGATCGGCAAGGTCTCGGTTTTCATCTTTTTTCCTCCAAGAAGATCGAGCGTTCGTGTTGCTGCTTCAGCCCCGATTTTTTCAGGCGTCGGCATGTTCTTTCTTATAACTGAAGCCACGAAGTGGTAACCACTTGGACGCCGGTCACCTTCACCCTGAGCAGTCATGGAAGCACCGGCTTGGAAGAGAGTATATTCCTCAGAACCTTCAAAGCCGTTGCTAGCCATCATGAGTAATTCACCACGGCTGTCGATTTCTCTTGCTGTGACTGAAATAACCTTCTTCCCACCTTTGGCTATACAAGACTCCTCTATGGCCTTCACCATGTTGTGTCTGTCTTCAGGGCTAAATTTCTTATAGTCAGGATCGAGTTGTCCTAAATCAAGCTTGGCCCTCCCTTTGTAATATTTAGGATCGGGCAAAGTGCGGTAGGGATCCTCTTCCAAAAGCTTTGTCGTGGCGATGGCGTTCGTTATAAAGTCCTTCAAAGCGCTCTTGCGCAAATCTGAAGTGCTCTGGGAAGAATATCGTCCGTTCACAAAGATTAAGATACCAAATGACCTTGTGGAAGCTTCTTTAATAGTCTCTGGCTTGCGCTCCCTGTAGCTGATATCGACAAATCGCCTGCTGCTCATACGCACCCGGCACTCATCAGCGCCAGCGGATTTCGCAGTTTTAATTGACCAAGCAACCAAATCATACATTTCTTTATTCATATCCACTCTCCTTTCCTCATCTCTTTACCCCGCCTACAGTCATCGACTTCACCAGACATGTCGGCTGGCCGAAGCCGCAGGGAACAGCCTGTCCGCCTTTACCGCATGCTCCGCCGCCGCCCCCGTACATTTCGAAGTTATTCGCTAACATGGTCATGTTTCTCAGCATCTTCGGTCCATTGCCCATGATGTTTACATCTTTGATGGGCGCGGTGAGCTTTCCGTTTTCGATAATTCTTCCCTGGGATACGTAGAAGGCGAAATCACCTTCGCCAATTCTCACCTGTCCATTACTTACATCCTGGATGTAAATGCCTTTTTTCACGCTCTTAATTACATCCTCTGGTGTACTCAATCCTGCCAGCATATAAGTGTTACGCATTCTTGGCTGAACAAAATGCTGATAGCTCTGACGACGCCCGTTGCCCGAGGATTTCACTTTATAATGCCGTGCAGAAATCTTATCGTACATGTAGCTGGAAAGGATCCCTTTGTCGACCAGCACTGTTTTCTGGCCAGGGGTAGCCTCGTCATCAGTGTTAATGGAGCCCAAAAGTTTCGGTATAGTGCCGTCGTCAACGATGGTCACAAAGGATTCTGCGACTTTTTTACCGAGCATAGTAGAGTAGGTGGATATCTTTTTGCGGTTGAAATCAGCTTCCATCCCGTGTCCTATGGCTTCATGAAGCAGAACTCCTGTAATACCTGGACCCAGTACGACGGGCATCTCTCCAGCGGGAGGTTGAACCGCATCGAAAAGAACAAGGGACCTGTCCACTGCTGTTTTGGCGATCTCTTCAGCCACTGCCTGAGTGTAAAAAGAGAAATCCATCCGGCCGCCAAGATTCCATCCTGCTCTCTCTCGCTTGCCGTTCTTTTCCGCTACTACGGTAGCATAAAGGTAGTTTCTTGGCTGCAGATCTTCAGCTTTTGTACCGTCGCTGGTAACCACCAGTATCCGTTTCTGTTGGTCATAAAACCCTGCATTTACTTTGACTATCAGGGGGGAGAGAGCAAAGCATTTGTCGTTTGCGGATTGTATCATCGGCAGCTTGGATTTAAGCGGAACAGAAGTGAGCAGTGTCTTGAGCGGGTAGTAATTTTTCATCTTGAGAGGCTCGAACTTGCCAGCGGGTTTTTTTGCCTCAGCGCTGGAGATTGTGGCGGCGGTAGAGGCGGCATTCAGCATTGAATTCTCTTCTAGCTCCTGCGTGAATCCATAGCCTACTTGATCACCTTTCACGGTCCGAATACCTACGCCAAGATCAACGGTGCTGAGGGCCTTGTTGACTTTGCCGTCTTCCAGTATAATCCTGTTAGTGATCGTATGCTCAAAAAAGAGATCGGCGAAATCCCCTCCCCTGGACAATGCCTTAGCAAGGACCTTCTGGCATAGACTGTCTGTAATGCCAAATTCATTTTCAAAATAACCTGAAGTGTCCGCACGAGCAAGACTATACAAGCCTCTCGGCAAAAGGGGCGTTGCTATGGTAACTGCTGCCGCCGCAGCACCGGTCTTGATAAAGGAACGTCTGGAAATTTTTTTCATGAGTCCTCCTTTTTTTTATTGCGTGTTAAAAAAGATAATTTGACCAAAGATATAACTTGGCCATAAGATTGCATGAGATACAATAATCCTCTCTAAATATATTATACGGCATGTCTTTGTAAAAAGTTGCAAATTTTTGCTAAAGCATCTTTTTTATCTTGCTTGGAGATAAAAAGTAAAAAAAGACACTTCCACTTTGACTTGAAGGATGAAAAAAGGACTTGTTCGCTTTTTTAATTTTAAAAAAGGGGCCTGTCCCCATTTTTAATTTTTAGCGCCTTTCTTCTGAAGTAATCGGACTATTTTTTTACGCTTCAGAGTTGTTGCCTGTTTGAGGGCAGTAGAGCCAAAATTGTCTTGAGCATCGATATCTGCACCAGCATCTAGCAAAACCTTGACTGCCTTATCCGCGCCTGTCATTGCAGCAATCATCAGGAGCGTCCGACCATCCAAGTTTTTGTCGTTTACGTTCGCTCCGGCTTTAAGCAGTTCCTGTATGATTTCAAGGTGACTCTCGGCGGTCGCTTCTATAAGGGCTGTATCCCCATCGTATTCTCTTGCCATGATATCTGCTCCGGCCTCCAGCAGAGTTTTGACAATTGCGGCCTTACCACTGTTTGCCGACCTTGTTAAGGCTGTCCCGCCGTACTTATCTCGTGCATTCACGTCGGCACCCGCCTTTAAGAGGACCTTTACTGTAGCAGCATGGCCGCCTTTTGACGCCCATATCAAGGCTGTCTGACCCATAAGCTTCTCTTTGGCATCAACCTTGGCGCCTTTATCCAATAGAACCTGTGCGACCGGAGAATGGCCGTTCACTGCAGCGAGCAACAACCCGCTCCAGCCATCTTCATGCCTCATATTTGTTGTGTCTGCTCCATTGTCCAATAATGCGCTTACGGCTTCAGCATCGCCTCGCATTGCCGCAAAGAGCAAGGCCATCTCACCATCGACCCTGAGCACCGCTCCCCTGCTCAGGAGGGCAAGGGCAGCCTGAGGATTCAATGGTCTTTCCCTCTTTGCATTGACAGCCAAATAGCGCGGGACATAAGCCTCGAGCGGAAGCAGCGCTAAGGCTGTTTCTCGAGGGGCGCCAGCTTCCTGAAGTAGTTTCACGACCTCGGTGTGATCTAGCGCCTCTGCCATCATCATGGCTGTCCGTCCATTGGTTGATGCTGCCTTAACGTCTGCGCCCTTATTTAGTAGGGCCTGCACTGTAGCTTTGTTCCCGGATAAAGCAGCCAGCATCAATGCTGTCTCATGGTAGGCTTTCCCCTTCGCGTTTACGTCCGCACCTTCTTCCAGCAGCGCTTCCACAACTTTAGTCCGGCCGCTTGATACTGCCAACAGGGGCGTTTGGCCAGCAAATCCGGATCTTGCATCGACATTAGCTCCCGCACCTAAAAGTGCCCCCACAATATCTAAGGATCCGCGATAGACTGGCGCAACCAGAGCTGTCTGCCCGAACAAATTCTTGGCATTTACATCTGCCCCACGCTCCAGCAGGAGCTTAACTATGGGAGTGTGGCCTCTGCTTGCCGCCTGATGTAATGCAGTTTGATTCTGCTCATCTCTCGCATTAATGTCTGCACCGCTGTCAAGTAAAGCTTCAACGACCTCAGAATCGCCCTTGTTGACCGCATTTATCAAAGCCAATCCGGTATCAGGTATTTTTGCTTCCAAGACAAGAGCCAGTAGACGATCAACTTCTTCGACACCAGGTCTCCGGAGAGGAATATCCGAGTTGACTCGGTGGACGACAACAAGACTTGCCCAGGGAACTATATAGAGTCGATGGACGTTTATGCCGGAGGTCCAGTAGACATTGTCTTTAAGTCTAAGGCCACCGGGCAGCAGCTTTCCTTTCAGGTACATCCTCCAATTTGTATAGCCGTAAAGAGTCTTTGTTCCGTAATAAACAGAATATGGAGTCCAGCTCTCCCTGATCCATTTAGCGGGAACGATTTCCTGGCCACGCCATTGGCCGTTGCGGAGATACAACAGGCCGAATCGGGCCAAATCCCGGGCCGATATACGGAAGGGGTACGCGGGAAAACGAGTATTCACGTTATCACCGTGGCTGCCGCGGAAGTATGTGCAGTCTTCTACAGAGAAATCTTCCATGTCCAGAGGATCAGCAATGCGTCGTTTGAATTCTTCGAAGAGCTTGGTTCCGGTTTCTTGTTCGAAAATTGTCCCCAATACATTGAAATCCCAATTATTGTAATGAAAAAATGTTCCAGGCAGGTGGCTACCGCGCGGAGGATTATCAAACGATCCGCCAAGGTACAAAGCCGGAAGATAGATGCCAGACCGGCCTTTAAGCAGATGTCGGATTGTGGCTTGTTTTTCAGAAGCTGTAAGCGGTTCGTTATCATCAATCCCCAGCTCTTCTAATGTGGCCTCGAGATCAATATGACCCTCATGGACGTGGATTCCAAAGATGGCATTAAGCAGGCTTTTACGCATGGAATGTGCCCGGAAGTGCCTCGAGGTATCGCCCCATTCATCAAGGATAAGGCCATCGACAACAATCACAACAGCGGCGCTGCCGATCTTTTCAAAATGTTCTTTTGCGAGCTCAAGCTTCTCCGACGACCAGCCCAGCGCCTCTGGGCGGCTAGCCTTCTCCCAATGCTCTCCTGGATATCGCTGCCGAGCGAAGGAATGAAGGGAGGGCAGTAGGATCATGCCCAACATAACTGTAGCTAAGACGGCAGCCTTCTGCCGAAATCTCAGCAATTTAAGGGTACGCAAGAGAAAAAATAATGACTCTTTTACTCCGGATTTACTCATTGGCCTGATCTCCTTCAAATAGGTCGAGGATCGCCTTATGTCCTCAAACATCATTTATATCCTCTTGATATTTATTTTCAAGAGAAAAATTACATTATTTTAAAGAACAAAAAAAGAAATAACATAATCCTCAACATAAATGTCGAATTTGGCGACTGGAACTTGGTAAAATGACGGAGAGTTTTAGGACAAAATTGATTTTTCGTAATTCTCTATTGAGGAGAAGCGCTGAGGAGCGTCAAGCAGGATTGAGTCCTCATCGGCGTAAGCAGTGGCGCCACTTAATTTTAGCAGGACCGAAACAAAGACTTTCAAAGCATCCTGCTGATCTTGAATCCCAGGGGAAAATTTTGTCGCGTCAAAGCTTGTGCTTAATAGCCTGATAGTGCGAATCTTGCGATCATTTGTCTTCGGATCATCCAGAAAGAGGTCAATCAACTGGAAAGGCATTTCTTGGTCAAGTGCAATTTCAGCGACAGCGATGGACTTTACTTTATTGAGTGGAAGCAATTGCTGGCCGATTTCATCCATATTCAAGGCTATTTTCCCATCGTTCACGCTTAGTGGAGTTGCTTTGACTGCCATTATGAGCTGATTTGGAGAGAGGCTTCTTTTAGGTTTATCAGGCTCAACAACAGGCTGGACTTCGGGACTTAATTCTGACTGGTCTTCAAGTTCGACTGCCGGCTGGCTACCAGGCTCTGCTTCAGGCAGGGCATTGGGACCTGGTCCACGTTGCCCTCTGAGCTCTTCTTGAGTTTGACCCACGGAATCAGCTAGAGGCTGGACTTCGGGCTCATCTACAGGCTGTCCCTCGAGCTCGACTCCTGCTTGCCCTTCGGGCTCATCTACAGGCTGACTTTCTGCCTCTACTACAGGCAGACTTATAGTGTCAGCTAGAGACTGGACTTCGGGCTCAACTACAGGCTGCTCTTCAGGGCTTAACCCCAACTGGCTTTCGAGTTCTGATGTTAGCTGTTCTGTATTGCTGACTACTGCATGTGCCTCTCCCATATCGCTTACGGGAGGAGATTCTGGAAGTCTACTTTGTAATTCTTTCAATTTTGTCTTTAATACATCCTTCTGCTCATCAGTAATTCCCGGATGTTTGAGAGAGAGTTCGATCACTTTTTTTGCTATTTCAGGGCTATGTTCCGAAGCAGCACTGGCAAATTTCTGCAATAATCCAGGAGATGAATTCAAATCAACTTCTTCGATAAGTTCACTGGCCAGTTCTTTTGCTTCCTTATAATCTTGATGCCCGGTCAAATATGTCATAAGCATAAATTTACATGTCATGCTGATGGAGGCTTGAGGAACTTTCTCCTTTAAATCCGCAAAATGTGCAAAGGCAACATCCATTAGATCATGTCTTATCTCGCTCTCTATCATTCTGACATAAAATTCTGCCGCTTCTTTTTCCTTTCCCAGCTCTTTTCCTTGATTCCAAAGACCTTCTACCACATCCTTATCCATAGGATTCTTTCTTGCTGCAACCAGGAGGAGGGCATATGCTTCATCCGACTTTCCTTCGTTTATTTTATGAGTGGCTTCTTCAAACGCTTTATACCCTTCATCCACAAAGTGAACTTGAGCTTCAATCTTGGGATGAACATATTTTTCTTCTATCTTGAAACGCTTCATTCCCGCAGCCACAACAACACCAAGGATAAATCCCCAGATATGTACCCAATGGGCTACACCGCCACCCTCAGCATTGACTGAGTCAATTGCATTGGCACTGAAAATTTCTAAGGCCAGCCATATCGGAAGCATCACCCAGGCGGGAGCTTTGAAGGTTCCGTGAATGATGAAGAAGAAAAAGAAAAACTTGATTTTCGTTCTCCAGTATCTTATAAGAAAAGCCCCCATGAGGCCGGCAATAGCCCCTGACGCTCCAATCAATGGTCCGGTAAAATTGGGATAGTACAGAGAGAACATATAACCTGAAAATAATCCCGCGATGATGTAAAAAACAGTAAAAATGGGTCTTCCCCAGACATCTTCAATGAAAGGGCCGGTCAAATAAAGGAGAAGTAAGTTTCCGATCAAATGCATCCAGCCGCCATGGATAAACATATAGGTCACAAGACTAATAAAAGATTTTTGGGCTGGAATGAATCCATATTTCCTATAAGGAACATCCTCTATAGTGTTTTTCAACTTCTGAGATAGTTGATCTAGTTTCTGCTGTTCCTCATCTTGAAAAAGATGGATTTTACGAGATTCCCTTCTGCCGTAGGTGGCGAGCATTTCCTCAACATCTTCATTTTCTTTTTCTCCAAAAAGCAGCTTTTTAGTTTCCGGATCAAGATTGAGGTATGGATGTTGGATATAATAATTCAAGAGTTCCTTTGCTGTGCTTTCTAACTCTTCGCCCGTCTTTCTTATCTCAACTGATATTAGTATATTTACGAATAAACAGCATGCCATTATGAAGAACGATACCCAGGGGAGCCTTCGAACTTTGTTACTTTCATGGCTAATTGGAATAATCATATTTTTATCTTTTCCTTCTAATGGCCTGCATTTACTTTAGATCTTCTGTTCGATAAGAATTAATCCTTTAATTACTTCATCTTAAACTGGGTTAGGTATAGCACTTTACTTTCGAGCATTGGACAACCGTTACCCGGAGCATGCACACAGGCAAGTATCTCTTGATTTGCAATTTACCCTGTTTAATTGCATGTTCCAGATTAATATTTAAAATGAAATTTTGTATTTTTGACGAAGATAGGTCAATCGCCTTTTGAGATGAATCGACGGGTTATTTTTCGATGATACAAGGGGGAAATAAATTGATAAGTAGGAGGGTTCCAGCCTGTCCCCTGTTTGTGCTTTCTATTTTTTCTAATTTTCGATGATTTTGTACTCGTAATACTGCATGCCGCGCATACTATCCAACAGGAATAGTCTATTATTTATGATTCGAATATCATCCACAAATTGATTCAGGGGCAGTTTCCCGAGCAATATGCCGCCTGGGGCATACACTTCCAGTTGATACACATCTGTTTCTCTAACGTCTGTATTTCCGCCGACGGACATACCCACTGACCTTGCGCCGCCCGCTCCTTGTGTTACCCGCACACCTATATTTACACTCTCCTCTTCTTTTATCTGCCTTTTCAAGGTAACAATCCATATTCTTCCTTTATTATCAACAGCGATTCCATTGGAGCACCTGTTCATTTGTGGTTCCTGCATTGAAACCATCCCCCCTTCTCTTTTGATGTTCCCTTTAGTTTTAGGAGGGTCTGTGCTGTAGTTTAGCTCTCGATCTGCTTTCCATGAAATTTTTCCCTCGATTGAATATTTCTCTATACGGTTTTGGTAATCAAAGGCAACATACGTATTTTTATCTTTGTCAATTGCAAAATGAAACCGGTTCCCCACCCTGTTTATGAGGAAATCTTTATAATTCCGTTGTTCGCCGAAGTTCCTCTCTATATCCCCATCTGAATTTAACACCCTGATAATCTTAGGAAGTTCTTTATTTTCTTCGGTTGACCGCAGCGAAATGCTGAAGAAGCCCGCTCCTCTTCCCATAATCATATGGTCAGACTCGGAAACTCGTAAGATGCCGGCAGGATCTTTGGGAAAGGATATGGTTTTATAATCTTTCCCATCGGGTTTTAAGACCTGGACTCTTTGATTTCCCGGATCAGATATATGCAAATATCCTCTGGAATCCACATCTAATGACAAGGGATAAATGAACTCAGCAGGTCCCTGGCCTTTGTTGCCGATGGTGGTTATATACTGGCCGCCAGGAGTGAATTTTTGAATTCGGTGGTTACCGGAATCCAGGATATACATATTTCCTTGGCTGTCCAGAGCAATATCCGAAGGCATATAAAACAGAAAATTATCATCTTCAGCTTCAATGGTTCCGATCGTTCTAACCAGCTCTAAAGAGACCTTGGAGTTTTTACCCCACGTGCCGGTCTTCCCGTTATGGACAACACGAACGCCATCAATGGTTTCAACCTTTTGAGCAAAAGAAATTGAAAAAGCGAATGACATAATAACGACAAAATAACCAATAAACCTTGAAAGTTTCTTCATTTCGACCCCTCTCAAATAGACTCTTTTTTAATATTATAACGGAATATGTTTAAAAATCGATGCAAAATCAAAAAATCTTCTTGATACAGAATAGTAACAAAAAAAAGAAAACCAACTTGTATTATAGACCAATAGGAAATTATATCCCTATAGGATAGAACAACTCAAGATAAAGTAAAATGATAGGTTCCTTACTCTTGTTTTCCGAATACTATCAGCCACGGATTCTCCTCCAATCGGATATTGCTCTATTCACATATTCAAGGAATTGATCACGCCTGCTGGGCGATACTCTCCAATTCAGTCCTCTCTTCCTGATGATTTCTATTTGGGTGCTGAAAGAGGTTATTGAACTGAAGCTACTAAAAACTATTATTCCCCTCGCAGGCTTCACTGATTCGATGTTATCAAAAGAAACATTCAGATAAAATTGGCCGAATTTTATCTTAATTCTGTCTTGAAGAACATAAATCTTTTTTGGCAGAAGCAGCCAATAAACGACCAGGACAAAAGGAACCGAAGCAAAGAGAATGATAGCTCCGAAATTTGATTCGGTTTCGGACTCGCTGGGAATAACATCCGAGTAATGGGCATCGATATAAAATAAAATTCCTATGGCTATAAGTAAAATGATTGGAAAAACAAGCGCAACTTTAACCCACATGTCATACTTTATGCTATCCTCAAAAAGGACCAAGTTCATATCTAATTACCTGTCTATTAAGGAAAATCTGGACCGATCCCCATTTTTGAAATGTAGCACTTTGGGAACGTCCGCCTACTTGAGGCCGGCGAGCCGCTTCTTTGCCTCCTCAACCTCTGATGTACCAGGGTCAGCATTTTTCCAGAGGTCGAGGAACCTTTCATATTGATCGATGGCTTTGCCCTTCCAGCCTTTCTCCTCATACAATCTGGCTAACCTGTAATGATACTTGGGATGGATCAAATATCGCCCCTTAGTATTCGGGTCAAAAGTAATCAACCGCTCATATTCGGCAATGGCCCTGTCTAAATCCCCTTTCTGTTGATAAGCCCTGGCTATTACATCCTTAAGGAAAGGTGTGTTATAGCCTATTATCTGGCTAGTGTTTTGAAGCACAGGTGGACTGGGAGGTGATGCTTTTTCGAAAACTGAAATAGCCTTATCATACGAGCCTTCAGCGAGCAATATCTCAGCCTGGAGAAAATCGATATAAATTGCCGCTGCCTCTTTATCGCCTGGGACTAACTCCGGAAATAATGAGTTCAGTTCTGCCAGTCTGGCCTTTGCCGAATCTATCCGTCCTTCTCCCAATTCAATTAAACCCAGAAGGAAACTGTAGTGACTTTTAAAAGATGATGCGCTTCCGGGATTATACTTTAAATAAACATCGAGCCAGTTTTCATTATATTGCCGGCTGAGTTCAAATTCTCCTCTGTCATAATAAACCCATCCTTTAAACCATTCTCCATAGGCTTTTCCAGTGATGCTCCCTGCAGCTTCAGCAAATTCTTCGGCTTTCTGAAGATCGACAAGAGACTTTTCCAAGTTGCCAAGCCAGAAGTGATAAAATCCTTTATACAGGTACCCTTCTCGTTTGGCGCCTAGAGAGGAAGCCATGGCAATTTCTTTATCAACCCATTTCATCGCCTCAGGATAATCTTCTTTTAAAGCACAGATGTATCCAATTTTAAGGGAAACTTCAGAAAAATCAGGTTTAACTTCCAATACTTCTTTGTATTTGGCGATTGCCTCATCGAGCCTTCCCATCAGAAAATACGCTTCAGCCGTAGAATCGAGGGGATTAGCATCTCCAGGATTCAGAGATGCATATTTTTTAAAATGCTCTATTGATTTCTCAAAATTCCTCATATCTGCATACAAGTAGCCGAGCGCATTATGGGCTTCGCCATAATTAGGATCCAGCTCCAGGGCTTTATTGTACTCTTCTAATGCTTTGTCATATTTTCCATCAGCACGGTATAAAACACCCAGCCAACCATGAAACAATTTCTCTTTGGGATATTTCTTTGCTGCCTGTTGCATGATACGGAGCCTTTTTTCTCGATTTCGTTCAATATAGCTAGCATAATTTGCTTCAATGAACAATCTCTCTTTATCGGTTACTTTATGCGATAAGGCTTTGGCTTTTTTAATAGCCTCGTCTCTCGCACCAGTATTTCCTACCCAACCGTATGAACCAGCAAGGTAGCCATAGGCCGTAGCAAAGTCCGGGTCAAGCTCAACAGCTTTCTCTAAGAAACCTATTGCATCTTCGTAATAGAATTTACGTACCATCTCCGTGCCTTCCATAAAATATTTGTAGGCTTCCATAGAACTGGTTGTTGCATCAGTTATCCCTACTTTGGCAGGTTCAATTCTTTCCCTGGCCAGGCCAATCCCTTCAGTTATTTCTTTGCTCAACTCGTCAATCTGTGTTTTCAAAATGCTGTCAACCCCCATTCCTTTTGAGCTGGCACTCTTTAGCAGCTTTTTGGTCTCTACATCTAAAACCTTTATATCTGTAGCGAACATATTCTCTGCTTTGATGAAACTGCCCAAAATAATGGATTCAACGCCTTCCATGCGGCACAGCTTAAATCCTAAATTCTTGCCAATGGTCTCCGTATCTTTCTTTCCCATCTGCTCAAGAAGATCACTCATCCTCTCCCAGGTGACCACATAAAGCTGTCCAGTCTGCTCAAGACTGGTGATTAAAAGGTTAGGAATGGCCTTCTGCAGATAGTCATAGGCTTCATCTCCCGTCTGATTTTCAAAGCTTACAACCGCAATTGAGTTTTCAATCTTTGGAGCAAGCACAGCATCCTTCTGTGGGAGAAGCTGCCAGATGACAACTGCGGCAATGATTACAGCAATAACGACTAGAGCTGGGATTAGGAGCTTCTTTACGCCGAAGGTTACGGTAATCTCTCTCGAAGTGATCGGCTTTCGTTCTGGAATAATTCTTTCAGTGGTGGGAATTCCTTTCTCCATCCCGGTTAGTTCCGTGCGCACTTCACCTGCACTCTGATACCGCTTGTCTTTATCTTTTTCCAGACATTTCATTATCACACCGCTGAGGTCTGAAGGCAGCTGAGAGTTTAATTCTCCGGGTTCTCTGGGTATCTCGCTCTTTTGTTTAACTCCGATAGTGAAAGCCGTGTCTCCTTCAAAAGGCACTCTTCCTGTCACCATTTCATAAAGGATAACTCCCAACGAATAAATGTCAGAACGCTGGTCCACATCTTTTCCCTCTACCTGTTCAGGAGACATGTATTCAGGCGTTCCGATCATCACTCCTGCGCCTGTCATCCCTTTGCCCTTCAAAGAGCGGGCTATCCCAAAATCCATAATCCGAGCCTTCCCTTCCTCATCAACCATGATGTTCTGCGGCTTTAAATCACGATGCACGACTCCCAATTTATGCGCTTCTGCTAATCCCTCGCACATCTGCCTGGCTAAGGAAATAGCCTGTCCTGCGCTCATCTGCCCCATCTTCCTGATCAACCTTTTCAGGTCTTCTCCATGAATATATTCCATCGTGATATAATGCGTGCCTTTTTCCTCGTTGAGGTCATACATCTGGCACACATTCTCATGCCGGATCTTCCGCGAAAATTTAAGCTCGTTGCTGAACCGTTCTATTGTATTTTTATCAGAAGCAATTTCTAGCCTAAGAAGTTTAAGGGCTATTTTCTCTTTTATCTTTGTATCCATCACTTTATAAACTCTGCCCATGCCGCCCTTTCCCAACTCTTCAATAATCTGGTATCTGTCAGCAAAGGTAGTGCCAGTAGTCAATTCTTCGTTGTGTGTCTCTATGGTCTTGGTGGGCGCGGAAATTTCCCCTGGGGAAAGAAGTTGGGTTCCACACTTACCACAATATAAGGTATCCTCGGGGTTTTCATTTTGACATTTAGGACATTTCATGCGTTTTATCCCTTCCTAATGTTTGGCAAAAGAATAGCAATTAATAAGGGAAGAGTCAAATTTGAAAACACAGAAACAGCAGCAGTAATATAGGAAAGTACGGCAGGCTTTCTTCCAAATACTTATTTGGTAATATTTGGCAATTTATGAGGACTGTCTCCGTCTTTTCAGTAATCTCCCCTTTATCCTCAAGAAGAGATTGCCACGCTCCGCTCGCAACGATAACTATTAGATTCAAAAAGTAGCTTGTCCCCTTTTTCCCCCTGTCCCCTTTTTTCCTGTTTTTTTCCTTTTTTTCAACCTGAAACTTTATTATTAATTGACCGTATAATAATATGAATTTACAATGTTCCTTTATATAGGTCTATAAAATCCAAATTTCATCATAAATAATAAAGGAGGAAGCACATGATACGAAAAAACTTGATCATAGCAATTTTATGTGCATTCGCTTTTCAAGCCTTGTATGGCCAGATGCCGGGTGAAAAAAGCTACCATGATGAGCCGGTTATGCCCGGGAGCAAAAAAGGAGAACGAATCCAGTCGTTAATCGCAACCGTTAATTCCAATGATCCTGGCAAGATAAGCCGTTTCATGAATGAAGAATGTACAGAGAAATTCCGAAATTTTGCGTCCATGGAGGAACACATCAACGTATTCCTCGGCTTTCGCCGCACAACCGGAGGAGTTGATTTTCACAGCATCCGTACCTATGTCCCTGAACGTAAAGAGACTATTGTGATTCTCAAAGACCGCAACTTTGAAAGCTGGCGGGCATTCGCCATGACATTCGATAAGTCAGAAAATCTTTTAATCGCTGGCCTTAATTTCAATATCGCCCGCACGCCTTCAAACGTGAAGGGATCCCATCTCACCGAAAAACAATTTCTCCAGATGATAACGGATGTTATTCAGCGGATATGTGAGCGAGACGTTTTCTCCGGAACCGTCCTCATTGCCCGAGGCGACGAATTACTGCTTACACATGCTTGTGGTGAAGCCAGTAAGCGGTTCCATGTCCCCAACAATATCGAGACAAAATTCAATCTTGGCTCGATGAACAAAATGTTTACAGCCACTGCCATAACCCAGCTTGTCGAGAAGGGCTTGCTCTCCTTCGAGGACACGATCGATAAGCACGTGGACGAATCCTGGCTTCCTAAAGAGATCACTTCGAAAATAACCGTACACCATTTACTCACTCACACTTCCGGCCTGGGTAGCTACTTCAACGAGACCTACATGAAAGGGTCAAAAGGCCTGTACCGGAAAGTCAATGACTTCAAACCTCTGGTGAAGGGAGAAAAACCTGCATTTGAGCCCGGTAATCGCTTCAGATACAGCAACACCGGAATGCTCCTCCTGGGTGTCGTGATCGAAAGTGTCACGGGGCAGAGCTATTTCGACTACATCCGCAAGAATATTTATGAACCAGCCGGGATGAAGAATTCCGACAGTTATGAGATGGATTACCCGGTCGAAAACCTAGCAATAGGCTATAGCCCCGATCTAAAAAGCAAGTACGGCTGGCAAAATAATCTATTCAAACACGTTATCAAAGGAGGACCTGCTGGCGGTGGATTCTCCACGGTTAGTGATCTATAATGGTTTTGTGGATTCAGACCAAAATGAATCGCAATTTTAGGTGTATCTCCTTACAATAAACAAAAGGAGATCACAATTGAAAAAGAGAAAAACATACGATGACAATTTCAAAGCGAG
>Ga0209986_10002006_pt1 | contig 19008 bp, 15 predicted proteins | sample BlataG_FD_183168 | JGI IMG/M metagenome (GOLD analysis project Ga0209986, IMG submission 183168) | Deep subsurface microbial communities from Black Sea to uncover new lineages of life (NeLLi) - Black_00105 metaG (SPAdes) (version 2) | ecosystem: Environmental > Aquatic > Marine > Oceanic >... | reverse complement strand
AGACAGCGTGTTTTTGAGACCACTGGCCTGAGCTTACTACGAAGGCTAAATCTTCAATGGTCGCCTCAGCCATTCCAAAAAACCTTTCTCTATCACGCAGAGGAGCCGTGCCCGCTCAGCCTTCATACGACCTTGTTCACCGCCTACCCCTCGTTGTGACTACTTTATCTCTTATCACGAAAAAAAAGATGCTTCCTTTAAGAGAAGAGTCAAGGAAACAAGAGCCAACCTAAGGTTGACCGTATTAAATGAATAGAATAAAATATTAGAAAGTGAAGCATCCGGTATTTTATTCCAAAAAAAGAACTACTTTTTATAGCCCCTGATAACGGAGTACTAAACTTAACTTTGGAAGCAAAGAATGTGAAGCAGATAAATAGAGCAAACAAGATAAACTTCAGAATAAAATAAACAATATTAATGGTGACTTATGGAATATTTTGAAGGCACGATTGAACGGATAGTATTCTATAGTTCTGATACAGGTTACACGGTATGTAAATTTGTTCTTGAAGATGGCCAATTGCTGACTTTGGTTGGGTCATTTCCCCCTCTTTCCCCGGGTGAAATTCTGAGGATAAAAGGGAAGTGGGAGATAAATCCTAAGTTCGGACAGCAGTTTCGAGTGGAAAATTTTATTCAAGTTTTGCCCTCTTCTGTAAAAGGAATTGAAAGATTTCTCTCTTCTGGATTAATAAGAGGAATAGGCCCGGTCCTGGCTCATAGAATTGTTAAAAAATTCGGTTCTAAAACCATAAGTATACTATCTGATAAACCTGAAAAATTGAAAGAGGTTGAAGGAGTTGGTTCTTCCAAGTTAAAGGAAATTAAAAATGCCTGGATCGAACATAAAAATATAAGGGACCTTATAATTTTTCTCCAGGAATATAATGTTTCTACAAATTTGGCTACAAAAATTTATAACCGTTATCGAGAGAAATCCTTCCAGGTCTTAAAAACCAATCCTTATCAGCTTTGTCTTGATATATGGGGCATAGGCTTTAGGACTGCAGACCAGATTGCTCTGAAATTGGGAATGGATTCTTCTTCTCCAGAAAGGATAAAAGCATTTATTCGCTACCTTTTAGAGAAGGATAATGAACAGGGGCATGTTTTTTCTTTTCAGAAAGAATTGGAGAAGAACTGCCAGAAAGAATTAGAGATAGAAGCAGAAAAAGTGAAGAAAGCTTTGGAAGAACTTAAAAAGCAGAAACTGGTCATAGTCGAGGAAATAAACTCTAATCCAGCTGTTTACCTTCCTTTTTTCTATCAAGCTCAGGAAGAAATTGTCCAATCTCTTCACAAATTAATTTCCCTTCCCTGTCCTGTCCCGCACTTTAATGTTGAGAAAGCCGTTTCTGAAGCAGAAACTGATTTATCCCTCCGATTTTCATCAAAGCAAAAGCTTGCTATAAAGGAGTGTTTCAAAGAAAAGGTTTTGGTTATAACCGGCGGTCCCGGAACTGGCAAAACAACCATTATCAAAGCTGTGAATGATATTTTTCATAAATGGGGAAGAAAAGTTCTCCTGGCTGCTCCTACTGGAAGGGCGGCAAAAAGGCTGTCTGAAGCGACTCAAAATGAAGCCAAGACAATTCATCGGACCTTGGAATATAATCCTAAAGCTGGAACTTTCAGGCGTAATGAGAAATATCCTCTGGATGGAGATGCTTTAATAATTGATGAATTCTCCATGGTGGACCTGCCTCTAATGTACTATCTGATGAAAGCTGTGCCTTCCTGGATGCATCTTATTTTTGTCGGCGATAAAGATCAATTAGCTTCAGTCGGTCCTGGAAACCTCATTCGAGATATTATTGAATCCCAAAAAGTAGAAGTGGTGAGGCTGGATGAGATTTTTCGCCAGGAAAAAGATAGTCTCATTGTCTTGAATGCTCATCGTGTCAATCAAGGTCAATCTCTGATTTATCCAGCCAAAGGAGACAAAGATTCAGATTTTTATTTTATCCACCAGAAAGAGGATGAAAAAGTCTTCCAGACTATAATCAATCTTAGCTGTTTAAGAATCCCCAATAAACTCAGTTTAGACCCCCTTTCCCCCCAAATCCAGGTCATAAGTCCCATGTATAAGGGTCTGGTAGGAGTTGACAGGTTGAATTCTGAACTCCAGCAAAGATTAAATACTTTTAAGGAAGGACTAAAGATTGGAAACCGGGAGATAAGAATAAATGATAAGGTAATGCAGGTCAGGAACAATTATGATAAGGAAATTTTCAACGGAGATATTGGGAATGTGGTTCATGTGGATAAACAAAGATACAGAATAATCGTAAATTTTGATGGAAGAGAGGTGGCTTTTGAGAAAGATGAGATGAATGATATTACCCATGCTTATGCTATCTCTGTCCATAAGTCCCAGGGAAGCGAATACCAGGCAGTTATTTTACCTCTTTTGACTCAGCATTTCATAATGCTCCAGAGAAATCTTTTCTACACAGCCTTGACCAGAGCCAAGAAATTGTGTGTTGTTGTAGGTTCTTACAAAGCCCTCTACATTGCCATAAAAAACGAAAAACCTATTAAGAGGAATTGCCGCTTAAAGGAGAAGCTTATAGAAATAGGCGTTCCCTCTGGTTGCCCGTAATGACAATGGAAGAATCTTGTTTAGTCGTATTAACCTGGATTATTCACGAGTTGAGGTTGCCGCAGGTGCGAGGCGTGGCCGATGAAGCTGTGGTTGTCCACTGCAAGTCGGCCACAACGAAGCAGATGCGGCGAGTTCGGCTCGCCCAGAAGGTAAAAAATGTCGATTATTAATAGAAAGAATACAAAAAATGAAGTATTCAGAGTGATTTCCCACAAAATCAAGGTAAGACTCTGATATTGCTTTTGTTATAATAAACATCGACATTTTTTATGAATAGTTCAGGTTAATAACAGATGGAATTATAAATGCCTCTTTAAATACCTCATAGCTTTGAGGTATAAATAATTTATTATTACTAATTTTAAGAAACAAAGGAGGAAATAATGAATATATCCAAAAATTTAGGCAAAACAGTGCTTCTTTTGTTCATCATTCTGATTCTTGTAGCCGCAGCCCTGGGAGTTGGTTATTATCTAAGCCTTGTCAGGTTTGACCACAAATTCAGCGAGCTGGATAATAAATTTGATAAATTTGAAGGAAAATACGAGATGGTGCTTTCTTCTTTAGATTCTGACCTGATGGAAATAAAGGTCTATATAAAGGAAAAAGAAGGAATAGCCCAGGAGGAAGCAAACCAGTTGAAATTGATGAGCGTTTTATTAAAAGCAAAAGGAGAGATAATATCCAGTAAACTTTCTCTTGCCAATAAAGAAGCCACCAAATCATTAGAGCATTTAAATGCTTCTATTTCTGTATTAGGAAATGCTCTTGATTTTGCAGATGAAAAAATAAAGGAAAAAATTGAAGATTTAAGGCTCCGGCTGGCAACTGTCAGAGGTATCCTCGAAGTCAATACCTTTAAAGCAGGACAGGAGCTGGATAAGCTTTGGCGGGAAATCGACACCCTGACAGCCAGATAAAAACTTTGGACTTTGGGGTCAGACCTTCATAACTTTTATAATTTTGTGAGCAAAGTAAGGAAAAGCTCCAATACATTATATTAGAATATTGGAAATCGGTTCAAGGTGCGCCTGTAGCTCAGTACGGATAGAGCAAGGGATTCCTAATCCCTGTGTCGCAGGTTCGAGTCCTGTCAGGCGCACCAGCTTTTTCCCCATATTTATCTTTAAAATAAGCAAGTTGTGTAATCATCCTTAAAATTTTTCTTTTCAATAATTTTTGCAGTTTTTTTTCAGAAATCAACACATACTGCCAATTCGTCGTGAAGTTGTCTTTCTTATTTTACGGCTTGACAAAATCTTAGTCTTTTATGATAAGTTAAGAATCAAAGGAAAAGAAATGAAGAAAATTTTATTTATCGTTATGAGCATTGTGCTGGTTTCTGGGCTTTATGGGGATGCATTTAAAATTATGGGAGGATTAAATCTTTCAAAATACACTACCTCGCTTGAAAAAGAAGGTTGTAAATTGAGTTATAAAATTGGATTCTGTATGGGAGGCGGACTTGAAATTGATTTAAATGAAAATATAGCTATTGAAGTTGATTGCTTTTTTATACAAAAAGGCAGCAAAATTGAATTACCCGATTTCCCTGGTTTAAAGTCGAATTTTAAATTAGGAACTATTTGCCTACCAGTGCTGGCTAAGGTCAAATTTAAGCGAGATTCGATTTTTTATATTCTTGGAGGTGGTGGTTTTTCAATTATTTCATCTCATAAATTTGAAATAAATACCGGAGAAGAAGTAGAACAGGTTGACTGGAAAGATTATACAAAAGGCTTAGATTTTGGTCTTGTTTTTGGCTGTGGGGCAGAGATGAAAATAAGTGAGTATCAAGATTTTTTTATTGAAGGAAGATACCACCATGGATTTGTAAATATATTAAAAGAAATAGATGAGTCTATAAAAACACATACAATTTTATTAATTTTGGGGATTAAAACTTATTAGTTTTTCCTCCTTGAACTCAATCATTTCCTCTGGTATAAGCTATATAGGGGTAAAATAGAAATAATAAGTAAAAAAGGGAAGATTTTCCTGCCTGGACAAACACAAATTTCTGTCCTTTAGATTAAATCGCATGAGAAGGAAAATAAAAAAGGCCTTATATATCAGCGGAGGAATATTCTTATCTTTAGTGCTTATTCTGATTGTTGCTTTGTTAATTTTTTATTATAAAAAATCGCTTGTTAAAGGAATATTGGAAGATTATCTATCCAATAAAACTGGAGTTAAAATTGAAATCGGAAAAATTGATTATGAATTATTCCCCTTAAATATTAAAGCCGACTCTGTAAAGTTCTTTCAGAAAACACAAACAACAGAAATAGATGTTTTTTTCAACCGATTAAATTTAAAAGGGGGGATTGGCAGAATTCTAAAAAAGAAAAAGCCCTTTTTCGACTCAATTGAGATTAAAGGAGCTGTTGGCCGAGTCAAGATTGAAGAGAAAAAAGAAAGAGAAAAGGAAAAAATAGACTATCAGAAGAACCTCCTTCAGCTTTCCCGCAATTTGAGTTATGTAAAAAAATTAATTGTAAAAAATTCTTCCTTAGACTTTATTTTTTCTTTCCAAACAATTAGCCTTCAAAAGGTGGATTTTATTCTATCAGCTACTGATAAAAAAGAAGAATACAACTATTTTCTTACCAGTGAGAAATCAGAATTTAAAAATCTTGACCAAAAAATTTCGGTGAACAGTATCCTTCATTTAACCGGAAAATTTTCTCTCCTTGACCTGCCATTTATTGAAGGGGAGTTTTTATTTAGTCCTTTGACTTTAGTCTCAGCCAAGAAAGAATTTGTTTTGCCAGAGGTGGCCTTTAAATTCAGGAGTGAGTTTCAACCGGATAAGAATACATTATTTTTTCCTCGATTCAAAATAGATATCCCTCCTCTTTTTGAAGCCTCAGGGCCTTTAACCGTAAATTTTAAAAAAGATTTATCACTTTTTTTCTCTTCTGAAATTCATTTAAAAGATTTAAACAGAGCCTGTGAGTTATTGAGGCCTTATCTTGCTCAAGAGCTTAAAGGTTTTTCCGTAGAAGGAGCTGTTTTTTTTGAAGGAGAATATCATTATAACCAGGATTCCTTCCAAATAAAGACAAATGTTAAAGGCCTGGTTAAATTGAAGCCAACTCAAGTTAATTATACTTCTCCTAATTTAGCTTTTAATAATTTAATTTCTGGCGAGTTCAGAATAAATGGTCCTATTTCTCGGCTAAAAATTTCTGGTTTGTTAAATATCAAGAATGGAAACTTGTCTAAAAAGGATTTAAAAATTCAAAATTATTCTCTTGAACTTCCGTTAAACGGGACAGGTCAAATTTATAACAGCTCTGGTTTTAAAAGCGAACTCAAAAGTCTCTCTTTTTATTTGAAGAATAAAAATTTTGAATTTAGTGAGGTTGAGTTTAAAGGAAAGGGAAGTTTAAATTTCAAAGCAAGGAAAATAAATTTCAGTCACCTGGAATTTAGGGTTCCTTCTTTTCCTCCTTTTTTAGTTACGGCCAGAGGTGATCTCCGACCTCAAGGAGGGAAGTATTTCCTTCTCAAAACTTCAAATATAGATTTTAAGAATTTTTTCAATCTGTTTTCGCCTTTTTTGCCTAAAGAAATACTAAAGTGGGAGCCTGGAGGTTTTTTTAATCTCATAATGGAAGTTAAAAATTCGCCTGGCCATCAAGCTGAGTGGGATTTTTCAGGTTTCCTCGATTTATCCAGAGGAAAGTTCAATAACCCGTCTTTCACCATTGCCGGGGAATCTATTAATTCCCGGATGACTCTAAATGGAAAATACAACCAGTCTCTTAAAAACATATCCTTTTCTCTTACATTAAATCTTCCTCAGGGAGAATCTCTCTGGAACGAATATTATATAAACTGGAGGGAAAATCCTTTTAAAGGAAAAGTGAACGGACTCTATCATATTTCTCTCAAGAAACTCGATAACTTATCAATAGATGCTTCTTTGTCTTCTCTCGGAAGAATAGAAGCTCAAGGACTGCTAAATTTGCAAGAGCCCTACTCTTGCGATTTACAGGTTTTTGCTTCTAAATTAAACCTTCAATCCCTTTATAATTTCTTATCCCCGGAACAGGACCTTGAGCAATCTTCTTTTAGTGTAAAAGGAGAAGCAGAAAGTCAAGTCCATCTAAAAAAGGAAAAAAATGAACTATCCCTGGTGGGTCAAGTCCTAATCAAAGATGGAACAATTGAAAAAAAGAGCAATGGACTTTTAATAGAGGGGCTGGAAGCCAAAATTCCTATCTATTTTGGGAGTGGAGTCAAAAAAAATGGGAAGGATATATCTTTTTGGAAAGATGGTTATATTCTGGCCAGAGAGTTTAAGACATCCTATTTTTCAATAACTCCTCTTCAAATTAATATTCAGGCGAAAAAAAATAAATTCCTGATTGAGCCCTTCTCCATGGAGATTTTAGGGGGTAAAGCCTTTTTAGGAAAATCTGTCTTAAGTATAAATTCAGGATTTTCTGGCATCAATGGTATCCTCTCTTTTTCTTTGCAGGATGCAGATATTTCCAAATTCCCAATAAAGTCGAATCAGTTCAGCTTAAAGGGTACTGCCCATGTGAACCTCTCCCGTATTGAAATAACTCCCGAAATAATTACCACTCAGGGCCAGGGAGAAATTGATGCCTTTGATGGTAAAATTATTATCAGAAATATCAAGATAATGAGGCCCTTTTCCATGGGCAGAACTCTGTCCTGTGATGTTGATTTTAAAGACTTGAATTTAGAGAAAGTAACGGATTCAATTCCTTTCGGCCGGGTAACAGGAATATTAAAAGGAGATATTAAAGATCTGGCATTTTCTTATGGGCAGCCTGAAAGATTTATTATGCAAATAGAATCAATAAAAAGAAAAAGAGTGTCTCAGAAATTCAGTTTAAGCGCGGTCAACGACTTGGCTGTAATAAGCTCTGGAGAAAAAACCTCTGTTTCTCCTTCAACGGGAATTACTCGGTTTGTGTCAACATTTCGTTATAAAAAAATAGGAATATATTGTTCCCTGAAAAATGACATGTTTACCTTAAGGGGAACTATTAGAGAGAAAGGCATTGAGTATTTAGTTAAGAAATCTTGGCTTTTTGGGATTAGTGTGGTAAATAGAAATCCTAAGGGTCAAATAAGCTTTAAAGATATGATGGGCCGTCTAAAAAGAATCGGCCAATCTGAAAAATCTCAGTGACCAAACTATTAGTTTTTGCTATTATTAAAAATAAATCTATTTAAAGGCAGGTCTAAAATGATATTAAGGTTAAAAAAAATGTCTTTTATCAGTTGTTTCCTTTTATTTATCTTTTCCTGTGTCACCATAAATATTTACTTCCCAGAAGCTACAGTTAAAAAAGCCGCTGAAGAGATTGTGAGTGAAATAAGGGAATCTGAGGAATCTAAGAAGGAAGAGAAAAAAATCGAAGAGAAGATTTCCAGGGAACTCAACTCCTTTTCCTTTATTCCAATAGCTTATGCTCAAAGAGAGACAAAAGTTTCTAACCCGAAAATCCGGGCTCTTAAGGAATCTTTAAAAAGTAGGTTTCCTAAACTGAGGCCTTTTTTTGACAGAGGAAAAATTGGAGAAGGGAATGATGGCTTTATTTATGTAAGGAATGAAATTGATTTAACTTTGAAGGAGAGAGCAAGGTTGCGGAGTTTGGTTAAAGACCAAAATTTGGATAGAAAAAATATTTATGCAGAGGTTGCCCGGGCTCTGGATATTGACCCCAGCCAGATTCCTCGAGTCCAGAAAATATTTGCCGAAAATTGGATTAAGAAAGCACGCTCTGGATGGTGGATTCAGAAAAAAGATGGTAAATGGATAAGAAAGCCATAAGGATTTTAACCAATAAAAATTGGAGAGAGAAAAATGAAAAGGAAAAAGAGGAAACAGCTTAAAGAAGATGAATTAGTTACTACTGTAAATAAAATTGTTCTATTATTAAAAAAGCGGGCAAGGGAGATTATAGCTCTCGGGATTATTGTCCTTTTTTGCGTATTAATTTTTATAGGTGTGAGATTTGTCAGAGCAAAAGTTGTTAAAAAAGAATCTCAGTTGTTTACCCAGATTCTCAAGCTTAACTCTGAGCTGAATGATAATCCAGAAAATGTGGGAAAGCTTGAGGAATTAGCCGGGAATGGAAAATTTTCCCGTTTGTCATATGTTTTTTTAGCTACTTACTGGGTAGAAAATGGTGATTTAGATAAGGCCGTATTTTTTTTGGAAAAGATAGAGAAAAATAAGAAGGACCTTATTTATTATAAAGCTCAAGATTTATTAGCTCAAATTCATTTCAAAGACAAAAATTATGATAAGGCTATTGATATCTACCAAAAGATTGAGGAAGAAAATCCCAAGGAATATTCTTTAGATGTTGTCCTTTTTCATCAGGCTGAAATTTACGAGGAAAAAGGAGAAATTGAAGAGGCTTTAGCTCTTTACAAGAAAGTGCAGGAGGAATTTTCTCAGACAGCTTTTGGTTTTGATGCCAATCAGAAAATTAACAAGCTGGAAGAGAAAAGATAATTTTAGCTGTTGTAAATTCATTAAAAAAATATATAATAAATTTTATTTAAATCGAGGAGGTTATAATGGCTTTTATAATTACCGAGGAATGTATCAATTGTGGAGCTTGTGAACCAGAATGTCCGAATGAAGCCATTTCAGCTGGAGATGAAATTTATATTATTGAACCAGACAAATGTACAGAATGTGTAGGGCATTTTGACGAGTCCCAGTGTGCAGCTGTCTGCCCTGTTGATTGCTGTGTTCCTGATCCAAATCGTAAAGAATCTAAAGATGAGTTGATGGAGAAGTATAATAAGATTAATGAATAAGGATATTTTTTAAAATTTATTTTATCAAAAATAGGAGTGGTATAAATCACTCCTATTTTTTTACATGAAAAATGGAAAAGGAAGAAAAAGAGGTTTCCAGCCAGACAGAAAGGCAACTGTCCTTTTTTACCAAGAATAGAATCTGGCTTAATGTACTCCTTTTCGTGGTCACGATATTTTCCACATTTTTTGTCGGCCTGAGCCATAGTTTAAGTTTTATGTATGGCGATATTCTGAGCGAAAATCCTGAGGCAGCTCTCACCATCGATTTTTTTAAAGACCCTCAAGCTATAACCTTAAGCATTATCTACACCGCTGTTCTTTTAGGGATTTTATTAGGTCATGAGTTTGGGCATTATTTTACCTGCAGGTATTACAAAATCGAGGCCAGCCTTCCTTATTTTATCCCGGCCCCAACTATAATCGGAACTATGGGTGCTTTTATAAAAATTAAATCACCCATAACCAGGAAGCAGCAGCTCTTTGATATCGGAATAGCCGGCCCTTTAGCTGGCTTTGTTCTTTCTATACCTGCCCTTGTTTATGGAATTTCCCTCTCCAAGGTGATTCCTTCTTTGCCAAAAGAAGAAGCTCTTCTTTTTGGCGAGCCTCTCCTTCTCAAGTTTATCGGAAGCATGATTTTCAAGGGCGTTCCCTCTGGATATGACATCCTTATCCATCCTATTGCTTTTGCAGGTTGGGTTGGCATATTAGTCACCTCATTTAATCTTTTTCCAATAGGCCAGCTTGATGGAGGTCATATTTCTTATGCCTTATTAGGTCCCAAATCAAGAAGGCTGGCTCAGTTTTTTCTCGGTGTTTTTATTTTCATGGGAGTTGTATTCTGGGTTGGTTGGTTTGTTTGGGCCTTTATTATCCTCATTCTTGGATTGAGACACCCGCGTATTGTCGATGAAGAAATGCCTTTATCACAGCGGAGGAAATTTTTAGGAATCTTGGCTCTGGTTATTTTTATCCTTTCCTTTATTCCAGATCCGATAAAAGGATATAATTTGATTGAGATATTAAGCCAATTTAAGTTTTAATTAAATGCAGCCTTTTTAGCCTGAACTATTCATAAAAAATGTCGATGTTTATTATAACAAAAGCAATATCAGAATTTTACCTTGATTTTAAGGGAAATCACTCTGAATACTTCATTTTTTGTATTTTTTCTATTAATAATCGACATTTTTTACCCTTTGGGCGAGCCGATCTGACGACCTCTGCTATTAATAAAATGTCATCGCGAGCGAAGCGTGGCGATCTCACGAAGATCGGCAAAATGCATGAGATGGCCACGTCGCTTCGCTCCTGGCAACGGGGTCTGCTTCGTTGTGACCGACTTGCAGTGGACGACCACAGCTTCATCCACCACACCTCGCAGCCGACGACCTCTATTTTAATAATATTGTCGTTGCGAGCGGAGCGCGGCAATCTGGCAACTTCGACTCGTGAATAATCCAGGTTAGGAATTAGAATGAAGAAACATTTCAAAGATGTAGAAGATACCTTTGAACAATTAAAGAAAGAATTCAGGCAAGGGGTTATTCAAAGGGGTGAATTTATAGAAAAGCTGAAAAAATTAAAAATAAAAGATAAGGACGGGCGATTCTGGATGATTGGAGCCCAGAGTGGCAAGTGGTATTATTTTGATGGAAAGAATTGGATTCTATCCGATCCTCCTTCCTTGAAAGAGGGAAAAGCTGTTTGTATTTACTGCGGCTTTGAGAATGATCTTAAAGACAATGTTTGTGCAGGTTGTGGCGGAAATCTTAGTGAGGAAGAGAAAGATACTCTAAAGCCTTATCCCACTATTAATCAGAGCCTCGAGGGAAAAGATTATTTTGAGGCTTTTGAGGAAAAGAGAGGCGCTGACTTTCTTTTTCGCAGTGTAAGCCCTTTTTCTTTTCTTTTGTTCTGGGGCGTTATTGGGCTTATTTTTGGAGTGATTTTGGGAGCCTTCACAGGAGTTTCAGAATATTTTCCTTCTGTTGTCAAGATTGTACCTGGTTTTTTACAAGAATTTCAGGGTAAATTTTTTGGCGGAATTATTTATGCGGCTTTAGGTGGAGTAGCAGGATTTTTAGTATTAGGAGTCTTTGGTTTTATGGAAGCCCTTATTATAAATGTTATTTCTTCTTTGGTGGGAGGAATAAAAATCAAAATCAGCAGGCAATAATAAGTAGTAAGAGTCAGGTCTAAACTTTATCTTATTCAGGATAGATGCTCAAGAATCGAGCTATTTATACTTTGTCTTCTAAATATTGTCATTGCGAGCGAAGCGTGGCCATCTCAACCTTTTTCCTTTTTAATTTTAGCCAGAGCATAGGCGATTTGGCCTAATGATATGGACTCATCGTTGGGGGAATAATTAATTGGTCTGAGTACTTTAAACCTCTTTTCCTCAAGAAGCTTGGATGAAACTCTTTGAAGCCTTTTGTTTAAAAATACCCCACCCCCTAAAACTACTGTATCAATACCATGTTTTTTTCTTGCTCTCTCTGCAACTTTAGCTATGACCCGGGCCAGAGTGTTGTGGAATTTGGCAGAGATAAAAGATGGGAGATTTCTTTGGCTCAAATCTTTTAAAATTCCTCTAATTGTCTTCTCAAAGGATATTTGTAAGGGAGAAGATGCTTTCAAAAGGGAAAAATCATAGCTTTCTTTTATATTTTCTGTAGCTACAGCCTCTAACCTCATCGGTGCTTCCGCCTCAAATTCAATCTCTAAGGGGGAGAGCCCCACAAGAAAAGAGACTGCATCGAACAGTCGTCCACAGCTTGAAGTTAAAGGACTGTTGATATTCTGTTCAATCATTCTCATTACACCCTTGATTTTGTTTTTTCCTATTTTTTTAAGTGCTTCGACCTCCGGGATTTTCTGACCAAAAATATCTTGGAGATAAGATAGGGCCATCCGCCAGGGCTGTTTCGCGGCTAAATCTCCTCCGGGAAGAGGTACATATTTGAAATGGGCCAGTCTTTGAAAAGAAGAATAATCAGTTAAGAGAAACTCTCCGCCCCAGGCCATTCCATCTTCACCATATCCATAGCCATCAAAAACAACTCCAAGAACCTTTTTTTCTGGAGAAATTTTGTGTTCTAAAAGTGCAGCCAGGATATGAGCAAAATGGTGTTGAACTTGAAAATGAGAAAGACCTGATTTCTGGGCAAACCTGGTAGTGTGAAAATTGGGGTGAAGATCAGAGACAATAATTTTTGGCTTTAGTTGAAAAAGATGTTTAAGATGAACCAGGGTTTCCTCGAAGTATTTATAATTTTGGTATTCATCCAGGTCGCCTAAAAATTGACTGGTGACTACATAGCCATTTTTGTAAACAGAGACAGTGACTTTGAGCTCTCCACCCAGGGCTAAAATGTGATGGGGAGATAACAGTTCTTCTGGCACTTTTTGAGGGTAGGGGACATAGCCCCGGGCGCGCCTTAAAAAGAGAGGCTTGCTGTCTACAATTTTGATGACTGAATCATCAGCCCTCATCTGGATGGGGCGGTTATGACTCAGGATGTAATCGCACAGCTCTTTTATTCCTTCCTGCTCGTCTTTCATGATAGGAGCATCTTTTTTATTGGAGCTTGTAGCAACCACAAGCTCTAAATCTTCTAAGAGGAGGTAATGAAGAGGCGTATAGGGAAGCATAAAGCCCATCTCATTAAGGTGGGGAGCAATGCCCTTTAAGTCATTTTTTTTGCGGAGAAGAAGGATTGGACGGCGGGGAGAAAGAAGAAGCTTTTTTTCATCCGGGGAGAGAAAGGCATATTTTTCTACAGTTTCTATGTTGCGGGCCATTAGAGCCAGGGGCTTTGTTTTCCGATTTTTTATTTTTCTCAGAAGCCTTATTGCTTTAAAATTCGAAGCGTCGCAGATAAGGTGAAAACCGCCTAAGCCTTTAACAGCAAGGATTTTTCCCTCCTTTATCAGGGCAGAAGCCTTGCTGATTCCTCTTGTTATTTTTTTTCCAGTTTTGGCCTCTATCAAGATTACCTGAGGTCCGCATACAGGACAGGCAATAGGTTGAGCATGATATCTCCTGTCAAGGGGGTCTGAATATTCTCTGGCACAGTCTTTACACATTAAAAAACTTTTCATGGTCGTTTGTTTTCGGTCATAGGGAAGGGATTGAACAATTGTGTATCGAGGTCCACAGTCAGTGCAGTTTATAAAAGGATACCTATACCGCCTGTCTGAGGGTTGTTTCATCTCTTGGTAGCAATTCTTGCAGACTGAGATATCAGGAGATATAAAAACAAAGCTTTTGCCTTTCCTCGATTTTTTTATCTTGAAATCTTTTAAATTCTGGAAAAGAGAAGGTTCCATTTTTGATTCTTCAATCTGGGATAATGGAGGTTTTTCTTTCTTAAGAGCTCGTATGAAGTTTAAAAACAGGGATTTTTCTTTTGCCTCCAGATGGATCTCCACTCCGAAACCTATGTTTTTAACCCAGCCTTTGAGCTGAAATTTTCTGGCCAGCCTATAAATAAAAGGTCTGAATCCCACACCCTGGACAACCCCAAAAACTACTATTCGCACTGCATATCCTTTAGTCTTTTTCATTTTCTACTTTTCTTGCTGACTATAAACACAGCCGCAGTAATTCTGGCGGTAGAGGTTATGCTCTATACTTAATTTGATGCTTTTGTAAAAACCGTCTTTCTTTTTGAAGTTAGCCTCTAAAAAATTTATTCGGTATCTATGAGCGAACATTTTTCCGATTTGGTTGAAGACATCAGCTTTTTTCCAGGGACTGAGGCTCATAACTGTGGTGAAAATGTCAAAACCGAGTTCTGAAGTCTTTTGGGCTGTTCTTTCCAGTCTCATGGCATAGCAAATGTCACATCTTCTTCCCTTTTCAGGCTCATCTTTAAATTTTTTGGTTATCTTCATCCAGCGGCTTTGGTCGTATACCTCCTCAAAAAGATTAAAATTCAAGATTCGGGCCACCTTTTTTGTTTCTTCAAGTCTTAACTGGTACTCTTTTTGAGGGTGGATGTTAGGGTTATAAAAGTAACCGCTTACATCGTAATTTTCTTTGAGAAGTCCTATTACATAGAGGGCATCCGGAGCGCAGCAAATATGAACTAATATCTTGGGCTTATTCATTTATATATCAAGTATCATCAAATATTAATATCGTTTGATTATAAGAGAAAGCCAAATAGAAAAAAGTTAAAAGTGTAGACCTGACCCTCTTAATTCTACCAGCGGTAGGCGATGGCGGCCCAGGTAAAGCCTGCTCCAAAGGCATCCATAACAATAATATCTCCCTTTTTAAACTTTCCTTGCCGGGCTAACTCATCAATGCTTATGGGAATAGTAGCCACGGATACATTGCCGTACCTATTGATATTAACATAAACTTTCTCGGAAGGAAGATTAAGACGTCTGCCTGTGGCTTCGATGATTCTTATATTGGCCTGGTGCGTAATAAAATGATTGATATCCTCTCGCTTCAATCCAGCCCGTTTTAAAACTTCCAGAGCTGCCTCTCCCATTCGTTTTACAGCATGCTTGAAAACCTCATTCCCTTTCATATGAAGATAATGAAGGTCCTGGGCTATACTTCTGGGAGAGGTGGGAATTCTTGTTCCTCCTCCGGGTTGATAAAGAAGATTTCCTAAATTCCCGTCAGCTTTCCAGTAATAGGAAAGCATACCTGATTCATCATTACTTTCTTCAAGAATAACAGCTCCAGCTCCATCGCCAAAAAGGACGCAGGTGCTCCGGTCTTTCCAGTTCGTGATTTTGGTCAGGAGCTCTCCTCCTATGAGGAGGATGCGCTTTGTTGTCCCGTTTAAGATCAAACTTTCAGCCAGAATCAGGCCATAGAGAAAACCAGTACAACCGGCAGAGATATCAAAAGCAGGGATATAAATTCCCCCGAATGCCTTTTGTATCCAGCAGGCTGTAGAGGGAAAGAGTGTATCAGGAGTAGAGGTGGCCATTATAATCAAATCAATATCTTTTGCTTTAAGCCGTGCCTTCTCTAAAGCCCGCTTGGAAGCTTCAATAGCCAAGTCTGAAGTTGCCTGTTCTTCTGAGGCAATTCTTCTCTCTCTGATTCCTGTTCGGGTGATTATCCATTCGTCGGTTGTATCGACAATTTTTTCCAGGTCAAAATTGGTCAGGACTTTGTCAGGAACATAGAAGCCAGTGCCTGTGATTTTTATTCTTCTTTTCATTTTTTCCCTTTACAGCCTTTTCAAAATAAAATACTCTATAGCATAATACGATTTTGTTTGCAAATAAAGAAAGCATAAGATTAGCATCTCTTTTACAGAGATGGAATAGTGGGGTAGTGGGGGTCAAGTCTTACATTATTACATTTTATTACAGCACTATTTTCTTATAATCAATACTTTTATACAGTAAAATGTAATAATGTAAGACTTGACCCCCACTCTCTCTTGTTTGTTCTTTGTAGGTAATTCAAAGCATAAATAGAGAAAATGAGTAAGAGAAATTCTTTATTATTCTTTTTATTCTTCTTTGGACTTCTTATTTTTTCCCCTTATGCCTCATGGTCTCAACTTGTCATGGGGCAATACGAGGATGAAGCTCCCTTTAGAACCTGGAATACCTTGGGAATTAAAACTGCATCCTCTCTTGCTATGGGCGAGATAAGTTTCAGTTTAGTCTCTGATTGCTCTGTTGCCCTTTCCAACCCAGCCCTCCTTTCTAAACTGCCAAAAGTCACCTTTACCCTTAACACTTCTTATAATTTAGCTTCCTTTTTTAAATATTCTTTTGTTAATACAGGAGTTCTCACTTCTGAGAAAAATATTTCTATTGGATTCTATGCCTTTGACTTTGCTGGCCTTTCGCTCCGTTTCAAAAATTGGGCTTTTGCCTTGAGTTGGGCTCAGATTGAAAATTATGATCGCCCCCTGACAGAAGGCCAGTATAAGTGGATGAATAATCTCTATTATTTTATAAATCTTAACCAGAGAGGAAGTTTAAAAAACATAAATTTTTCCATATCTAAAAAGCTCTTCAGACGCCTCTCTGTGGGCCTTGGCCTCAATTTTGTTTACGGACATCTAAAAAAAGACATCACTGAAAAGTGGGTTATGGATAATATAACCATTACTGACAGCAAATCGTTTGAATTCAGCGGATTCTATCTAAACGGAGGTTTATCTTTTGATTTAACAGAAAAGTTGAATGTAGCGGCAATATTTCGAACTCCCTATATAAAAAAATCGGAAAGCTTGAGTTTGCAGAGATACTATGCTCCTGCCGGAGGAACTGATATAAAAATTGAGGCTTCCTCCAACAATGAATATAAACAGCCTTTAGTCCTTGGTCTTGGAGCAAGCTACAGGATTTCCAAAAAATTAAGAGTAGGCTCTGACTTTGCTTTTTATAATTGGTCTAAATACAGGGTGGAATATTTTGGAGAATCGCTGCTGAGAAATTTTAAGGATGTTATAAAGATTGGATTGGGGGCCGAGTATGTAGACTCTTTTGAGCTCTGGCATCAAAAATTCACCATTCCTATAAGGGCAGGATTTAGCTATGATCCCCAGCCAATGAAAGAGCCGAATTCATCTTATTATTATTTCACTTTTGGTTCTGGCCTTTACTGGAAAAAGCTTCTCTTTGATATTGGGATCCTCATCGGAGAGGAAAAAGGTTCAGGAAATTCCCTCAAAGCTACTAAAGTGGTTTATTCTTTAAGTTATCAATTTTAATATTAAAGGGAAATTGGAATGAATATAAAAAAAATTATTTTTTTCCTTCTTTTCTTTTCTATTGTTTTCATCCCCTTGAAATCCCAGAGTTATGCAAACACTGAGATAATCAGTGTGGAGAAAAACAGAGGAATAATAAAAAAAATACAGGAGATGGGTCTTGATTTGCTTATGGAATGGAAGAACCGGGCCTATATAGTCTGTGACATAGATGACCTCCTCCGCCTCCAGGAAGAAGAAATCTCCTTTTCTATAGAGACACCTGATTTTTATCCTTACAACCAGAAATATGTCTCCCTTCAAGGCGGGATAAACGGGGAATATCATTCCTATTCGGAACTCGAGGCAGATTTGATGACACTTGAGGATTCTTATCCCAACCTGGCTCAAGTTTTTGACATAGGCGACAGCCTGGAAAAGAGGAATATCTACGCCTTGAAAATAAGCGACAATGTTCACCTTGATGAAGATGAATCTGAGGTGCTTTTTATCGGCTGTCACCATGCCCGGGAATGGATCTCAGTGGAAATTCCCTATCTTTTAGGGAAATATTTGGTCGAAAATTATGAGAGAAATCCTGAGGTCAAAAGCCTTGTTGATAACAGTGAAATCTGGATTATTCCCCTCCTTAACCCTGACGGCCTTCAGTACTCCATTCATGTTTACCGCTACTGGAGGAAAAACAGACGTAATAATGGAAACGGGAGCTATGGAGTCGACCCTAATAGAAATTATGGCTATAACTGGGGGTATGATGATAATGGTTCAAGTCCAAATCCCTTCTCTGATGTTTATCGAGGCACATCTGCCTTTTCTGAGCCTGAAACCCAGGTAGTAAGGGATTTGTTTGCCCAAAAAAATATCCAGGCAATAATTAGTTATCATAACTATTCCCAGATTATCCTTTATCCCTGGGGCTATACTGAGGAAGCCACAGAAAAAGATGAGCTGCTCGAGGAGTTAGCAGCGGAAATGTCTAAACTTATGGAGGCTGTAGGGGGAAATGTCTATGAATACGGTCAGGCAGGAGAACTTCTTTACCTTACTAATGGCGATACAACTGATTGGACCTTTAGTATTTACGGCATTCCTTCCTTTACCATTGAACTTCCCCCTGTGGACGTACTTTATGGCGGCTTCTTTAATGCAGAGGAAGATATTAGCTCTATTTTTGAAGAAAACCTCCCAGCAGCCCTTTACCTGATTAAATGGTCAATTCAAAACTATAATGAGGATTGACAAAAAGTATTTAAGGGATAAGATATAATAAACATCTAAAATTATAGGTTAAGAAAAAAGGTAAAAAAATGATTTTTTTAATGACAGGGTTTTTCACTTTCCAGGAATCATCTCCAACTTCAGGGGAAGGACTTCCTTTCTGGATTTTCTGGCTTCTCCTCTGCGTTATTCTTCTTCTCACCACCTTTATTTTCCTCAGGGATAAAGATTTAAGGAAGAGGCTTAATTCTTTTTTCTTTGGAGCCAGAAGAAAAGTAATGAAGATACGACTCAAAGCCAAGATTAAAAAGGAAAAACAAAATAAAACCGAACTTATTAAAGAATTAGGAAAGAAAAGTTGGCAAGAGGGTGTCAGACCTGAGGAGGCCAAAATTCTGAGCAAAAAAATTGAGGCCTTAGAGAAGAAAGAAGCCCTCAACCAGAAAGAACAAAAAAAGATAAACTCAGAAATAGATGTGCTAAATAAAAATTACTCAGAATACAAGAAAAATCAAGAAACTAAAATTAAAGAGCAGGAGGAAGAGAAGAAGCCCCATCAGGAGAAAATAACCACAATAAAAGAAAAAGAAAAACAAATAGAGAAAGAACAAAGCCAGATAAATAAAGAGATACGAAATGCGGAAAAAGAGA
>Ga0209986_10002004_pt1 | contig 19023 bp, 17 predicted proteins | sample BlataG_FD_183168 | JGI IMG/M metagenome (GOLD analysis project Ga0209986, IMG submission 183168) | Deep subsurface microbial communities from Black Sea to uncover new lineages of life (NeLLi) - Black_00105 metaG (SPAdes) (version 2) | ecosystem: Environmental > Aquatic > Marine > Oceanic >... | reverse complement strand
CTCAAATTCAGTCATATTTCCTTTCCTCCCTTAATGCCGCTCTAACTTGAGCAAGTATCTCTTCGTCTGTGAAATGAAACATAGTTATCGCTCCAGTAGGACAAGTGGAGCCACAAACACCGCACCCCTTACACAAAGCCTCAAGAACACTCGACACCAGCTTTCCATCCTTTTCCTTCATTTCAATGGCACCATACTCACAAACTGCCTCGCATATTCTGCATCCGCTACACAAGTCCTCGTTGACGTTTGCTATGGCGCCCTCTACTTCTAACATCTTCTTGGATAAAATAGTCGTCGCGCGAGCTGCGGCTCCACATGCTTGTGAAATGCTCTCTTCAATTAGCTTTGGTGAATGTGCCAATCCGCATAGGAACACGCCGTCAGTCGCGAAATCGACTGGACGGAGTTTCATATGTGCTTCCAGAAAGAATCCATCTTTGGTAAGTGGAACCTTCAACATTTGTGCTATATGTTCGTTGTCTGGATTCGGGATAGTGGCTGCACTTAAGACTAAGAGATCAGGTTCAATTGGGAACCATGTTTTTAAGACAGGCTCCATTGCCAATACTCTGAGAGTTCCGTTTTCTCGAGTAACCTTGGGCTTGTGGTCATCATCATAACGTACGAACAAAACGCCTTCATCCGCGGCTTTGCGGTAGTAGTCCTCGTTGAACCCGTATGTTCTAATATCTTTATACAAGATGTAAACATCCGTTTCCGGACTTAACTCTTTAATCTTTAACGCGTTCTTAACCGCTTGGGCGCAACATATCCGCGAACAGTTTGGGCGTTCACCATTTCTAGACCCAACACATTGTATCATCGCAACAGTCTTCGCACTAAAAGCACCCTCGGCTAACCTCTCCTCTAATTCACGCTGCGTCAACACTCTCTCATCAACTCCGTACAAATACTCGGTTGGCTTGTATTCGACGGCTCCAGTGGCAACTATGACAATGCCATGGTTGATTCCTTTCTTGTCGCTGCCACGAGTCAGTGTTGTCTTAAAGTTTCCTACGTATCCTTCGATATCTGCGACTTCTGCATTTAGGTGAACGTTGATTTTCTCGTTTTCAGTAATCTCTTTGATAATTGACCCTAACTGTTCTTGTGGGTCCTCGCTTCCAAGCATATAGTGTATGTGGCGTAGGTTTCCTCCCAGTTCCTTCTCCCGCTCCACCAAGTGAACTTCAAAGCCTTGTTTCGCCAGTTCCAACGAGGCGGTCATTCCGGATAAGCCTCCGCCGATGACCAAGCCCACGGGGGTAACATCGATCATCGGTTTTTTCAATGGTTTCAGCAAGCGGGCCTTGGCGACGATCGACCGAACTAAGTCTTTGGCCTTCTCCGTCGCTTTCTCATGCTCGTGCATGTGCACCCAGCTGCATTGATCACGGATGTTAGCCATCTCGAAGAGGTAGATGTTGAGTCCGGCTTCTCTGATGGTTTCTCTGAAAAGCGGTTCATGTGTTCTTGGAGTGCAAGACGCCACCACTACGCGGTTCAGGTTATGTTCCTTTATCTTCTCTCGTATCGTCCTTTGTGTGTCTTGTGAGCATGTGTACAAATTGTGCTCTGCGTACACTACGTTTGGCAAGGTTTTTGCATACTCCACCACCTCTGGTACATTCACTGTTCCGCCGATGTTCGTGCCGCAGTGACAGACGAAGACTCCGACACGGGGTTCCTCATCGGATACTTCTCTCTCTGGTGGAAGTTTCTTCGCAACTGTTAGCTTCCCCCTTTCAGTGGCGATCAAGCTGCCTGCCCTCGCCGCGGCTCCACTTGCCTGAGCAACGCTCTCGGGGATATCTTTTGGAGAAGAGAACGCGCCACAAACAAAGACGCCTGGACGAGAGGTGCTCAACGGATAAAAGACCTCGGTGGAGCAGAAGTTGTACTTGTTCAGCTTGATATCGACAGTTTTCGCGAATTCTTCAGCATGTTTTGGCGGTTTCATTCCCACCGACAGCACGACAAGATTGAACTCTTCCTCTTTCGGCTCTCCATCTTCTACATATCTCACTATCAGATTTTGTGATCCAAACACTTTCTTAACGTCGGAAATTCGAGATCGAACAAATCTTACTCCGTATTCTTCTTCTGCTCTGCTGTAGTAGGCGTCGAATTCCTTTCCATAGGCGCGGATGTCCATGAAGAAAATAGTGCATTGAAGGTTTGGATTGTGCTCCCTCGCTATAACTGCTTCTTTAATAGCGTACATGCAACAAGCTGAGGAGCAATAATTGTTTCCAAGCTTGGCGTCTCTTGAACCAACACATTGAATGAACGCGATCTTGCGCGGAATATCGCCATCAGAAGGACGCAGAACTGTTCCGCCATAAGGTCCAGTGGCGCTCAGAATGCGCTCAAATTCTATGCTTGAAACAACGTTAGGATATCGGCCATAACCATACTCGCTCTTCAGGCTTGGATCGAACTCTTCGAAGCCAGGTGCAAGTATAATAGCACCCACACTTAGCTCAACATCCTCATCCTTCTCTTCATATATGATTGCGTCAGCTCTGCACACTTCTTGGCATGTTCCACATCCAATGCACTTTTCTCTATCAATAATGAACGTTGAGGGAACAGCCTGCAAGTACTTGACGAAAACCGCGCTTCTCCTGTTCAACCCCTGCTCATACTCGTCTATTGCTTCGACCGGACATTCTTGGGCACAAACGCCGCATCCAGTACATTTCTCTTCATCCACATAACGGGCTCTCCTCGTTATGGTAACCTTGAAGTTCCCCTGTTCACCCTTAACTTTCTTTATTTCCGCATTTGTTATAAGATGAATATTGGTGTGTCTTCCAGCCCTAACAAGCTTTGGGGCGAGGATGCACATGGCGCAGTCGTTGGTGGGGAATGTCTTGTCCAGCTGTGTCATCGTCCCTCCTATGCTGGGCGTATCCTCTACTACATAAACTCTGAATCCCGAGTCTGCTAGGTCTAAGGCTGCTTGTATTCCAGCGATTCCACCACCAACTATGAGTACTGCACCGACCTTATCCCCCATCATCTCGCCTCCAATGCGACATAAAGTGGACTGCTGCCTTCGATTCTGTCCATTGCAAGCAACCCCTTGCGTCTCAGAACAACTATGTGACGCAACACTACGCGTGTGTCTACGCTCAGATGTTTGGCTAGTTCTTTAACTGACATTGACTTGTCTTTTGTCAGAAGGTAGATTCTGCTTCGGAGATGCTCTTCTTTGACGCTTTCCTCCATCAACTTGTCAAACTCTTCTTGCGTCACTTTCTCGCCGTAAACGTTTTCCCCTTCAGCTAGCTCTTTCTCCCTGCCCACCAGTGTCCGTAATCTAGAAGTGCCCGCTGCTCTTTCGGCTGCTCTTATGCTAGCCAATATGGTTTCATCAGGTTTTTCACTAGCGAGTGGGGATGACCCCAAGCTTTTCAGCTGATTTGTGAAATCTTTGACCATATTTGCGAATCGTGAGCCTTCTGCGGCAGAAACCCATTCAAGTCGTAGGCGTTCTGGTTCAAGACCCGTGCACGCCATGAGTTTCTTTAACATTTTGATTCTCCACTCTGCGTAGAGGTTTCCCTCTAGATAGTGGCATTCTCCCGGGTGGCAGCCCATCACTATGACTCCGTCAGCGCCGTTTGCGAACATTTCCAAAACAATAACGGGGTCGACTCTGCCGCTACACATGACTCTGATGACTCTAATGTTTGGAGGGTATTGTATTCGGCTTACGCCAGCCAAGTCTGCGCCTGCGTAGGAACACCAATTGCATAGAAAACCTATGATTTTCGGTTCAAACTCAACCATGGACAACCCCCCTCAAAACGGCAATTCCCTGAGCGACAATTTGTGCGTCCGTAAATTGTTGCATGGTGATAGCTCTCTTAGGACAGCTTGCTCCACAAGTGCCGCAACCTTTGCAGAGGACTTCCTTCACTCTAGCTATTCCTGTTTCATCCTTCTCTATGGCACTGTATGGACAAAGACTTATGCAAAGTCCGCATCCAACACAAAGGTCCTCATCAACGTGTGCAACTATTCCTTCAACTTCTAGTGTTTTTTTAGACAGTATGGTCGCAGCTCTGGTCGCAGCTCCACACGCCTGCGAAATGCTCTCTTCGATAGGTTTCGGCCAATGTGCTAGCCCGCAAAGGAAAATGCCATCTGTCGCAAAATCCAGTGGCCGGAGCTTCATGTGCGCTTCTAAGAAAAATCCGTCCTTGGTTAAGGGAACTTTCAGCATTCTTGCCAAGTGTTCGTTATTGGCATTTGGAACTGCAGGCACGCTCAACGCTAGAATGTCCGGTTCTACAGGAACCCATGTTTTTAGGATGGGGGCCCAAGCTAAAACCATCAGCTTTCCATTTTCTCGAGTGACTCTGGGTTTGTGTTCATCATCATAGCGTATGAATAGAACTCCCTTGTCTGCCGCTTCGCGGTAATAGTCCTCTTTAAACCCATAGGTCCTGATGTCCTTGTACAGTACATAAACCTCGGTTTCAGGAGATAACTCCTTGAGTTTTAATGCGTTCTTTATCGCCTGAGAACAACATATACGTGAGCAGTTTGGTCTCTCTTCATTTCTTGAGCCAACACACTGGATCATAACAACGGTTTTGGCGTTGAATTGGCCCTTAGCTAGTCTCTCTTCCAATTCTCGTTGTGTCAAAACTCTGGGATCAATTCCGTAGAGGTATTCGGTTGGCTCATATTCCGTGGCTCCTGTTGCCACTACGATGATGCCGTGTTCAATTTGCTTTTCATTTCCATCAGAACGAATGGTTGTCGTGAAGTTCCCGACATATCCCTTAACATCTGCAATTTCTGTGTTGAGGTGAACATGAATCCTCTTATTTTCAGAAACATCCTCAATAATGGATCTTAACATTTCCTGCGGGTTTTCAGATCCTAGTAGGTAATAGATATGGCGTAGGTGACCACCAAGTTCCTTCTCCCTCTCTACCAGGTGAACTTCAAAACCTTGTCTTGCCAGCTCTAAGGCAGTGGTCATTCCAGATACTCCGCCGCCTATGACTAAGCCGACGGGGATTACGCTTGTTACCGGCTTTTTTAATGGTTCCAATAATCTGGCTTTTGCAACAACCGATCGGACTAGGTCTTTGGCTTTTTCTGTTGCTCTCTCTGGTTCGTGCATGTGCACCCAACTGCATTGATCTCGGATATTTGCCATCTCAAACAAGTAGGTGTTTAAGCCCTGTTCACGGAGTGTTTCTCTAAACAGGGGTTCGTGTGTGCGTGGAGTGCAAGCCCCCACAATCACACGGTTAAGATTAAGCTCTCTTATTTTTTCTCGAATTCTCACTTGAGTGTCTTGTGAGCATGTATAGAGATTCTCTTCTGCATAAACGACATCTGGCAGTTTTTTGACGTGTTCTACAACTTCTGGAACGTTTACTATTCCACCTATGTTTATTCCACAATGACAGATGAATACGCCTATGCGTGGCTCTTCTCGGCTTACATCCCTTTCTGGTGGATACTCTTTAACAGTTATTAGTTTCCCCCTTTCAGAAACAATTACGGCTATCGCCTTTGCTGCTGCAGCACTTGCTTGTGCAACGCTTTCAGGAATATCCTTGGGAGCAGCAAACGCTCCGCACACAAATATGCCTGGTTTTGAGGTTTCTATCGGTGAAAAGGTATCTGTTTGGCAAAATTCGTACCGGTTAAGTCTTATTCCTAAAACTTCCGCCAGTTTTTCCACATTTTCTGGAGGGCGCATTCCGACGGATAGAACCACCATGCCGAATTCTTCGGTTTTCGGTTCTCCGTCTTCCACATAATGCACGAAAAGGTTGCTTGTTAGAGGGTCTTCCCCCACGTCTGCAACTCTTGACCTCACAAACCTTACGCCATGTTCTTCCATGGCGCGGTTGTAATAAGCGTCAAATTCCTTTCCGTATGCCCTTATGTCCATGTAAAAGATTGTACATTCCAGTTCTATGGGAACATGTTCTTTAGCAATAATCGCTTCTTTGATGCTATACATGCAGCAGGCAGCAGAGCAATAATTGTTTCCAAGCTGAGCGTCACGCGAGCCTACGCACTGAATAAAAGCGATTTTCCTTGGGATTTCACCCTCTGAGGGTCTCAGAATCAATCCGCCGTATGGGCCTGAGGCATTTAATATTCGCTCAAATTCTATGCTTGTGACTACGTTTTGGAAACGTCCATAACCGTATTCTGTTTTGAGCCTAGGGTCAAAGGAGGTGAAGCCCGGAGCCAGTATGATCGAGCCTATTTTTAGGGTTGTCTCTGTGTCCTCTTGTTCGTATTCAACTGCTTCTGCTCTACAAATTTCTTGGCATATGCCGCAGCCGATGCATTTTTCTCGGTCTATCATGTATTTTAATGGAACCGCTTGCGGATATTCGATGTAGATGGCACTTCTATCGTTTAGGCCTCTATTGTATGTGTCTACTGCTTCGACTGGGCATTTTTGTGCACATAGCCCGCAACCGTTGCATTTCTCTTCGTTTATGTAGCGACTCTTCTTTCGAATTCTTACTTCGAAGTTTCCAGCCTTGCCACTTAACTCTGTGACTTCCGCGTTAGTTATTAGGGTTATATTCGGCTGTCTCCCAGCCTCTACAAGTTTGGGTGCAAGAATGCACATTGAACAGTCGTTTGTTGGGAATGTTTTGTCAAGTTGCGCCATCACTCCGCCTATGCTCGGTGACTGATCGATCAAATAGACTTTGAAACCCGAGTCTGCAATGTCCAAGGCAGCTTGTACTCCAGCTACTCCGCCACCCACCACAAGAACCGCCCCAATTTTTCCATCTGCCATATTTATCGAACCTCCAAGGCTTCGTAGAGGGGGGTCGCTCCATCAATGTTGGCTAAAGCTATCATCCCTTTTCTACGCATGTTCAAAATGTGTCGAAGCACAACAGCTGGTTTTATGTTAAGAACTTCAGCTAATTCTCTAACTGAAAACGGTTTTTTTCTAGCTAAAACAAGTATCTTGTGTCTAATGAACTCTGCTTTGACAACCTCATCCAGTAAAGCGTTAAATTCGATTTGTGAAATTCTTTCGCCGTAAGCATTTACGCTCCTTGTTAACTCTTTTTCTTTTCCAATTAAAGCCCTTAGACGGAAGTCCGCAACCGCGTTTTTGGCTGCTGAAACATCCTCAAGAATGTTTACATCACGTTTTTCTTTCGCTAATGGTGAAGGTCCAAGCTTTTTTAGTTGCTTGGCAAAATATTCTATGATTTTGGTGAATCTTACTTCTTCTACGGGTGAAACCCAACGTACCTCTAGGCGTTCAGGTTCTAAATCTGCTAGAACAAGCAGCTTCTTTAACACTTTGACTGTGAGTTCGGCGTAAACATTGCCTTCAACAAAGTGACAATCCGGAGGAGCGCAACCAACCAGTAATACACCGTCTGCGCCTTTTATGAATGTTTCAAGCATTATGACAGGGTCTATCCTTCCGACACACATCACCCGGACAACACTCATGTCAGCAACTTTTCGTATTCTGCTGACAGCTAATTCCTGTTCAGTGAAGGCCCAATTGCAGACGAAACAGACAATCTTCGGTTTTCCAAAACTCATGAGACTATCCCCGAAAGCCAGCTAGCGCATAGATCATAATCTGTTCGTTCGTTAGACGTTCCATAGTAATTGCGTTTTCCGGGCAATGAGCAGCACAGATTCCACATCCTTTGCAGAGTTCTTCATCAACTTGGGCTACTCCTTTTTCGTCCTTGCTTATTGCTCCGAACGGGCATATTGACGCGCATATATTGCAGCCAGTGCACAAGTTTTCATCGATTAGCGGTTTATCCGTTTCACAAAGACCTATTTCTGCTAGGCACTCGGCGCATGGTCCACAAGCGAGGCATCGGAATGCCTCAAACCTTGCTTTCTGTTTGACTTTTTCCAGAGCTTCCGCGATTTCTTCGAAGCTAATTCTTAGTTTGGGTTCGCCCTTCTTGGCGATGTATCTTCGCGGCTTTTTATCAAGTATTTCCCAATTTTTGATCCATACTGTCTCCTCAATTTCTTCTCTTCCAGTTCTCAAGTCTTGACTATTCAAGTAACGATGAATTTGCACAGCAGCTTGTTTCCCGGCACCGACAGCCTCAATAATGCCTGCAGGTTTGATTTTAGTTGCGTCGCCTCCAGCGAAAACCCCATGTATTCTGGTTTCCAAGGTTATTGGGCTAACCAGTATTACAGAAGTTCCTGATTCTTCACTCAGAAGTTCTGTAGGTAAAGAGGAGGTTTCCGACAGCTTTCCAATAGCTATGAACGTCGCTACGTATCCTTCGTTTCGCAAAGTATCAAGATTTGTGTCTTTCCCAAATTCAACATTACACCTAATTTCCACACCCAAGTCTTGAATGTACGATATCTCATTGGCAACAACAAATCTCTCAAGGAGTGAATCAGGTATTCGATATCGCACCATTCCCCCTGCTTCGGGCATACGCTCAAAAACGGTCACGGGATAACCAAGCTTAACAAGGTCGTAAGCTGCGGCAAGTCCAGCCGGGCCGGCTCCGATAATGGCTATCTTTTTGTCATATCTCCTTGGTATGGGTTCTCCCCTTACACGCCCTTGTTCGCGTTCAACGTCAGCAACTATTCTTTTAAGCGAGCGTATCGCCACTGCTTGGTCAACATTTTTTCTTGCACAAGCCTTTTCACATGGGGCAAAGCAAACTCTTCCACAAATTGCTGGAAAAGGCATATCTTTTCTTATGAGTTCGACAGCTTCCCTGAATTCGCCTCTTTGAATCAGAGAAACATACCCTTGAACGTTTACATGTGCTGGGCATGCAGCACTGCACGGCGGCAACTTCCTCTTCACATATAAGCTGTTTTTAGTTGCCACTTTGAAACCCAGCTTCGCTTAGAGTTTATCTGGTCCCCACTGAGATATATTAATGCATCTCAGTCACTCTTGGTTTATGTATAGCATAAAAAGGGAAGAAAAAGGGGAAATTGGAGATCACTATTTTACTCGTATCCGGCCTTCAAGTTTACTTGTCCACTTCTTGTATTGCCTTAAACTGAGCAAGCCTTTTAGTTCCTGCTCTAGAGTCAGCGAGTTATTGGGTTTGATCTCTACTATCCATCCTTTACTGTAGGGGTCTTCATTAATTAGATGCGGTTCATTTCTGAGGTTTTCGTTAACTTTGACGATTTTACCGCTGACTGGGGCGTACAAGTCAAACATGAACATCCACGTTTCAGCCACACCAAAGGACTCCATCTTTTTGACTTCTTTTCCGACAGATTCTGTATAGATGTAGGCTAGACCCTCTAGATGTCTCTGTGCATAGTCTGATATACCGACCCTTATGTTTCCTTCAGGCGTTATCTGAGACCACGTATGTTTCGGCGTGTAAAGCAGCTGTTCCGGCACTGCTAGATATTTCTTACGTTTTTCCAATGGAATTCCTTCAGTACGCATAAGTTCTTCCAAGCGTAGTCGAATGGCTTCTGAAACGAATTCTGATATACTTCGGTAACGGCCAGTTTGGCGTGCTTTTTCGATTTCCTTTATGAGTTCTTGTCTTATACTCACGGTTTTCCATTCAGACATTTTCCATCGTCCTCCTTTAAGCTTGATTGATATATAATGCAAATCAAAAATATATAGTTGATGCATATAGAGAATATAACAGTATATACTTTACCCACTCTTATCTGAAAATAGCACAAGAGGAAAAGATATAAAGAAAAGATATAGAAAATATAATAGTAAATACTACAAGGTGATCGTATGGAGAGCAGAAAAGTTCAAAAGGTAGGCTATTCAACCACGACTGTATCACTTCCAAGCGAATGGATCAAACGAAATAACATAAAGCCAGGAGACCTCGTCTTCATCGCGCCGGAAATAGACGGCACCTTACGGATAATACCAAGCGATCTAGCTCGAAAAGAAGAGGCAGAGGAATATATCATAAATGCTGATGCATGCGACGAACAAAGATTATTAGAAAGACTGATTGTTGGGAGCTATATACTTGGACGAGACGTCATTAGAATAACTTCAACAAATCGAATAAGAAGCGAGCTTGTGGAAGAAGTCAGGGGCACCGTTCGCAAACTTATCGGGCTTGGCATATTAGAAGAAACCCCAACAAATATTCTCATACAATGCTCCATTGACCCAACCAAATTTCAAATGGATATGCTGATTAGACGCTTATCCCTAATAGCCTCAACAATCTATACCGAAGCAATGCAGGCCCTTTTAGAAAAGGATACAGCGCTAGCCACGGATGCTATCAACCGTGAAGACGAGGCAGACATGATATATTTTCTAGCAACACGATTACTTGTTTTAGCGCAACGAAAACGAGACTTAGCAGAAAAAATCGGCTTCACAAAACTTGTCTTGATGCCTTGCACCTGCCTAATACTACAATTTCTCGAACTGATTGCCGATTATTCCGAAGACATAGCAAAACGAGCAATTCAGCTTGAAAAATACAAAGCGGCAATCAACACTGCAACACTTGAAAAGATATATCACCTAGGCGAATTGACACAAACAATATTCCAGAAAGCTGTAGATTGCGTTTTTACAAGAGACCTAAAGATTGCAAACAGCTTACTAGAAATGCACGATGTTCTTGAGAGCGAATTTGAACAAGAGATGCGCGAACTACCAGAAATTCCCTATTTGAGAACAATAGTTTCAAACTTAAGCAAGATCGCAGACAAAGGTGCATTAATTGCTAAGCTGGCAATAAACACTACCTTAATGAAGTCAGACAAAGAGATCGGGAAAATTCTCAAAATAAGAAAGCATGAACGAACCATACCACTGCCAGGCTAAAAGAGAACAGCCCATTGCCCTAGAAAACTACTTTTCCGCTATACTTGCGTTAAACTTAGCTTAGGAAGCTTAAAAAAGCAGACGTATACATACTAATAAATAGAAGAATATATGAGGGGACATTTTAATGGAAGATTTTGAAGAAGGGCTACGTAACATTGACGTTTTTCTCCGTACATTAGTGAAAAAGATTGCTGAAGATGATGACTGCTGCGAAACAAATAAGGTTGAACCTATTGAAAGCCTTCTTAGAAAAAAATACATTATAGAGAAACATTCACAATCAAAGCCTTCAGCCAAGAATACGATCCCGCTTCCTCAGGCTGAGGAGCCTTTAATTGATGTTTTCGAAGATGACAAATATGTTACAGTTTTGATGCAACACCACTGTAATAATCAGGAAGTGGTAATTCACGCAGATGTAGACGGCCTAGAAATATGCTCAAAAGAATGTACAAAGCTAAACATGCCCATGAAACATTTACAAGCTGAAAATATGATTGTAAGATGCAATAATGAAGTTCTCGAAATCAACATTCCAAAAATGAAATTGCCTCTCTTTTCTCTTCCAGAATTCAGCAAGTGTAAACAATGTCAAACATGCCCTTTTTCATGTGCGTAATTTCTCTCTGCCAAAATTTGACATGTTCCATACTCGCTCATGTATGTAATAAATAACTGCTTTCACCATAAATTCTAGAGCGCCGACACTTGTACTCACGACTATATTTCCGGTGAAGAAGAATACTAAAAGTATCGTTGTTGAAGTTGCAACTACACGCCAAGTTACACTTTTGGCTAAGCTCCTCACATTCTTTTCCATAAGGAAACACCTTTCAACCATGAATATCCCTCCACTCATTTAACTTTTCACACGAAGATTCCATCTTCTTGCCATTTGCTTTCATGCAAAGCCGAAGTTGGCCTCAGCCATTGTTCCCTGCTTTCCAGATTTGACAATTCCACTAAAAACACGCGCGGGTCTTGAAAGCGCTTCTCCACTTTGCTCATATTTCTTTAGCCGATTTTGTTTAGCACACTGTACACTTTTATTTTGTGGAATTGGAGCGCAAGCTCTTCCGGGTCTATTCCCAAAGCCAAGCTGAGAAGTTCAGAATAATGGAGAATTGGCATATTGTATTCTTCATGAAATGTTGACTTCATAAGCACCTGCCCTAGGTCTAGTGTTAAGAAGCAGAACGGGCAAAGAGTTACTATACAGTCGGCACCTGCTTTAGTAGTATTGGCGATCTTCTCGCGGGCGATTGCTAGAGCAACATCGTCAGCGTAGCCCCTTAGAAGCCCTCCGCAACATTTTAACTTGTGTCGGTACCAGATGCTTTTTGCACCCAGCGTCTCAATCAGATCATCGAAGATGTGCGGTTTCTCTGGATCATCGAATTTTAGAAGTGCGCTTGGTCTAAGCAGGTGGCAGCCAGAAAACGACGCCACTTTTAGGCTGCTCAAATTTTTGGATACGTTCTCTTTTAAGCGATTTGGACCCACATCGTTCAATAGGACTTGTAGGTAATGTTTCACTTCTTTGCTGCCTTTAAATTCTTTTCCAGTGCTAGACAAGATTTGGTTTACCCTTGCTTTCAGTTTTTCGTTTTCCTTTAGCATGGTGTTTGCCATAGCTAGAGATTCAAAGCAGCCTGTGCATAATGTAACTATGTTGAGGTCGGCTTCTTCGGCTAGGCAGATGTTGTATGCGGCAATGGATAGGCCGGTCTCTAGATCTAGAGATTGCACAGGTGGGGGGGCGCAACACGTCATGTTGGCTAGATCAACAAGTTCTATTCCCAGTTTGGTTAGAGCTCTTCTTGCTGACGCCTCATAGCTTGGTTGGCGAGCCGGTATGGTGCAACCTAGAAATAGAGCATAACTTGTCATGGTGCTTCTTTCTTCTCCTGTTTTATCTTGTCAAACTTGGTGACGGAAAGAATTTTTCTTAACGCATCCACACCCACAGGCTTGAGGGGTGGCAAGCCGAGATCAGGTCTTTTCTTTTCTAAGAATTTGGATATTGGGACTATGCGACCTTCGTTTGTTAGCCCGTCTGCAAACTCTGAATAAATGTTTGGGATGTTGCCCTCTTTGACAGCTATGTTTCTCAACGCATATATCACGTCAGCTATCTCAACCTTTTGGGGGCACCTTTCTTGGCAGTTATAACACGAGCAACATAGCCAAATGGCGTCGCCTGAAAGCACTTCGTCCTTTTCTCCCAAAAGAGAAAGTTTGATGATTTCTCTAGGATTAAAACGTGGAGTTATTCTGGCTACTGGACAACTGCTGGCACAGGTTCCACACTGGTAGCATAGGGTTATAGTTTCGCCGCCTAAACGACTCGTAATTACATCAGAGAAAGCCAGATTGGTCGTTGTTTCTTCTTTTTCCTGCTTCACTCTAATTCGCCTCGTTTCCTCTTAAGAACCGCCCATTAACTGCAGTTGACCCAATTTTTTCAATCTGTCAGTCATCGTTCGCGCAGCCTCGGCGAACTTGTCTCCTTCAATGTATATCATGCTGAACATTTCCAACCTTTCTGGCTCTATACCATATTCTTTCAGCAACATTTTAGCAAGTTCCACCTTCTTTTCAGCCTTCTGGCTACCAGCCTCATAGTGACAGCCGTCACTTTTGCATCCCACAACCATCACTCCTTGAGCACCCGCTTTAAAGGCCTCTAGAAATTGGTGAACCTGCAGAATTCCTGTGCAAGGAACCTTCATTACCCTTACGTTGGCTGGATACTGCATCATGGCCATACCAGAAGAGTCAACGGCTGTGTGACCACACTCTGAACAGCAGATAGTTAGAACCAAAGGCTTCGATGTTCCATTTACGGACATGAGCGCTTTCATCTGAGCCAGCATCTGGCTTGGCCTCGAATGCCTAAGCTCAATAGCATTGAGGGGACATGTTCCCACGCAAATACCACATCCTTCGCATAGGAGATCGGATACCCGAGCAACAAAGTGGTCTTCAGTGGTTGACACCAAACTTATCGCGCCATAGGGGCAAGTGACCGGACAAAACTCGCAGTCACCACAATATTCTTCATTAACTACGGCGGTCCTTTGATCTTTGACTATCTTGCCAGTGATCAAGAACTTCGCAGCCTTTAAAGCTGCAGAGTGAGCATGCAGAGAAGTCGTCGGTGCATCCTTCGGGAAAGTTGCTCCTCCGCACAGGTATATTCCTCTCAGTTTGGTCTCTGTGGGTCTCAGTTTGGCGTTGTATTCCTTGAAGAAGCCGTCTTCATCCAACTCGAGGCCTAGAATCTCAGCAAGCTCCTTGGTGCCTTCCGCTGGCACCATAGCTGGGGCCAACACAACGAGATCAGCTTTCAATTCTAGGAACCTTTTCAGGAGTTCGTCCTCAACGTCGACGATTAACCTCCCCGTGTCTGGATCCCGTGAGATTTCGCTTGGTCTACCTTTGACGAACTTTATTCCCATCTCCCTGGCCCGTTCATAGTAATATTCGTGCTCTCTTCCGGTGGTTCTTATGTCTATGTAGCAGATCGTAACGTCTGTCTCGGGATAGGCTGTTTTGATCAACGAGGCATGTTTTAGGGAGATCATACAGCAGATGCTCGAGCAGTAGGGATTGTAACGTCTGTCTCGCGAACCGACACATTGTATCATAACGATTTTCTTGGCGGGCTTGCGGTCTGAGGGTCTAATGATCGCACCACCTGTGGGACCGAAGCCGTCGATCATCCTTGCGAATTCAAGATTGGTTATGACATCTGGATAGTCGTTGTAGTGGTACTCCTTTATGACGGTGGAATCGAACTCTTGGAAGCCCGTGGCAACTGTGATGCTGCCTACGTTTAAGGTTACCCGCTCGCTTTTCTGGTCAAGTTCAATGGCATCGGTGGGACAAATTTCAACGCATTTCGCGCAATCGTGAAAATTGCAGGCGCTTTCGTCTATGACGTAGACGGGTGGATGAACGTTCGGAACTCTCATGTAGATGGCTTTACGAGTTTTCAGATTCGCATTGTACTTGTCGGGTACTTCCACAGGGCAAACGGTGGTGCATAAATCGCACGCAACACATTTCAGTTCGTTAACGTATCTCGGTTTCTTCTCTATTGTGACTTTGTAGTTTCCAGGAACCCCTTCCACACCCACGACTTTTGAGTTGGTCAGTATATTCAGATTAGGAATCTGGCTCAAGCCGGAACGGTATACGCATTTCCGGGAGGTGTGGGTGATGGTTTTGACATCTGAAGCAGGAGACTGTATACAGATGGCACAGTCGTCCGTTGGGAAGAATCGACCCGCGCGAGTAGCTAGGCCACCGAGAAATGGCGCCTTTTCAACTAGGTTCACTTCGAATCCTAAATCCGCCAGATCTACAGCTGTCTGCATACCGGCTATGCCTCCGCCTATGACTAGGGCAGATTTGAGAGTTGGAAATTCAAGTTTCTCTATAGGTTCGAGAAGCTTGGCGCGTTCGATAGCGGCTAGAAGCATGGCTTTGGCTTTTTCTGTTGCTTCACTAGGTGTATCCCGATGAGGCCAAGCGCAGTGATCTTTGAGGTCAATGACTTCCACCAAATAGGGATTGAGGCCTATCTCTTCAACTGCTTGTACAATGTTCACTTCGCTTAGTTTCGGGAGACTCTCTGCAACGACGACTCTGTTTATTTTTCCACCTTTAACAGCATCTAAGATGGTCCGTAATCCTTTGCCACGCCAAAACTCACTGTTTCTCTCGACAAGAACTACGCTGGAAATGTTTTTCACATGATTGGTTAGGGCATCAAAATCCAAAATTTCAGAGAGCTGGTTGCCGCAATCTGACAGGAATACTCCAACTTTGATTTCGTCCACTTTTAACCCTCTCATCTTCTTATTGTTTTTAAAAGTCTTTTTTCGTTGTCGTAAATCTTAATTTCCAAGGGCATCTCACCGATGGCAAAGTGAACGTGCATGCAACTGGAGGCCCAGTAAAAAGCAAGTTTAAGTTTTTTGACATATGTTTCACTCAAGCTTAGTTTAAAGAGAACTTATGAAAGAATTGGAGAATATTTAATTCTTTCCTTTATGAAGTTCGATCATAGGATTATCACCGATGAGTCATGAACAAGAAAATTGTGTATGTTGCTGCGCTTTGGAATATTCATCGACAGTTTGTTTATTGGGAAACGAAAATTAAGTCGACAAAAAAGGGAAAGCTAAATGTTGACTATTCGTTCGAAATCGAGGACCAAGTCTATTATTTCGCTGTAGTCCAGAACCTTGACATCTGGGTAAAGCATCTTCGTCAAACCCCGCAGTTCCACATCTTTTTTGGCCGCGAAGACGCGGATGCCTCGTTTTTTCGCTTCGACCAGTGTTCCATTTCCTTTTCTTCCTTTGCATCCAAAGTAAACTGCATCTTGCAGTAGACAGATTCCAACTTCACTGTCTTTATGTTCTAAAGCAAGTCTCATACTCATCCGGTCCATGTCTGTCACGAAATAAAGTATCTTAGCCATAATGCATCACCTAAAATGTTAGCGTAGCGTCTGCTTCAGCTATTACGTTGAGGATTTCATCACGTTCTTTCACCGTGACACCCCCCACTAAATCTCCTTCAGTTAGCTTACGCCCTTCCAGCGAATCCTTGTCAATCAGTACTGGTACTTCGTTTTCCTTCAAGAAATCTAGATGGTGCTTGTAAAGTGTCATGTCAGTTCCTTTCAGGAATGCATATACGCTGTCCCCTATGGAAACAACTTTGGTTTCGGATGCGCTGATTGCTACAGCCACTCTTAGACCCTCAGCTGGAAACAGAGAGCCGTGTGGAGGCTTCCTCAATATGACAACAATCTTTTTAGACATGTTTCTTTCACCCCTCAAAAGATTACTAGAACTCTGTCGGATTCTTCCACGATGTCTGCAACGTCGGGTGTTCCAGCTCTCTTAGCGCCCTCAATGTAGTCTCTTGTTCCTCGTACAAGCATGCAGAGTGTGCATAAGCGAACTTCTGCTCCTTTTTCAATTAGTTCTCTGAATTGTTCTTCTATGTTCATTACGCCTGGAACCTTCTTTTGCCCTATTTTCACACAGTTAACCGCGTCCATGTAGCAGAAAATCTTAACTTTCATGCCTTTTTCCAAAGTAGCTTTTGCAAGTTCAATTGTTGTTTCCGGACTTTCAGATTGGTAGGGTCCTGAAAAAAAGAGGAAGCCTATAGTTGACATCTTATCCTCTCATGAACATGATGTAAGCGGTTACCCAGCATCCTATAATGATGAATGCACCGCCGAGCATGCTGCCTAGTGATAGTTGAGGTACGCCACTTAGTATATGTCCAATGTTGCATGCTGTTCCGATGATAGCACCTATGCCCATTAGTAATCCGCCGACAAACTGTTGTAATAGTCGCCTTGCATCTGGTGCCCTTAACTTGAATTCACCGGCGATGACGGCTGCAATAGCAGCGCCTACTACTACACCGATTACTAGGAATGTGAACCAGTTTAGCATCCCTGAGGATAATCTGGGAAGATCACCAGTTATCAAAGCATTCAGAAAACCGAACCATCCACCGGAAATCCCTAAAGCGTAGTTCTTGAAAGTCCAGAAGGTTATCATGCCGATGATTCCTATAGCAATTCCGGTGACCCACCAGTTCCAGCCTTTCTTGAAGATTCTTTCGGACAGTGTTCCTTCCACCTTGGTTTCTTCGCCTCCACGTTTCCATACTAGAGCAGCCAGAATGACAACAGCTATAATCGCCACGAAAATCCACGGATCTAAGCCGAATATGTTGGCTAGTGTTAGACTTGTGCTTCCTTCTTTGAGTAAAGGTCCGGGGTCAAGTCCCAAATCACCTGTAGTTATAGTTTTGAAGATGCCTGAGTTCAAATCCGAAACTAACCACGCTAAGGCACCAACACTGGTTATGACAGTACCAATCATTAGGCCGAGTAATGCGACGAAAGATCCCATCATGCCTTCCCCGACTCTATAGGTTGTTCCGCTGGCACACCCTGCAGCCAAAACCATGCCTATTCCGAAGATGAAGCCGCCGACAATCATTGCGCCCCATAAGAATGGTTTAGGATTTAGGTCAATCCATCCCATTGTTGCCATGAGGTGGAAGCCAATCATCTGAACAAGTATTGCCAGTGCAACCGCCTTAAGCAGTGTGTATTCTTTCATCACTATGATATCTCTGAATGCTGAGTTCATGCAGAAACGTCCACGTTGCAGTACAAAGCCGAAGATTATCCCTACTACTAGCCCATAAAGCATTAGTGATGCATCTGTCAAGGTTTCTACCTCTCTACTTTATCTTTATCAGTATGCTCCATTCACTTGTTCCCTTTTTCTCGACTTTCAGAATCTCGTGTCCAGACTTTTCCATTGATCGTGGTATTCGCTCCGCAGATAATGGATAGTCAACGAGAACCTCTAGTATCTCACCTGATTTCATGCTTTTCACTTTCTTCTGAGTCTTTACGTCTGGGTATGGACACACTTCTCCTCTTACATCCAAGACTTCAGTTGGCTCTACATCTGAACTCATTTCTTAGTGTTCTCCTTTTCCATTTGAAGTATACCTTTGTGGAAAGAAGTCGTTTTTAAGCTTTTGGAATGTACGTCAAAAATGTGTCATATGTAACTCAAACGACATTATACATGACACAAACACTCACGAAAAGTCGCAGAAGAAAACTCGTGGAAGAATGGTACCGACCTTCACAACGTTAGCAAACTATTGGAGCATTTTGCTATCTCTTGTTCATCAGATATTCGTGTATGGCTCTTGCCGCTCTTTTGCCTGCTCCCATGGCGCTAATAACTGTGGCTACGCCGCTAACTATGTCTCCACCCGCATAAACTCCTTCCTTACTAGTTTTTCCAGTCTCTTCATCAACAACTATTGTACCCCATTTAGTGACTTCAAGGCCTTCAGTGGTTTGTTGAATTAATGGGTTTGCAGTGTTCCCTATAGCTACAACCACGGTGTCCACGTCAATAATAAACTCGGAACCCTTGATAGGAATGGGTCTTCTGCGTCCCGACTCATCTGGTTCTCCAAGTTCCATCGCAATACATTCTATTCCTTTTACCCAGCCACGTTCATCGCCAAAATATCTAACTGGATTAGAAAGAAACTTGAATTTTATTCCCTCTTCCTCAGCGTTTTCTACTTCTTCCATCCTAGTCGGCATTTCCTTTCTCGATCTT
>Ga0209986_10002003_pt1 | contig 19028 bp, 17 predicted proteins | sample BlataG_FD_183168 | JGI IMG/M metagenome (GOLD analysis project Ga0209986, IMG submission 183168) | Deep subsurface microbial communities from Black Sea to uncover new lineages of life (NeLLi) - Black_00105 metaG (SPAdes) (version 2) | ecosystem: Environmental > Aquatic > Marine > Oceanic >... | reverse complement strand
CTCATCATAGCTGAGCCCCAGCTCCCCTTCGTCAGTTTGCCCTTCCCATAAACCGGCCGAGGGTGTCTTATTTATAATCTGCTGCGGGATACCAAGGAAACTAGCCAGCGCTCTGACTTGTCCTTTAACCAGATTGCCTAAGGGTAGGATATCTACCCCACCATCACCATATTTAGTAAAGTAGCCTACGGAAAGCTCACTCTGATTACCTGTTCCGACCACCATATATTTGAGCTGATTGGCAAAGTAATAGAGGGTGAGCATTCTTAACCTCGCTTTGAGGTTTCCTTTGGCCAGACGGCTGACATCAGGGTCTGCTTTGTCATCGGGCAATACCTTCAGCAAGGCATCAAAAACGGCATCAAGAACTACCGTCTTGGTGGGGATAGAAAATTTGTCAGCCACCGCCTGAGCATGCTCCATATCCTCCTGGTTATTGTAGCAGGGCATAATCACCCCAAGCATACTTTGGGGAAAGGCGCGGTAACACAATACCGCCCCTACTGAAGAGTCAAGTCCGCCACTTATGCCCAGCACCACCCCCTCGCACCCGGCAGCCAATACCTTACCTCTTATCCACAAAACTAGCTTCTCAGCTAACTGTTCCAAATTCATATAAAGCTCAATTGTAGCACTAAGCTGTCAGTAGTATACTACCTCTATAGCTATCTGGTCAAAAGATTAAAAACAAGTTCGTTTATTAAGGGAAGATAGGGGGTGAGGTAGACAAAGAAGATGCCAGCCGCAGACCTTGTCCTTAAGAATGCTAATGTGATAACAATGGACCCCAGATACCCCGCTGCTGAGCTGGTGGCTATCAGGGATAACAGGATTTTGCTGGTTGCCAGCAATGAAGAGTTGGAGCAAGTCAAGGGGGCAAAGACCTGGGTAATTGATTGCCAGGGCAAGACGGTAGTGCCTGGTTTCAATGATGCCCACTGCCATATTTTCTCCTTTATAAGAAAGTTGCGTAGCCTCGACCTTAGTCCGTCATCGGTCAGCTCTATCGCTGACATAAAGGCAGCTATCCATCGCCGAGCCCAGAGCATTCCGCTAGGTAACTGGCTCACTGGCACCGACTACAATGAGTTCTATCTTGCTGAGAAACGGCATCCCAATCGTTGGGATATAGATGAGGTGGCACCTCAGCACCCGGTAGTCCTCGCTCACCGCTCTTTGCATGCCTGTGTGCTCAATAGCTTGGCACTCTCCCTGGCTGGCATCACCAGGGAGACCCCAGAACCACCTGGCGGTCTTATTGATAGGGACCTTAATACTGGAGAGCCAAGCGGTCTTCTGTTTGAGATGTTGGGCTATATCAGGGAGAAGGTATTGCCCCCTCTATCCGAAGAGGAGTTAACCGATGGTATAGCCTTAGCTAATCGGCACTACTTGTCTATGGGCATCACCTCTCTACAAGAGGCTACAGCGACCAATGATTTTGCTCGATGGCAAACCCTCCAGCGGTTTAAGGATAGCAGTAAGCTCGAGAGCCGGGTGTCTATGCTCTTTGGCATTGAAGCCTTAAGCCGGTTTCAAGAGGCAGGTTTAGCTTTGGGCTCAGGTGATAGCCAGTTGCGCCTGGGTGGGGTAAAGCTCATACTAGGTGAAACCACCGGACAATTGCAGCCAACACAGCTCGAGTTAAACCAGCAGGCACTTACTACCCATCAGGCTGGTTTTCAACTAGCCATCCATTGCATTGAGCGGAGCACTGTGGAGGCAGCCATCGCTGCTCTAGAATATATCAGTGGCCAGCTACCCTTGGCTGAGCGGCGCCACCGCCTGGAGCATTGCTCTGAGTGTCCGTCCGAGCTACTTAAGCGGCTAACCGAACTCAAAGCTGTGGTGGTTACCCAGCCCCCTTTCATCTACTATAGTGGCGAAAGATATTTAGCCACCCTACCAGCCAGCCAGCTAGGGTGGTTATACCGAATTAAATCCTTCCTCGACGGTGGTTTGATTGTTGCCGGTAGCTCAGATTCTCCGGTGGTCTCTGATAACCCTCTAGTTGGCATATATGCCGCTGTCACCAGGCGGGCTGAGTCAGGGCAGCATCTCTTACCTCAGGAATGCATCTCAGCCGAAGAGGCGCTGGCTATGTATACTGTAAATGCTGCTTACACCTCGTTTGAAGAAGGTATAAAAGGCTCCATTACTCAGGGTAAGCTGGCTGATATGGTAGTATTAAGCGATGACCCCCTTAAATCGCCCCCGGAGCAGATTAAGGATATTCGGGTGGAGATGACCATTATTGATGGCAAGGTGGCATGGGAAGCTTGACAGGCTATTTATCAGAGGAAAGTTGGAAGGGGCGAAGCCCCTTAAAGACCTATCTTCCCCTCCTCTCTCTTGACCTTGACTCATTGTCTGCGAATGATTAAACTAATCATAGAGGAAACAAGATGCCAGTATATGAGTATGTTTGTTCTGACTGTGGCTTAAAGTTCGAGCTACTGCGTCCCCTAAGTCAGGCTAGTGACGGGGCTTCTTGTCCTCAATGCCAGCATGAGGCACAGCGGATACTCTCCACCTTTGCTTGCTTCTCCAAGGATGAGAGCGGACTGAGTTCTTCTATTGGCGGCAACTCCTGCACTAGCTGCAGCGCCCTTAGCTGCGATAGTTGTAACCTTTAATTGAGGCGGGCTATGTCAGCTGTTGCTATTCCCACACGCACAGGTATTGCCAATCTGCCACTTCATTACGGCAGGGTGCCGCCCTGGCTGTTTGACCGCATGGTTAAGCTGGCTCGGGAGATTACCATTGCCATTGTTGCCGACTTTGGCTCTGTGGAGATGCTAAGGCGGCTTTCCCACCCCTACTGGTTCCAGGCCTTCGGCTGCATTTTGGGCTACGACTGGCACTCAAGCGGTGTTACCACCACCCTGTGTGGTGCTCTCAAGGAAGGGCTCAAGGGGCTGGAGCGAGACCTGGGCTTGTTTATCGCCGGCGGCAAAGGCAAGACCTCACGGCGAACGCCAGAAGAGATAGAAAACTGGGGAAACTTACTATCGGTAAACCCGGTTCCGCTGGTATATGCCAGCCGTATGTCAGCCAAGGTAGATAGCTCGGCTGTTCAGGATGGCTACCAGCTCTACCACCATAGCTTTCTTTTTACCACCAGCGGCTCTTGGACGGTTATTCAGCAGGGTATGAGTGAGGCTACTCGCTATGCCCGCCGCTATCACTGGCTGGGGGAAGCAGTCAATAGCTTTGTCAACGAGCCCCACTCCGCCATCCTCTCTGAAGCCAGGGGACAGGCACTAAACCTGGTAGCAAGTGAAAGTGACCCCGCCCGAACCACCATCACCGATATTGCCACTGACCAGAAGCCTCAGGACATCCTTGCTGACCTCAAAAAACTGAAGACCCTGGACTTGCCTCCCCACCACTATCTAAGCACCCACGACCTCCATCCCGATAGCCTGAGCCGGATTCTGTTAAGCACCTACGAGCGCCAGCCAGAAGACTTTGAGCAGTTGCTGGGGCTGAAGGGGGTAGGTCCCAAGACCATCCGTGCTCTGAGCCTGATTTCCGAGCTGGTCTATGGGGTTGCCCCCAGCTACCGAGACCCCGCCCGCTACAGCTTCGCCCACGGCGGCAAGGACGGCATCCCCTACCCCGTTGACCGCAAAACCTACGACCAGTCAATTGAGCTATTGCGGAAGGCTATAAATAAGACTAAATTAGGGTTAAGAGAAAAGAATGAGGCGGTGAATAGGTTAAAGAGGGTGGGGAGGAGATAGACTACTTGGCGAACTAGAAGGCTGAACTCAAATTGGGCTGGGTGCTATATTAGGCATAAGTCAAGAGTGAATGTATTCCTCGGCTATGGTGGTTTGGGATTGGCTTAGAGGGGGATTACAAGTGTACATAGCGTATGTTGATGAATCTGGTGATGATGGACATAATGTCGCAATAACTCAGCATTTTACTTTAAGTGGAATCATTATTGCCGATTCTAACTGGAAGATATTCCTTGAGAAAGTGAAAGCATTTAGACAGAGGCTTAAAAGAGACTTTGGGCTTACTTTGAAAGCTGATTTGCGGGCAACAGACTTATGGAGAAACTCAGGCGATTTTAGAGGATTAAGGTTGTCTTATGCAGACCGAACCAGAATTTTTAGGAAAACGGCAGAGTTTTTGCGGTCTTCTCAGGGGGTAACCATTCTCACCGTAAGCATTGACAAAGGCTCTCCTCAACTTTCATCTACTGCTAAAATTAGTGAGATTGCCTGGACTATGTTTCTTCAGAGATATGAAAATTGGCTAGTAGAAAAACAGGAATTAGGGATTGTTGTTAATGATGAGGGTCATGACAAAATGGTTCGGCAGCTATCAAGAAAGATGAGGGTGTATAATCCGATTCCAAGCTATTTTGGTGGATTTTATCAAGCTCCAGTGGTAAAGATTATTGAGGATCCCTTTTCAAGACATTCGCAATATTCATATTTTGTTCAGCTTGCGGATATGAGTGCATACTTGGCACGATTGCGGCATGACCACACACCCACACATACAAAATATGGGATACATAAGCTTTATAAAAGAATTAAGCCAAGGTATATGTTGGAGGCTTCGAAAAAAGATAATTATGGATTTGTCATTTACCCGTAAGAAAAAGCCCTCATTTAAGAGGGCTGAGGGAGCCGCCTACACCAGCGATAAAGCTGATTTCAGCTGCTAATATTAGCATAGCACGATTGTGCCTAATCCACAAACTCGCTGGCGAGGATTTACAGATATATAAACCGATTGGGATGAGCCTCTGCCCACTCAGCTCGCCAATTTAGCCCTTCTTCTCGTAAATAGTAGATACCCCCCAGTCACCCCACCCAAAATTATAGCCAGCCCGGTTGTTGCCAAGCCGCAGAATATTGTTGCATCATACCAGAAGCCCTGGGGGAAGAGCATTATCAGGTAGTCCCTGGTCGGGTCAAGCTGCCAGAGCTCATTGGTGAAGCTAATGAGGTGAAACTGTAAAAAGAGCTGGTCAAAACCAAGCAATGTCCCTAACCCCAGAGCCAGCATCAGGGCTAGGGTGATGCCACCCCCACCAACCACCCCCCACGCCAGTCGCCGCCAGTATCTTCTCTTACGCCAGAAGAGGCTAATCCCAGCATAAGCTAAAACATAAACTAGCGTCCCCAATAAAACCCAATAATCCAGCCATATCAGCCCCTTTACATCCTTGAGGTGAATTACCTCCCGTTGGTTAAACAGCTCAAATGGCTCGCCATCTTTCACCAAGGTAAGACTGATATAATCCTCATCAGAGTTGAAATAGCCGATGAGCCCGGCGGCTGCCTTCTCCAATTCCACTTCAGCCAAGCCGGTAACCTGGCTGACATTATATTTTTCAAAGCCATATTCATACAGCCAGAGGCTATTAGTCGCCCAGCCAAGGCTGGCTGTCAGCAGCAGGACAGGCAGACACAGCATAAATAGCCATTTAGCGGCGATACCGAGAATCCTCAATCTTCTACTCTTACCGTTTTTTTACCAGCTTCATAATACTCTCACATTCTTCTTCTGCGAGCTTGAATATACCTCTCCGAGGCATCCTAAAGATGAGCAAGTTTCCTAAGCCAGCAGCTTCTAGCTCGTCTTTTAATATGGGGTTATTGATAAGTTCGGCGTTGGTGTATTTTATTTCTAACCTGGGATATTGAGAAAGCCTGTCCCTCTCTTGTTTATCTATCCAATATTTATATTCCCAATTAAACCGCCCTCTATTTGGGTCAGGCACCCCTGTTACTTCAGCCATTGCATAAATTCCACGATGTCTTTTTACCTTACTGGTACGCTTGCGCTCATCTAGCACTTTCTCAAACTTCTTTGCCTGTGGGTTGTAAATTGTCTCGGTTTTAGGTTCATACTCATTTGATAACCAAATATAGGATATATCCTGTGGCTTGATTTCATCAACATATCGGAATATGTAGGCTGATGACCAAGTGTCAGGCTTATTCCATTGCTCTCTCATGGCATCAAACCAGCGGTATTTATTTGGATTAGATTGCAATATCCAGCAGTTCATTTTTAACCCCCCTTCTTTTTAAGATTTTCTTTGGGCTCTTACCCAAATCTTACACTGTTAAGGCTAAAAAGAATAGGGGTTGTTTGGCAGCTCCTTCTTCCCACACACCACAGAGGTGTTGAACAGGGGAAGCACATGGTGAAATCCCAAATTCAAAGCACTAATGGCCAAATGACCAAAACGGTTTTGAACCTTGAACTTAGAACTTAGAACCTAGAACCTTGAAGTTGTTTAGGATTTAGGGTTTAGTATTTAGTATTTGGACAAAGCGAAGTAGTCTTTTGGAATACCCCACCACCGAGATTGCCACGCCTTCGGCTCGCAATGACAGAAAAAAGCTGCTCCATTATATATTAGAGGGAATCTAAGAGGGGCTGCGCCCCCGTTAAACCCCTCTAATCGCTTTGGGGGTTGCTTATTGGGGTAGTTTGAAGGGGCTAACGCCCCTTCAAAAATTATTCCCCCTTCCCTTGTAAGGGAAGGGGGTTAGGGGGATAGGTTGCTGAGTAGTCTAAATAAATCTGTGCTTAGTTTCTGTACCGTTACTGCTGAAAACGATACCCCCAAAGACCAACCCTGTGCTATAATTAGTCCAATGCTGCGCTAGAAGGTGTCATGTTTACCCATCTCCATGTCCATACCGAATATAGCCTGCTTGATGGTATGTGCCGTATCCCCCAACTGGTTAAACGAGCCGGAGAGCTGGGGATGGACAGCCTGGCTATAACCGACCACGGGGCTATGTATGGCGCTATTGAGTTCTACCTGGCAGCAAAAGAGGCAGGCATAAAGCCCATTATCGGCTGTGAGGTTTATGTAGCCCAGAACAGTCGCTTCAGCCGTGATGCCAGCGATAAAAATAACTACCACCTCATTCTACTAGCCAAAAATCAGACTGGGTACCGCAATCTAATCCAGCTCACTACCAAGGCACAGCTTGAGGGTTTTTATTACAAGCCGAGGGTGGATAAGGAGCTTCTCGAGCAGCATCATCAAGGTCTTATTGCTTTCAGCGGCTGTGTTGCCGGTGAAGTTCCCCGCCTCACCCTGGAAGGGCGTCTCCAGGAGGCTAAGCAGGCTGCCCTGTGGTATAAGCAGACCTTTGGCGATTTCTACCTGGAAATACAGAGGCATCCCATTCCCGAGCTGGAGCAAATAAATCAGAATCTCATATCTATGAGCGGTGAGCTGGATATACCGCTGGTGGCGACCAACGATGTCCACTATATCAATCAGGAGGATGCCTCAGCCCATGACCTCCTGCTGTGTATTGGGACCAATTCCTCCATCTATGATGACAAGAGAGTGAAGATGGCTGGCGACTTCTTCTACCTCAAGAGTCCCCAGGAGATGGCGGAGCTGTTCAAGGATATTCCTCAGGCACTGGAGAACACCGGGCGTATTGCCGATATGTGCAACCTCAGACTTGAGTTTGGTCGCCTCTACCTCCCTGAGGTAGATTTGCCTGAAGGCAAGACTGCTGACCAGTTCCTGGCTGACCTCTGTCATCAGAACTTGCATCAATACTACCCCCAGCCCACCCCTGAGATAGAAGAGCGGCTTAACTATGAGCTGGAGGTAATAAAACAAACCCAGTTTGCCAATTACTTCCTTGTTGTTTGGGACATCATCTCCTTTGCCAAAAAGCACAACATTCTATTTGGGGTTAGGGGCAGTGCTGCTGCTAGCATTGTCCTTCACTGCTTGGGCATCACCGAGGTTGACCCTATTGAGAATAAACTGGTCTTTGAGCGCTTCCTTAACCTGGAGCGCAAGGAGATGCCAGATATAGATTTAGATTTTGAGGATGACCGTCGTGATGAGGTCATTGCCTATGTATCGCAGAAATATGGGAAAGACCATGTAGCTCAGATAATCACCTTTGGCACATTGGGCGCCAGAGCAGCCCTCAGGGATGTAGGTCGAGCTCTGGGTATGCCCTATAGTGATGTCGACCGCGTAGCCAGGCTGGTTCCTTTTAGACCAGGCATGACCCTGGAGAGAGCCCTGGTTGAGAATAGTGAACTGCGCAGTATCTACCACGAAGATGATATCGTTCGCAACCTGGTTGATTCAGCCAGGAGACTGGAGGGTGTTGCTCGCCATGCCAGCACCCACGCTGCCGGTGTAGTTATATCTAGAGAGCCGCTCACTGGCTATGTCCCTCTACAGCGGGTGAGCAAAGGTAACGGCGAAGCTACGGTTATGACCCAGTTCACCATGGAAGACATTGCCCAGATTGGGTTGCTCAAGATGGACATTCTCGGCCTGGCTAACCTGACCATTTTGGGCAAGGCAAAAGAGATTATTAGCCAAAGCCGTGGGGTTGATATCGACCTGTACCATATCCCGATGGACGATGCCCGGACCTTTGCCCTTTTGTCCTCAGGGGAAACGGCTGGCGTGTTTCAGTTGGAGGGAGCTGGCATGCGCCGATATATCAAGGAGCTTAAGCCAAGCACCTTCAGCGATATCGCCGCTATGATAGCTCTGTATCGCCCCGGTCCTATGGAGCATATTCCTACTTTCATCAAAGCCAAGCATGGCATTGAGCCTATCCGTTACCCTCACCCTGCGCTGGCCAGCATCCTTGAGGAGACTTACGGGGTAATTGTATATCAAGAACAGGTGCTGTTCATTGTCCAGGCCTTTGCTGGCTATAGCCTGGGGCAGGCTGATATCTTCCGCAAGGCAATGGGCAAAAAGATCCCTGAGGCTATGAAGAAAGAAAGGCGTAACTTTATTACCGGAGCCAAGAAGAGGGAGTTCTCCCCCGAGGTAGCCAGCGATGTCTTTGCCCTCATTGAACCCTTTGCTGGCTACGCCTTTAACAAGGCTCACTCGGTAAGCTACGCCCTCATTGCCTATCAGACCGCCTATCTCAAGGCGAATTACCCGGCAGAGTATATGACCGCCTTCCTTATTGCCAATGCTGACCAGTCGGAGAAGGTTGCCACTGCGGTTGCCGAGTGCCGCCGTCTGGGCATCACCGTGTTACCCCCTGATGTAAACCGGAGCCAGGTCAGCTTTTCTATAGAGAAGGGTGATGAAGGCAACGCCCCAGACATCCGCTTTGGACTAACCGCTATTAAGAATGTGGGGATGGGGGCGGTAGAGCCCCTCGCTGCCGAGCGCGATAAGGGTGGCGAGTTCAAGTCTATTGAAGACCTTTGCCGCCGTGCCGACATGCGCGGTGTGAACCGGCGGGCAATGGAAAGCTTGATTAAGGCTGGAGCCCTGGACTGCTTGGGCGACCGTGGCACTCTACTCCACAACATCGGTCGTATCCTGTCTCTAGCGCAGCGGGAGCAGCATCTGCGGGAGACAGGGCAATCTACTATGTTTGACCTGTGGGGTGAGACAATGCCAGCTCCTATGCCTAGTCTCGACCTGCAAGCTGCCGACATCTCTATCAAGGAGAAGTTAGCTTGGGAGAGGGAGCTGATGGGGGTATACCTCTCGGAGCATCCCTTCAGCGCATTTGCAGCTAGGGTGGCCTCGGAGAATACCACCCTATGTGGTCATATTGATGCTGAACTGGCTGGGCAGACCATTGTGGTAGCTGGAATGGTAGCCTCAGTTCATCAGTTGTTCACCAGAGACCAGCGCCCCTTTGCCAGCGTTGTGCTGGAAGACCTCGATGGCAGAATAGAGGTAATGGTCTGGCCCAAAGTCTATGCCGATACCAGGGACCTGTGGCAGGAAGGTAATATACTACTGGTTGAGGGTAAGGTAAGGCTGAGGGATGACCGAGTGCAGCTAAACTGCGACTATGTGCGTCGCTACCAACCGGAGGCAAGTCAAGGTGCGGAGGCGGTTACCTCTCAACCTGGTGGCGAGCCGATAGTAGCTGAGGAGACCAGAGCATACAATGCATCTGCCGAAAGTCGCCGACTGGTAATAAGCATCAGCCAGACCAGCGATGAGGAAAGTGATATAGTCTATCTGCGTAAATTGCTTGATACCTTAAGAGACTTCCCCGGGGAGGATGAGGTAAACCTGTGTGTAACCAATGAGGAAAGGATTATTAACCTCAAGTTGTCCAATATTTACACCAACTACTGCCCCGAACTCCACCAGCGCCTGGTAGAGATGGTGGGGGAGGAGGGGTTAAAGGTGGAGTCGAATGGCTAAAACAAAGGGGTGGCTGCTGCTGACCACTGCCCCTGACCAGCTAACCGCTGAGATATGGAAGGATATACTCCTTCAAGAGGGCGTTCCGGCTATGGTCAACCCCGGGGACACCATATCATTTATGGGCGTTTCTGCTTTCCCCTGCCGAATAATGGTTGCCTATGGCTATCGCAAGCGAGCCCAGGAAATCCTGGCCAGCCTGCAACCGGAAGCAGAGGCATAGCCTTTATTAAAGAGTAGGCTAAAGGTGCATTAGTCCCTCTTATACTCCTCCTCTCCTCAGTAATGAGAGAGGTTATTGTTTAGGTTTACTACCCCGCTGAACATTACGCTAAGTTGTTCAGTGAAAATACCGTAGCCGTGTTCCAAAGACCAAAATGCCTCATTTTTACAGGTGACACACACGTCAATTACTATGTAGAAGTCAGCGACAGCATGGGGCTGACTGCGGGAGCTGGTTTTGGGCTTGTCAGAGGCCTTGACATCCGGTGAGCATTGGCTTAAAATAGTCGCCGTAGTTGCCTATTATTCAAAAATTTATTTTTTGTCTGTAAACTCATTTAGTGCTTTTCAGTCGTCTAACTGGAACTTGGCTTATCATGAATTTTGCAGGAAGATTCCTCGGCTCCTCTCTTCTGTCATATCCTGCTTCTGCAACAACTACCATAGGTATTTCAATGGGATATCTCTTACGTTCTACGAACGCATCTAAGTCTTCAATCGCATCATCAATTCCATTCTTTTCAGCTTCTATGGGAAGAGGTACTCTAAGCTTCAGATTTTGTCCAAATAATGTCAGCGAAACTTCGACCCACAAAATGCTGTCAGGTCTACCAATATTGTGAACGTCTATAGGATTCAGGGATACACGAACTTCGGTATTTCCGATCTTAATCCTCCCCTCTCCTTTGTATCCAAGTAATGCTGTATAGACTTTTTCCTCTCTTACTTCTGGCATTTGCACTGGTCAAAAAGCAGACCTTTTATCGAGCTCCAGAAATAGAATTAATATCGGGACCAGAATTACTGCCGGTAGCTAGCTAGCTAGGAGGTAATGATAATCCATCAGGTTGGGCAGGGAGACGCCGATTAAGCTTTTGGGAGCTCATTTGAGCAAGCCCGTGTACACAACATGGTGCCCCTGCCCTCCTGGCCAAACCCGCATGAAGTATGATGGGACCTTCTCTTGAGGAGTGAGCCCGTATCTAAACGCTAATTTGGGAGCCAGGAAGAAAAAGGCTGGGGCCTGCCCACCTATATGATGGTGAAACGAATAATCAATTTATCGGAGCCGTTGACGAAAAAGAATATAGTATGTTTTTTTGGGGAAACAATTCAAAGCTAATCAGATAGGAGGAATTGTTTTTCTAGTTATGTCAACCTCAAGGCTCTATATCCTGTTTGGTTAGCTGTTGAAAGAAGCAGGTCTTATTGCCAGTGTGACATACCGGGCCGGTGGCTTTTCCTTTAATCAGGATGGTATCACTATCGCAGTCCTTCCATATTGAGTGCACTTTGATGCGGCTGCCTGAGGTTTCCCCCTTGTGCCATAACTCCTGCCGGCTGCGACTGTAAAACCATACCTCACCACTGGATAGGGTTCGGCGCAGTGCTTCCTTATCCATATAGCCCAGCATCAGCACCTCGCCAGTATCGGCATCTTGAGCTATAGCCGGGATAAGCCCTTTTTCGTTGAACTTTAGATTTTCTATCAACCTCATCCCCTTAGGTTTTTATTAGGTAACCCTATCCCCCTTTCCCCCTTCCCCTTAACAAGTCTCCTGAGGCGACTCGCCCTGTGCGAGGGGAAGGGGAAGTATAAGTTTTGAAGGGGCGAAGCCCCTTCAATCTACCCCTTTAGGTAGGTTAGCAGTTCCCTCCTGTTAGCTAACAGTAGCTAAGGCTTGTTTCAGGTCGATGTCTCCGGTATAAAGTGCCCTGCCTACTATGGCAGCCTCTGCGCCGAGTGATTTGAGCATTCTAAGGTGGTTTAGCGATGAGATGCCACCGGCGGCGATAATAGGCGCTCTGATGGTATTTATCAGCTCAGCGGTAGCAGCAAAGTTAGGCTCGGTGAGGGTCCCATCACGGTCGATATCGGTGTAGATAAAGCGCTTTACCCCGAGTCTTACCATAGATTGGGCGAATTCTATAGCCCTTAGCTCTGTTTCCTGGCGCCAGCCATGGATAGAAATATATCCTTCCCGGGCATCGATGCTAACGATAATAGACTCTCTGAACTTATGGCACGCCTGCTCAATCAACCCGGGGTCTTCCACGGCTACTGTGCCCAGAATTACACGCTCTATACCAGCTTTGAGCATTTGCTCAACAGTTTCCAGTTGGCGGATACCGCCACCCAGTTGAGTAGGAACTAATATTGCACTTGCTATCTCGGTAATGATATCCTGATTGCAGACCTCTCCTCTAGCTGCGCCATCCAGGTCGACAATATGCAATCTTGGCGCCCCCAGCGATTGCCACTGTAAAGCTACCTCTACCGGGTCATCGGAGAATATCGTTTCCTGCTCATAATCACCTTGATACAGGCGAACACACCTGCCCTGTCTTAGGTCTACCGCCGGGATGATTTCTATTGTAGTCTTACCTCATAGATTGATATTGGAGTATTTTCGCCACGGTCTAGCCAGGAATGCCTTGTTATCCTTATTCTTATCTTCTAGAATATCCAGTGCTCTATTGATGACCTTCCTGGTATCGCTGGGCATTATTACATCATCAATGTAGCCTCGCTCAGCGCCACAATATGGGTTCTCATAGATATCGCTGTATTCCTTTATTCTCTTGGCGCGGGTCTCTTCCGGATTTTCTGATTCTCTTATCTCTCTGGCGAAGATGACGCTGGCTGCAGTTTCGGCACCAACGATGGTGACGCGAGCTGTGGGCCAGGCAAAGACAAGGTCAGCACCAATGCCTTTATCCAGCATCCCGTAATGGGCACCGGCGTAGGACTTGCGCAGGATGATGGAAATCAGCGGAATAGAGGCATCAGCCCAGGCGAAAAGCAATTTAGCGCCATGGCGCAAGATACCTTTCCAATCCTGTTCAGAGCCTATCATATAACCGGGGCAGTCCCCGAGAGTAACCACCGGGATGTTGAACAGGTCACAAAATCTGGCGAACCTGGCTCCCTTGTCTGCAGCATCAATATCAATAATTCCTGCTGCCCACATCGGTTGATTTGCCCAGATACCCACCGGGCGACCGTTAAACCGAGCAAAGCCGGTTATTACACTCTTGGCGTGGTCTTTTAGTGTTTCAAAGAAATAACCATCATCTACTATGGCTTTAATTACCTTGTACATGTCATAGGGCTGGGTCGGTCGGTCGGGGATTATGGTATCCAGCTCAGGGCATGTCCGCCACGGGTCATCGCTGGCCTGAATACGAGGCGGCATTTCCCTGTTGTTGGAGGGGAAGAAGGATAAAAGCTCCTTGGCTTTGTCCAAGGTATCCTTTTCATCCTCGGCTACTATGTGGGTTTGCCCTGATTTGACGGCATGGGCTTTCCAGCCAGAGAGTTCCTCAAGAGAGATTTCCTCGCCGAGTTGGGTCTTGACGAAGGCGGGACCGGCAATTCCCATAAAGCCGGTATTTCTCGTTTGGATGAGGAAGTCCTGCATTATTGGGTGGTAAGCCTGTCCCCCCAGGCAGGGACCCATCAGCAAGGCTATTTGGGGGACGATGCCTGATGCCAAGATTTGAGCCCGGAATAACTGCCCATATATCTCCAGCGTATCCATTCCTTCCTGAAGTCGGGCACCCCCGGAGTCATTCATACCGACAAGTGGCCACCCCTTCTCCTTGGCGAAATCAATGGCACGGACTTCTTTTAAGCCATGATATTCACCGAAAGTGCCAGCCATAGCCATATAATCCTCAGCGAAGGCAACAACAGGTCTGCCGTTTACCAGCCCGTAACCGGTTACCACCCCCTCGGCAGGCACCTCCCTATCAGCCATGCCAAAATGGATGGTTCGATGCTTAACGAATAATCCTATCTCAGTGAAAGTGCCGGGGTCAAGAAAGTATTCTATCCTTTCTCTGGCTGTCCACTGCCCCCCTTTATGGCGCTTTTCAATAGCTTCGGCGGATGCCATCTGCTCTATTTTGGCTCTCTTCTGCTTGTATTCCTCAATTAGCTCTTTGGTTGTTGCCATTTTGAAAACCCTTCTCCTTTCAAATTTATTACAGTTTTTGGGCTTAACGAGCCTTGAGTATTATATCATTATTATTGCCGAGTTAACAATGCGTGTACTCGTTCATATGATTAGCGATACATCGTTTCCTTGCCTTGTCATTGGCAGCCTCTTTTTCCTGTCATTGCGAGCGAAGCGTGGCAATCTCGGTGGTGGGGTATTCCTTGAGGTTGCGGAGCCTGTTCAGAGCGTAAGCGAGGAATCCCATCTTAGAGATTGCTTCGTCGCTTGCGCTCCTCGCAATGATAGTGGGAAGAAGCCCCTCGCAATGACGAGAGGGGGCATAGTTGGGGAAATCCGCCCGAGGCGGGCTTTTTCTCTTTGCTCTTGCTCTTGATATCGGGCTTATCTCCGTTTTTCAGGGTCGTGGCAGCAGCCAGGACGATAGTATGAGCTGCCAGGTCCCATCTCTGAATCTCTACCGCCAATCTCAGTAGGCGCATAGCTCCGCCCTTTCTGATTACTTTACATAACCAGAAAAACAATTCCTCCTATCTGATTAGCTTTGAATTGTTTCCCCCCAGAAAAAATAATAGCACATATGTTCCACTTTTACTATAAGGTTTTGTCGCATTTTCAACCCCTCCCCCCTGCTAAAAGCCCATCCTCCCCTATGACGCCTTCATGCCCCGTCTCATTTTCCTGTCATTGCGAGCCTCTTTTTTCCTGTCATTGCGAGCGACCGTAGGGAGCGCGGCAATCTCGGTGGGGGGACATTCCTTGAGATTGCTTCGTCGCTTACGCTCCTCGCAATGACAGTGGGAAGAAGCCCCTCGCAATGACGAAATAGTTAACAATAATTATGAGGCAATTCGTTTCCTTGACACGGGTGGGTCAGGTTGTTAAACTATCGGCACTGTTAGCCAGTTTTTTCACTCGGGGGCTTCATTGAGAGAGAAGGCATCATCATATAACTCTCCGTCACCAGAGTCATTGCGCAGGGGTCTGGTTCAGATTTTCACGGGCGATGGGAAGGGAAAGACTTCGGCAGCCACAGGGGCAGTAATCCGAGCCCTGGGTCATGGTCTGAGGGTCTATATTGCCTATTTTATGAAAGGCGACTATCCCTATGGTGAGCGCAGTATCCTAGCTCAGCTACCCAATGTTACTATGGATAGCTTTGGGTCTAGAGGCTTTGTTGACCCAGCAAATATCAAGCCCGAGGAAAAAGAGCAGGCGAAACGGGCTTTTGCTGCTGCCCGTGAGGCTATGCTCAGCGGTAGCTACGACCTGGTGGTCTTGGATGAAGTGAATCTTGCTGTAGCCTGGAATCTGGTTGAACTGGATGAGGTGGTCAGGCTTATTGATGATAAACCCGAGGATGTGGAGCTTATCCTTACCGGTCGCTGGGCTGATAGCAAGTTGGTTAAATCGGCTGACCTGGTTACTGAGATGCTAAAGATTAAGCACCCTTATGATGAGGGGATAGTAGCGCGAGAGGGGATTGAGTATTAGTATTAATCAAGCTCTGTGAAGGAGGAATTATGAGTATCACGCTGAGTGTAATCAAGGCTGATGTTGGTGGTTATGTGGGGCATTCTGAATCTCATCCTGATATTTTAGCCAAGGCCAGGGAACATATGGACAAGGCTAAGAAAGAGGGGTTGCTGATTGATTATCATGTAACCAAGTGTGGAGATGACCTACAACTGATTATGACCCACCAGCATGGTGAGGGGGATGAAAAAATCCATAAGCTTGCCTGGGATACCTTTGTTGACTGCACACAGGTAGCCAAAAAGTTGAAGCTTCATGGTGCTGGGCAGGATTTGCTGTCCGACGCTTTCTCAGGTAATGTCAGGGGGATGGGTCCCGGGGTAGCTGAGATGGAATTTGAGGAACGGGCTGCTGAGACCATTATTATCTTTATGGCTGATAAGACCTCATCTGGAGCCTGGAATTTGCCGCTATATAAGATGTTTGCTGACCCATTTAATACTATTGGCCTGGTTATTGCCGACAATATGCATGGTGGCTTTAGCTTTGAGGTGCATGATATTAAAGAACATAAAAAGATAACCTTTAATGCTCCTGAGGAAATTTATGACCTGCTGGTCTTCATTGGGGCTCCTTCACGCTATATGGTCAAGTCAGTCTATCATCGGGGGAGCGGGGAGATAGCAGCAGCCTCATCTACCCAGCGTCTGTCCCTGATTGCCGGGCGGTATGTGGGCAAGGATGACCCAGTGTGTATTGTTCGCTCTCAGGGGGACTTTCCCGCCGTAGGAGAGGTGTTGGAACCGTTCACCTTACCCCTGCTGGTGGAGGGCTGGATGCGGGGCTCGCATCATGGTCCCCTTATGCCAGTGGCTATTGAGGATAGCACCCCGACTCGCTTTGATGGACCACCCAGGGTAGTTGCTCTTGGCTTCCAGCTATCTGGAGGCAAGCTGGTAGGGCCCCGTGATATGTTTGCTGATAAGTCGTTTGACAATGCTCGTCAGCAGGCAAATGATATTGCCGATTTTATGCGTCGTCATGGTCCCTTTGAGCCACACCGTCTGCCCCTGGAAGAGATGGAATACACCACCATGCCCCAGGTTTCGGAAAAGCTGGAGGGAAGGTTTATCGCCCTGGCGGATTAGGAACATGCCCAAGCTGCTCCTGGCAACAAACAATCAAGCCAAGGTGCGTGAATATAGGAATCTACTCCGGGACTTGCCATTTGAACTGGTTTCCCTGGCTGACCAGGGTGTTACTACCGCGGTTAACGAAGTGGGGGGAAGCCTGGAGGAGAATGCCAGAATAAAGGCAACGGCGCTAGCTGCTGAGAGCCAGTTACTAGCGCTGGCTGATGACTCTGGGCTGGAGGTGGATGCCTTGGGTGGTGAGCCCGGTCAACTTTCGGCTCGCTATGCTGGTGAGGGTGCTTCGGATAGGGATAGGGTCGACTACTTATTAGCTAAGCTCAAGGGGGTGCCCTGGGAGAGGCGCTCTGCTTGTTTCAGGTGTGTTATTGCTATAGCTACACCTGATGGTGAGGTAGAGCTTTGTTCTGGCGAGTGTCGGGGCTTAATAACCTTTGAGCCGAGGGGAGAGCAGGGCTTTGGCTATGACCCGGTGTTCTACCTTGCTGAGCTAGATAAGACTATGGCCGAGCTACCTTTGGAAATAAAAAACCAGGTTAGTCATCGGGGGCAGGCAGCAAGGCAGGCATGCCAGTTGCTCAGGAGGAAGTATAATCTATGACCGGACTTTCTGACTCCTTCCAGCGTCCTATAAATTATCTGCGTATCTCGGTAACTGACCGCTGTAATCTGCGCTGTATCTATTGCGTGTCATCTGGTGGTGTTCGCCTAATCTCTCATGGGGAAATCCTCACCTATGAGGAAATCTACACCGTAGCCCAAGCAGCCGCCGAGCTAGGGATAAATAAGATAAGGCTCACCGGTGGCGAGCCCCTGATAAGGTCGGGGCTGCCTAAGCTAATACAGATGCTGGCTCAGATAGATGCTATAGATGATATTTCTCTTACCACAAACGGGACTTTGCTCAGTCGCTATGCTGCTGAGCTAAAATCAGCAGGACTACGGCGGGTTAATGTGAGTCTGGATACTCTTAAGCAGGATAAATTTGAGTTCATTACCCGTCTTGGCAATAATGTTGGCGAGGTTCTGGAGGGCATTGAGGTCGCCAAGTCGGTGGGGCTTAATCCAGTTAAGCTTAATATGGTGGTAATGGCGGGTATTAATGATGATGAGCTCCTTGATTTTGCCGCCAAAACCATCGCCGAGGAGTGGCATGTTCGCTTTATTGAGCATATGCCTTTTGCTGATGAGGACACCCCTGCCCTGCGGTTTGTCTCAGTCAGCGAGATGAGGCGACGGCTTGAGCGACTGGGGGAACTGGAGCCTTGCCTGCCCAGTGTGGGCAATGGACCAGCCAAGTATTTTCGCCTTCCCCATGCCAAGGGCACCATTGGCTTTATTACCCCTATCAGCGAGCATTTCTGCTTTCACTGCAATCGGCTACGGCTTACCGCTGATGGTAAGCTTCGCCCCTGTTTGCTAGCTGATGATGAGATAGACCTCAAGCAGCCCCTGCGTAGTGGTGTATCTTCAGCGGGGCTGAAACAACTGATTGAACAGGCAGTAGCTAATAAGCCATTGCGCCATCACCTGGCAGAGGGCTACGTGCCTAAAGAACGACCAATGACTCAAGTAGGCGGTTAAAAGTTCGTTTATAATTTCGTTTATAATAGGGTAGATTGGAGGGGCTTTGCCCCCTTCAGAAAATAACCTTATGTTGGCTAGAGAAGCCGTTAGGGGTTAAGTAAATTGATTGAGATATACAGTGATGGTGCTTACAACCCGGTTTTAGGTCAGGGTGGCTGGGGGGCTGTTGTTCTTGGAGATGAGCAAAAGCGTGTTTTTTCAGGCATAGCCAAGAAGACGACCAGTAACCGCATGGAGATTACCGCTGCTTTAGAGGGAATCTTGCGCACTCCGCAAGGTGCGGAAGTGGTTGTATATACAGATAGCCAGTATCTTTTTGGTTGTATGGCCAAAGGATGGCAAAGGCGTGCCAACCTTGATCTTTGGGAAAGGTTAGATGAAGCCGTTAGCCAGCGTAAGGTGCGGTGGGAATGGATTGACCGCAATGCTAAAAGTCCCTTCCACAAGGAGGCTCATGCC
>Ga0209986_10002001_pt1 | contig 19047 bp, 19 predicted proteins | sample BlataG_FD_183168 | JGI IMG/M metagenome (GOLD analysis project Ga0209986, IMG submission 183168) | Deep subsurface microbial communities from Black Sea to uncover new lineages of life (NeLLi) - Black_00105 metaG (SPAdes) (version 2) | ecosystem: Environmental > Aquatic > Marine > Oceanic >... | reverse complement strand
AGGTAGGGGCGAATCTTCATCAACAGGGGGCAACGGAGAAGCAGATCGCCGAGGCATTGAAGCAGGAGGACCAGTACCTAGAATTCGTAAAGACCTCAACCGGGGAGTGGGAAGACCATACCCTCGTGGAGCTGCAAGAGGCGATGCCCTGGCTGACCGAGGACGCAGCAGCACAGCTTGTCGCAACCCCGCTCAGCCTCTCCTGGCTACGCGAACACTATCTCGACGACCCGGCATCGACAATCCGTCAAGTGGCTTGCCCAGTCCTTGTCATCAATGGGGAGAAGGACCTTCAGATCCCCGCTTCGGAGGCAGAAGGGATAAAGACGATCTTGGAAGAGGCGGAGAACAAGGACATCACGGTGGTCGTGCTGCCTGATTTGAACCACCTCCTGCGTCACCATCCTGAAGAACCGAACCTGACCTACCGCCACTTGGACGATCCGGTCGATCCGCGGGTGATTGAGATAATTACAGGCTGGATCAGCGAACACAGTGCCCGTTGAGGACCTGACATCGAGAAAGGAGGTCGCCTCTCTCCTCCGTTCGGCGGGGGTTCATCCGAGCAAGCGGCTCGGCCAAAACTTCCTCGTCGACCGGACGGTCCTGGATGCGATCCTCGCCGAGGTGAAACGGGCCGCTCCGCGTGAGATCCTCGAGATCGGAGCCGGCCTAGGAACCGTTACATGCGAACTGGCTTGCATTGCTCCCCGTGTCGTTGCCGTCGAGGTCGATCGGCGGTTGGTCCAGGTCCTCAAGCGAACCCTGGGAGACCTGAAGAATGTCGAGATAGTGCGCCAGGATATCCTCAGCTTCGACCTTAATGCGAGGTTCGCCGAGCGTCCCGTTTTCATCGTGGGGAACATCCCCTACCGGATCACCGCCCCGATCCTGAAGCACCTTGTCGAGCACCGAGATGCAATCGCAGATGCGCTCCTTTTGACACAAAGCGAAGTGGCGGAGAAGATCGCGGCGAGCCCCGGCCCGGATGGAACAGCCTTGGGGATCTTCGTACAAGCGTACGCGGATGTCCGCGTGATCAAGCGTGTTTCAAAGCGATCATTCCATCCCATTCCAGAGGTCGATTCGACCCTGTGGCGATTGTCCTTCTTAAAGAAACCGCGATTCTCGGCCGATCCGGATAACTTTTTCGCCGTCGTGCGAGCGCTTTACGGTAAGCGGCGCAAGATGATCCGCAGTGCGCTACGCGATCTCCTCCCGATCGAACGCATTGCAGATGTTCTTAGTACTGCTGGAATTGACCCGACTGCGCGGGGAGAGGGGCTAACTTTCCAGCAACTCGATCGACTGGCGCTTGCCATCACCCCCTTCCAACACAGCCCTAGTTTATAAAAAAGTCCCATCAGGGCATCGCCTGCTTTTGCTTGACAGGTAGTGTGCGGAATGTTATAATTGATGTTTGTGCGATTGTTGGGTCTTTGACAAGTGAATAGAGTGTGTATCATACAAGCGCAGTAAGGGCAGATGGTGGACACCTTGGCAGTTGGAAGCGATGAAAGACGTGGCTAGCTGCGATAAGCCTCGGGGAGTCGCTAAGCAGGCTTTGATCCGGGGATTTCTGAATGGGAGTACTCGCTATGGTGAAGCCATGGCAGGGCGTACTGAAACTATACTAGGTACGCTCAGCGAACCCGGCGAAGTGAAACATCTCAGTAACCGGAGGAAGAGAAATCAAAAGAGATTCCCTGAGTAGTGGCGAGCGAAACGGGAAGAGCCTAAACCAAGGCAGTGTAAGGCTGCATCCGTTGCTTCCTTGGGGTTGTAAGTCAATACCTTCTTACCGATGCAGGGGTAGGCAGGGTTAAAGGCAATGCCTAGCCGAACAGTCAGCAAAGTCTCTGGAAAGGACGACCGCAGAGGGTGATAGTCCCGTAGGCGAAAGGTTGAGCTACCCTGGGTGTTGACTTGAGTAGCGCCGGACACGTGAAATCCGACGTGAATCTAGGAGGACCACCTTCTAAGGCTAAATATTACCAACTGACCGATAGTGAACTAGTACCGCGAGGGAAAGGTGAAAAGCACCCCGGGAGGGGAGTGAAATAGAACTTGAAACCATCTGCCTACAGACAGTGGGAGGGAAATCGTCAGTTTCTTGGTTTAAGGTTCAAAGTTCGATGTTCGGGATTTTCCGAACTAAAACCACGGACTACGAACTAAGAAACTACTAACTGATTTCCTGACCGCATGCCTATTGTAGTATGAGCCGGCGAGTTACGTTGTGTGGCAAGGTTAAGCCGAGTGAGGTGGAGCCGCAGCGAAAGCGAGTCTGAATAGGGCGCAAGTCACATGATGTAGACCCGAAGCCAGGTGAACTAGCCATGGGCAGGGTGAAGTATACTTGATCGTATATGAAGGCCCGAACCCACTAGCGTTGAAAAGCTAGGGGATGACCTGTGGTTAGGGGCGAAAAACCAATCGAACCTGGTGATATCTGGCTCTCCCCGAAATAGCTTTAGGGCTAGCCTCGTGTGATAGACAGTCGGGGGTAGAGCACTGATCGGGGAAGGGAGGCAACTCTCGACCCTAGTCAAACTCCGAATACCGACTGTTCGTTTCGCGGGAGTCAGAACGCGAGGGATAATCCCCGCGCTCGAGAGGGAAACAACCCGGACCGCCAGCTAAGGTCCCAAAATCCAAGCTAAGTGGGAAAGGAAGTGTTGTTGCCGAAACAGCTGGGAGGTTTGCTTAGAAGCAGCCACCCTTTAAAGAGTGCGTAATAGCTCACCAGTCTAGCGGCGACGCGCCGAAAATTTAACGGGGCTAAGCTTGGTACCGAAGCTGCGGGAATGACAAAGTCCAAGGTCCAATGTTCAAAGTCCAAGGTCTTCGGATTTCCGTTGACGTTGGACACTGGACTCTCTGACTTTGGACCGTCGTTCGGTAGGGGAGCATTCCGTTAACGGCTGAAGCTGAGCTGGAAGGCTTGGTGGACGAGACGGAAGAGAGAATGCCGGCATGAGTAGCGCGAGCAATGTGAGAATCATTGCCACCGAATGCCTAAGGTTTCCTGGGGAAGGCTTGTCCTCCCAGGGTTAGGCGGAACCTAAGTTGAACCCGAAAGGGGTAGGCGATGGACAGCAGGTTAATATTCCTGCGCCTCTAACCTTGCGTTTGAGCAAAGGGGTGACCCCGAAGGTTCCCCTCCGCATGCGGACGGAAGTGCATGTCTAAGCACCAAGGTAGGGGGAATAGGCAAATCCGTTCCCCCGTTTAAGTCGAGGTGTGATGGCGAGCCCGCTTTAGGGCGAAGGGAGACGGAGTCATCGGGCAAGAAAAACCTCTAGTGAGCAAGGAAGAGTCCGTACCACAAACCGACACAGGTAGGCGAGTAGAGAATACTAAGGTGGACGAGTGAAACTCAGTTAAGGAACTCGGCAAAATGACCCCGTAACTTCGGGATAAGGGGTGCCACCTTCGGGTGGCCGCAGAGAATCGGTCTGAGCGACTGTTTATCAAAAACACAGGACTCTGCTAACTCGAAAGAGGATGTATAGAGTCTGAAACCTGCCCACTGCTGGAAGGTTAAGGGGAGGTGTGCAAGCGCCGAACTGAAGCCCCAGTGAAGGGCGGCGGTAACTATAACCGTCCTAAGGTAGCGAAATTCCTTGTCAGGTAAGTTCTGACCCGCACGAAAGGCTCAACGACTTGGACGCTGTCTTGACTGAGTGCTCGGCGAAATTGAAGCACAGGTGTAAACGCCTGTGACCCGCGGCTGGACAAAAAGACCCCGTGGAGCTTTACTATAGCTTGATACTGGGTTTTAGCATTCGTTGTGTAGGATAGGTGGGAGGCGATGAAGCTGGGGCGCTAGCCTCGGTGGAGCCGTCCTTGGAATACCACCCTGCGGATGTTGAGGCTCTAACCGTCGGCCGTTAGCAGCGGTCGCGGAACAGTGTTAGGTGGGTAGTTTGACTGGGGCGGTCGCCTCCTAAAGAGTAACGGAGGCGCACAAAGGTCTCCTCAGGCTGGTTAGTGATCAGCCATCGAGTGTAAGGGTATAAGGAGGCTTGACTGCGAGACCTACAAGTCGAGCAGGTGCGAAAGCAGGTCCTAGTGACCCAGTGGCACTTTGTGGAAGGGCCACTGCTCATCGGACAAAAGTTACCCCGGGGATAACAGGCTAGTCTGGTCCAAGAGTTCACATCGACGACCAGGATCGGCACCTCGATGTCGGCTCATCCTATCCTGGGGCTGAATCAGGTCCCAAGGGTCCGGCTGTTCGCCGGTTAAAAGGGTACGCGAGCTGGGTTCAGACCGTCGTGAGACAGGTCGGTCTCTATCCACCGTGGGCGTAGGAGACTTGAGAGGGACTATCTCTAGTACGAGAGGACCGAGATAGCTGAACCGATGGTGTACCAGTTGTCCCGCCAGGGGCATCGCTGGGTAGCTAAGTTCAGTTAGGATAAGCGCTGAAGGCATCTAAGCACGAAGCCGTCCTCAAGACGAGGTCTCCATATTAGGCCCCTCCGAGACTAGGAGGTTGATAGGCCGCAGGTGTAAGCGCAGTAATGCGTTCAGCCGAGCGGTACTAATAGGCCGAATGCTTGTATGGTACACACCCTGTTCACTTGTCTTAAGGACGAAAAATTATTTTAAGATTCCAGGTGGCACATAGCGGAGGGGATATACCCGTTCCCATCCCGAACACGGCAGTTAAGCCCTCCTGCGCCGATGGTACTAGTCTGGTAACGGACTGGGAGAGTAGGTCGTCGCCTGGTTTTTTGTTTCATTGCTCTTCTGGTAGTGTCTGCTATAGAATTAACCTCATGAACTGGCTCTTTCCTAAGACCAACACCCCTTCAGATTCCGGTGTTCGTGTTACGCTTGTCGGTATTGTCATCAACGTTCTCCTACTTGCAGCGAAGCTGATCGCCGGTTTCCTGACCGGCTCAGTTGCTCTTGTCGCCGATGGAATCCATTCGGGGTCGGATATGGCGACCGATCTGGTAGTTCTGGGCGCAATCCGGCTGGGAGTCCGCAAGCCAGACGCGAGCCACCCCTACGGACACGGCCGCTATGAGACTCTCGCCGGTGGGTTACTGGCAGTTACCCTGATCGTGGTAGGCCTATTCATCGCCTGGAAAGCTGGCCGAGCTCTCTATGCCCATCAACACAGCTTTCCAGGCTTGGCTGTTCTCGTTGTTGCCACATGTTCAATCCTGACAAAAGAGTGGATCTACCGCAAAACGGCTCGCGTCGCCCGCCGCGTCAGAAGCACCGCCCTGCAGGCAAATGCCTGGCACCATCGCTCCGATGCCCTTTCCTCTGTTGCCGTACTTCTCGGTGGAGTTGTCGGCCTGTTTGGGTGGGGACTCGCGGATCAGGTTGCCGGACTCCTTGTCGGATTGATGGTGGTCTCATCCGGTGGAAAGACCTTGTTCAACGTCCTTCATGAACTGACCGAGGGGGCTCTTTCACCCACACAATTACACACGATCAACGCCGCCATTAAGCAGGTAGACCAGGTCCACGGATGGCACCAACTTCGCACCCGACGGGTAGGAAGGGAGATCTTCCTCGACCTTCACGTCCTTGTCGATCCGGATCTTACCCTCTTGGAAGGGCATCGCATCTCGATGCAGGTCGAAGAAGTATTGCAGGCTGCGTGCAAGAAGCCGGTGAACGTGATGGTACACATCGAGCCCGATACCCCAGAACTCGCCGCGCACCAAAAGGATTGCTAGAGATCAAGACTGCCCTGTTCCAGGGCGAGGAGTCGCTCCTTGAGAGGGAGTCCGCCACCGTAGCCAATAAGGGAGCCGTCTTTCCCGATCACTCGATGACAGGGAATAACTATAGGAATAGGATTTGCGCCAACTGCTCCACCGACCGCCCTGGTAGCATGGGGCCGGCCGATCGCCACAGCGATCTCCCCGTAGGGCATAGTCTTGCCATAGGGAATCTGTGATAACGTGTTCCACACCGACATCTGAAATGGAGTCCCTTGGAAGTCGAGAGTACAGGAGAACGATTTCCGTTGCCCCGCCAAGTACTCGTGAAGTTCCTGCAAGATATGGGCATTGCGGCGATCGTCCGGGATAACTCTGACCCTCAGACGACTGCTTAGCTCAGCAAGGAGGGTACCGTGAAGATCGATACGACAGACGCCCACCGCCGAAGAAAGGACAGCGAACTGCCACCCTTCCCAACAGATCACACTTCCGTACAGTCGTCTCGTCAAAGGCCCGCCCTCCCTCTCTCGGTAGTTACAGCCTAATGAGTTAAGGCAGGAAGGTCAATGTGGAGACTCTCCTTCCTCAAAGTGAAAAACGTGATAGATTTCGATTTGCGGAAGCGGATTCCTCTTCCAGCAATCAGCGGCTGCTCCCTGTTTTTTACACAGATGAGAGAGAAACTCCGCTGGGTCGGGATAGGCTTCCCACATATGGGGTAGATAGGTTGACAGAGCAGCCTCCGTGGTGAGGATCACTCCACCCACTCCTGGGTGAAGCTTCTCGAGTAGATCGCTAGGGTCCTCAAACTTGAGCACTTGTGGAACGCCAAGCACGCTGATCTCGATGTGGATGGCAGCGAGTTCCTCTATCGTAACCGGTGAGAAGCGTTCATCACCGGTGGCAGCGAGCACAGCGTTTCGCCGCACATTTTTGACGAGCGGCTCGTGAGACTGGAACTCGTCGATCATACAGCCCCGAAGTTGTTCCCCTTTGAACAAACTGACAAAGCACGCGGCGTGTTGATTGAGACGCTCGGAAACGTGAGAAGAATCAACAACCATGGGGGACCCGCCGCTGAGCACTGCTTCGAGGTGCCGCCGGGCGAGTCGCAGCAGCTCGTGTTGATCCTCCTCAGAAAGGACTATAGGCTCAAAGGAGATCGGCTCAGTCGCCGCTCCATTGTCCCCACGCTGCAGCGCACCGCTCAAGGCGAGCAAGAGGACGAACGCGGAAAGTACTCCGACAAACAATTGTTGATTCATCGCGACCCTCCTTTTGGGAAACGATACGCGGTATCGCTATTGCGAGCAATCCGAGGCCGATTGGAAGTCGGACTAGAACATGGTAAGGATTGCGATAGCGTGAAATAAGCTGGTCGTCTAGATTGTTTGAGGATTTCTCCTTTGCTAAAGAGTAGACGGGCCTACTTGATTCCACCGGACTCTACTGACTATAGTATTGCTAGCAGGAAGAGGCGAGTCCGGTCAGATGGGGTGCGCAGAAACGGCTGGTGGATGCGAAAGACCGCGAAATGCCATTTAGCAAGCACTCCCGACACACAGCGGACGACTAGGCGAAACCCGATTAAGTTAAGGAGGTTCCTACGAAGATGTCCCTCTACGAATACGAATTAGGAAGAGCGGCCGACATTCTCGTCCGAGAGCTATTCAAGCTCAAACCAGGAGAGACATTTGTCATCACGGCGGATACAGAGAGCGACCCGCGCGTGGTAGATGCAGCGGCCCGAGCTGCTTTCGCGGCGGATGCAAAGCCGATGGTGATCTGGCTCGCATCGCCTTTGGGTGTTGGAATGGCGGCCGACCCGATGCTGCCCATCGAATCCCTGACCGGAGCACTGATAGGGGCCGATGCGTGGGTCGAGTTCAACAACCAATGGCTGCTGTATTCGACGCCCTACGAGCGCGTCGTGAAGGAGAATACGAAACTTCGGTATCTGAACCTCGTGGGTATGGACGTGGACATGATGGTACGCCTGATCAGCCGTGTGGATTATCCGGCGCTGACCGAGTTCCTGAAGAAGGTCTACGAGCTGACCAAGACCGCCAAACACATGCGTTGGACCACTCCTGCGGGAACCGACGTCGAGTTCGACATGTCGACCGATCCCAACTACCTGCTGGGATGGGATGCCGGCTATGCCGACAAGCCTGGCGTGTTCATGCTCGGTGGTCAAGTCGGTTGGCCGCCCGTCTTGGAATCGATCAACGGCACCATCGTCTTTGACGGCTCGATCAGCCCTCCGTGTGGACGACTGGACGCTCCTGTTAGGCTGACCGTCAAGCAGGGCAAGGTGGCAAAGATCGAAGGTGAAGGACAGGCGAGGGAGTTTGAACAGTGGCTCGCGGGCTTCGATGATCCGCGGATGTTCCACATCGCGCACGTGTGTTGGGGCTTTCATCCCGGTGCCAAGCTGACGGGGAACGTCGTAGAAGACGAGCGCGTTTGGGGCGCAACCGAGTGGGGCCTCGGCAATATCGGGTCTTGCGTGATTGCGCCCGACGGGGTACCAGCGGCGTCCCACACAGACGGCGTCTGTCTCAATACGTCTGCCTGGCTGGACGGAAAACAGATGCTCGATGAAGGGCGCGTCGTCGATGAAGAGCTTGCGGTACTCGCAGCGAAGCTGGGGAAGGCCTAGGCTGCCGATCGTACGAAACACGGCTTGGCTGCGCTTTTCACCTCTGGCAGAATAGAAAGGCCCCGTTATGGAGAAGAAGATCCTGTATATCAACCCCGTCCGGGATGACGATCCGCAGGAGATGGCGATTCTCACTCGAGTCGTGGATGCCCAGACACGACTTGAGTACCGGTCCTTGGGGACAGGCCCGGAACATCTGCAGTACAAGATCTACCGCGCCGCCATCCTGATGCAACTTCTGGCCATGATCAAACAGGCCGAGAACGAAGGCTTTGATGCGGTCATCGTCGGTTGTTTCTTGGATCCGGGACTTGAGGAAGGCCGAGAGATCACCGAGAACACCCTGGTCGTGGGTCCTGGTGAAGCGTCAATACACATCGCAGCGACGTTGGGAAATTCGTTCTCAGTCCTTGTCACCCACAGAAATTGCATTCCTGAGATGGAAGCCCAGCTCAAAAATATGGGATTGTGGAACAGATTAGCGTCTTTCAAATCGGCCGAGATCGGAGTGCTCGAGCTCCAGCAAGACAGCCAGGCCACCCTCAGACGATTCAGAGAAGTGGCTAAAGAAGCGATTGAAAACGATAGGGCCGAAGTCATCATCCTGGGTTGCACAGGAGCACACGGTTTCTACAAACGGTTACAACAAGGCTTGGGGGTACCCGTTATTGATCCGGGAATCGCCGCGGTGAAGTACGCCGAATTCTTGGTGGAGATCAAGAACCGATTTGGTTGGAAGCATTCCAAGGTTGGTGCCTACGAGACCCCACCGAGAGAAGAGATATTGAGATGGCAGCTTGGGGCGGCAGAGCTGTGGCAATGAACAAAAGGGAGCGTGCGTGGAGGGCAAAGTAAGGAAGAAAAGAATACGGATTGTGGTTCCAGTTTCCACCGACGAGTGGAATGCACCTGTAAGGAACTTGCTTGAGGGCTACAAGGACGCAAACACTGAGATCGATATCGTCAATATCAAGGACGGTCCAAAGGCGATCGAGTGCTGTTATGACGAAGTCTTTGCCGCGACGTTCCTCGTCCGTGAGGCCGAGCGCGCCGAGCAAGAGGGATACCACGGTGTGATCGATTATTGTTTCGACGATCCGGGATTGCGGGCCGCCAAGGAACGCTTGGAAATCCCCATCGTAGGGCTCTGCGAGGCGAGCGTTCACTTCGCAACTCTTCTGGGAACGGCGTTCTCCATCATCAGTGCCGGCCCACCTGACTGTGCGTTCACTGACATCAAGGACCGATTGAGACTGTACGGTTTTGCAAATGAATGTGCGTCTGTGCGGTCCGTCGCCCTTCCAATCCAGCAACTGGAAAAGGGAAAACAGATACAAGTCGAGAGATTGCTGACTGAGGCAACAAAAGCAATCGAAGAGGACGGGGCAGACACTATAGTCCTTGGGTGCGGCAGTATGCTTGTCCAAACCGAAGAGATCCAGGCACTGGTCGCTCCGGTGGTCGTCCCTGGAATCGCTGCGTTGAAACTTTGCGAGGATTTGATCGATATGCAGCTATCACAAAGCAAACGGGCTTTTTGCATTCCCAGGCGTCAATCGGGAGAACAAGCGTGAGAACAATAGGAGTGGTGACAATCGGCCAGTCGCCAAGAAGCGACGTGGTCCCAGAGCTTGAGAGAATCATCAAAGATAGCCAGACGTCGCAAACTGTTACTTTCCTGCAGAAGGGCGCGCTCGATGGCCTGACTGCCGATGAGATAGCGGACCTCAGACCCAAGGAGGAGAAGAATCACCTCGTAACCAAGCTGCAGGATGGCACAGAAGTGGCAGTGGACAAGCACGCCATCTATCCGCGGGTGCAACAAGCGATTTTTGACCTGAACAGCAAAGGCGCGGACATCATCACGCTGCTCTGTTCCGGTGAGTTTCCGCCTTTTCGCTCCGAAACCCCGCTCATCCAGCCGGCGAAACTCCTGTCCGGTGTGCTCTCCTCTATATCGATCGAGGGCCATCTTGGGGTGATGGTTCCCTCCGATGAGCAGGTGGACGTCGCTACAGAAGCCTATCACCGCCTGGGATTTCAGCCAATCGCGGTTGGGGCCTCTCCCTACGGTGGTGGAGACGCGATCATCAACGCGGCCAACCGATTGAAGGGGGAAGTTGCTCTTGTGGTCATGGACTGCTTCGGTTACAACAAAGAGATGAAAGACGAGGTGCAAAAGATCACGAGAACGCCGGTTATCCTAGTCCGATCGTTATTGGCTTGGACCTTAAATGAATGCTTACAGTGAAAAGGAGAGTCGCTTGAAGATTCTGATCATCAGCCCTGTGGTGAGTCAAGAGCTGCTCAAAGACGATAAGGAGTACTTCCAAGGGCTCGCCGATTCAGAGACGAACGTCGTAGTGATGGGGCTTGAAAAAGGGCCGACGTCGATCGAGACCTTTCACGATGCCGTCTATGCTGGCCCCGATATTTTGAGGCTAGTTAGGGAGAAAAGCGATGTCGTTGATGCAATCATGATAAACTGCTTCGCTGATCCTGGCGTCGATGCCGCCAGGGAGATGACCGACAAAGTCGTCCTCGGCCCAGCGGAAACATCGATGTCCGTTGCCCTCCATCTGGGGGCGAAATTCTCCGTGATCTCCATTCTCCCCAACACAACCCCGTGGGTGCGGTGGCAGGCACGGAAGCTCGGCGTCGAATCGAGGCTGGCTTCCGCAATCGGCATCGACGTCCCCGTGCTCGACCTGGAGAAAGGGCCCGAGAAGACCGCCGCCGCGATCGTTGAAGCCGCGACAGTGGCGATCGAAAGAGACAGGGCGGAGGTGATCGTCCTTGGATGTACGGGAATGGCCGCCTTGGCAGAGCGTGTTCGAAAGCAACTTTGTGTCCCCGTGATCGAGCCTGCGGCGGTGACCTTCAAGATGGCAGAGCTTCTCGTTAAGTTGGGCTTACGACACCACCGCGGGGGGTTGTATCTCACCGCCTCTTATGACAAGATTGAAGGGTATTGAGGTACTATTGCAGGACTAATCGACAGGAGGTGATAACAGAAGCAAAAAACAGGAGGGGCATTAACCAAGTATTCAACAAGGAGGGATTAAGATGTTCCGACAAAACGGCAAAGTGAGTTGGCATGGTGGGATAGGGTTGTCCGTGCTGCTGGCTATCCTTCTTGCTTGCGTCACCATCGTCTCAGCGCAGGAGCCCCAAGTTGCGATCTATGTGAATTCCAGCGAGGTCGTGGTCTTCTGGGATCCCAGTGAAGGATTCTCCAATGAGGTTATCGTCATGAACAACCTTTACGAGACCCTGGTGCGCTACGATTCGGTTACGGGTGAGTTTACGCCTGTACTGGCGACAAGCTACGAGAGCTCGGCAGATGGATTGACATGGACGTTCCACCTCAGAAAGGGTGTGAAGTTCCATACCGGTGGAGAGATGGACGCGGAGGCGGTCAAGTTCTCCATCGACCGGACCATCGCTGGCGAGAAAGGGGCCTTTTACATCTGGGATGCGGTAGAGTCCATCGAAGCAAAGGACAAGTACACGGTCGTGTTCCATCTCAGCTATCCCGCGCCGCTCGACATCGCCGCTTCGGCGGCCTACTGCGCGCACATCTTCGACCCGGATTTCTCAGACCGCGACTGGTTCTACGAAGGCAATGATTCGGGAACCGGACCCTACACCATCGAAAGCAACGAGGGCAATACGCTGGTCATTCTGAAGAAGTTCGATGATTACTGGAGAGGTTGGGAAGGCAAGCACTTCGACAAGATCGTCTTCCAATGGGTTCCCGAGGAAGGGACACGACGGCTGATGGTCGAATCCGGCGAGGCCGACTTCACCAATCGACTGGCGCCGTCCGAGCTGGAAGCGTTGCGCGGGGTTCCTGGTGTCGAGATCGTCAGCGTGCCGTCTTTCCAGAACCTGCTAGCCCTCTACAACACGGCGAAGAGCGAAGACGAACCGATCGGCAATCCGCTGGTGCGAAAGGCGCTCGCGTACGCCCTTCCCTACGATGATGTCGTGAATAGCGTCATGGAGGGCTACGCGCGGCAGTCTCGCGGCGTCGTGCCGTTTGGGTTGTGGGGCAACTCGGATAAGGTCAAGCAATACACCTTCAGTCCCGAAACGGCAAAGTTGCTCCTCGAACAAGCCGGATATCCGGACGGAGGGTTCAAGGTCGTGCTGACCTACGTGGCCGGCGACGAGAACGAACGAAGAACGGCAGAGCTGTGGAAGTCGGAACTCGCCAAGCTGGGCGTCAACTTGGAGATCAGAGGGATGCCGTGGGAGGCGCAGATCGATCTCGGTAGCGCCGCAGATCCGAACGAGCGGCAGGATATCTTCCTCTTCTACTGGTGGCCGGACTACGCTGACCCTCATTCTTTCTTGAGCGCGATGTTCGAAACCCAGCCTATTCTTTTCAACTTCTCCTACTACAGCAACCCCGTTTATGATGCCCTGATCAATGCTGCAAAGCAAAAGGCGCTGTTAAACAGAAAAGCGGCCACCGACATGTACGTCGAGGCACAGAATATCCTCATGGCGGACGCCGCTGGGGTAGCGGTTTTTGACATGAGTTCGATGCGAGCAAAGCGGATGTCCCTCAAGGGATACGTCGATAACCCTGCCTACACGCACGTCGTCTTCTGGTACGATTGCTACCGGGAGGAGTAACAGTAGAGCAGTCAGAGCGGGGAGCATCGCTCCCCGCTCTCGTTTTATACGCTTTGTCACTAGAGAAACGACCGAGAATTCATGACAGCATATATCATCCGTCGGTTGGGACTGGCCTTGATCGTCATGTTTGGTGTGTCCGTCTTTACCTTTCTTCTGACGGTGGTCGTGCCTTCCAACCCGGCGATGCGATGGGTCGGTCCGCATGCAAAACTGGAGCAGATTGAAAAGGCGAGAATCGAACTGGGGTTAGATAAGCCGGTACACATCCGCTATTTTAAGTATATTTCCAATTTTCTTCGGGGCGACTGGGGGATCTCGATTCGAACCCATCAGCCGGTGCTGAAGGATATTGCGACCTATCTTCCCGCCTCGCTGGAACTGATCATCTTCGGCATGCTGCTCGGCTTTGTCGCCGGGATCCCTCTGGGGATTGTGTCGGCTGTCCGCGACGGGACGATGGTAGATCACGGCAGTCGCGTGTTCTCGATCGTCGGGGTTGCCCTGCCGACGTTCTGGTTGGGAATGATCCTGCAGCTCGTGTTCTTCAAACAGCTCGGCTTGTTCCCATTGGCGGGGCGTGTTGCCATGATGACGCGCTTCACCTCACCGATCGAGCACATCACCGGTTTTTATCTGATCGATTCCTTAATCACGGGGAACTTCACAGCTTTCGGGAGCGCGCTCTCCCACATCGTTCTACCAGGGATCACGCTGGCGGCCTATCCTTTAGGGCTGTCGGCGCGGATGACCCGGGCCACGATGTTGGAAGTCCTGGGAGAGGACTACATTAGAACGGCCAGGGCGTGCGGATTCCGTGAGAGGAGAATTCTCAGCGTGTACGCCCTGCGAAACGCCATCAGACCGGTGATCACTGTAGGAGCCCTAACGTTCGCCTATTCGCTCGTGGAAACGTTTCTCATCGAGTCCGTGTTCACGTGGCCAGGCTTGGGTCAATACGCCTCAAGGGCTATCATATCCGTCGATTACCCGGCAATCATGGGCGTGACGATTCTGATCGCCTTCACCTATGTGCTGTTGAATCTCCTCGTGGATCTCACGCAAGCTTTCTTGGATCCACGCATTAGGCTCGGTTAGAAATGTCCAAGCGATTACCTCGTACAGTTCGGCTTATACTGAAGAATCGCCTAACTACAACGGGGCTATCCGTTGTTTTCCTCTTGATCTTAGTCGCTCTGTTGGCCCCGTGGATAGTGCCTTTTCCTCGCGATACTGTTGAGACGCATATTAAGGATAGGTTTCTATCACCTAGTTCCCAACATCTGTTTGGCACTGACGAGCTGGGGCGGGACGTCTTCAGCCGGGTCTTGTACGGGTCTCGGCTCTCGTTGCAGGTTGGAGCCATTGCGATTGGGCTCGCGCTGACCATCGGGGTGCCGCTGGGTGTAGTGGCCGGTTACTCCGGTGGGATGCTCGATGAAGTGATCATGCGGATAACGGATGTATTCCTAAGCTTCCCCCCGCTGTTGTTGGCAATGGCCATCTCTAGCTTGTTGGGCCCGAACCTAATCAATGCGATGATCGCCATTGCCATTGCCTGGTGGCCATGGTACACAAGACTACTGCGCAGTGAAGCAATCTCGGTTCGAGAGAGAGATTTTGTACAAGCGGCCAGAGCGATGGGGGCATCACAAGGAAAGATTGTCTTCAAACATGTTCTCCCCAACTGCTTGACCCCGATCGTCATCCAGGCCTCGATGGATTTTGGCTCGATCATGTTGACCTCGGCTGCTCTCAGTTTCTTGGGACTGGGTGCACAACCCCCCACGCCTGAATGGGGGTTGATGGTGAGTACGGGGCGCACGTACTTCCTCACGAATTGGTGGATTGTCACCTTCCCTGGTCTGGCCATCTTCATCGCCGTTTTGTCATTCAATCTGGTCGGGGATGGCTTAAGGGAGATCCTTGATCCCAAGATGAGAAGGGCGAGAAGATAAGCTAAAGGAGGAAAGACCGATGCGCACTTTAAACGGACAGCAACTGGAGGACTTGATTCGCGGCTGCACTATCCTGGGAACTGGCGGTGGAGGAAGCCCCAAACGAGGACTCCAACTTATTCAAAGCGACTTGTCAGCAGGCAGGGAATTCAAGCTGATCAGCCTTGAGGAGGTCCCCGACGACGCACTCGTGGCCTCGCCGTACATGTGTGGTAGCGTCTCTCCGGAGAGGGTTGGCAAAGGCGCATCACAAGGTGATATGGAAATGGAGTGCTTAGATGCGTTCAAAGCCCTTGAGGAGTATCTAGGCCAAAAATTCTACGCTGCGATCGCAACAGAAATCGGAGGTGGAAACACAGCTGTTGCCCTTTCAGTGGCTGCAAGGCTCGGAATCCCAATCGTGGACGCCGACCCTGCCGGTCGCTCCGTCCCAGAACTTCAACACACCACCTTCTACATCAAGAATGTATCCATAAGCCCACTGGCTGTCGCAACGGCAAAGGGTGATGTCGTTATCCTGAAGGAGGTAGCGGATGACTTCCGGGCCGAGATCCTCGTTCGCGCCTTAGCCGTGGTCAGTGGCAACCGCGCAGGTGTGACAGACCACCCTCTTCAAGGACAAGCGCTGCAGGGCTCGGTCATCCCGGGAACTCTATCCAGAGCAATGTCAATTGGGAAAGCGGTCCGGGAAGCCCACTCTTCCAACAAGGACCCGGTAGAGGCGGCTACTCTGGCGGGGAAGGGTTATCTCCTGTTCAAAGGAGTGGTGACCCAAGCAAGCTGGAAAATCGAGGAAGGATTCACCATTGGCGAATTGTTCATCTCCGGCCAGGTGGATAACCACGGCCATCAATACAGGATCTGGTACAAGAATGAACACATCGTTTCCTGGTTTGATGATGAGCCCGATGTAACTGTTCCTGATCTCATCTGTGTCCTTAATCCAAACACGGGTGAGGCGATCACGAATCCGAATTGCAAACAAGGCATAGAGGTGACGGTCATCGGTTACCCCGCCCCCGAGATGTGGCGATCACCAAAGGGCCTGCAACTCTTCGGACCGAAACACTTCGGGTACGAGCTTCAATACAAGGAGATCGAGAAGAACAGGAGGTTGAACTGATCCAGACGGAAAGGAGGGATGATGGCAGCAAGTGAAGCGGACATCGTGCTTGACGTTGTAAAGAAGAGGAGGAGTGTCCGGTCCTACCAGGATCGAAGGGTACCGAGGGAGATGCTTGAGAGAACATTAGAAGCGGGCCAATGGGCCCCTTCCCCCAGCAATGTGCAATCGTGGCGATTCATCGTCGTGCAAGAGCCTAAACAGCTCAGGACGTTGAAGACCCTCTCCCCTGGCTTTCCCAAAGAGGCCTCCGCTGCTATCGTAGTCTGCTCAAACCAAAGGGATGTGCAAAACTTTGCGGGGATATCAAGGTCCACCCTCGTTGCAGAGGAGGCAGCAATGTCGGTGCAAAACATGTTGCTTGCAGCCCATGCATTGGGCTTGGGCTCCTGTGCCGTCGCCTCCTTCTCTGAGGGTGGAACAAAGGTATTGCTGGAGCTCCCCGAGCATATCTATCCCATCCTCCTTGTTGCTTTGGGTTTTCCAAGGAAGCAACCTGTTGCACCTCCGAGAAAGGAGTTGTCACAGATCACCTCTTGGGAGACCTATCAGGAGGGATAGATGAGCAAGGCTGAGTTGTTCGACCTATGTGCCTATATAGCGGCAAGTGCGGAGGGACTGAAGGATGAACCCAAGGATTATGGGCCGTTGCGCTTGCTTGAGGGGCTGGCACGCTTGGCAGACCTTACCGCTACGGAGTATGGGGATCCCTTCTTGAAAGAGGTAGCTGCTGAGGTCTTTGAAAAGCAGGACCTCGTGATGACGGATAGATCAGCGTTTTACGAGTTCCTCGGGGAGCTAGTCATCAAATTTGTCAAGGAAGCAAAGAGAAGGAACACAGCAAAAAAGGAGGATTCTAAATGACGGACCTAGTTAGCCTCTTTTGTGAGTTCGTTCGCATCGACTCTGAGTCGGGCGAGGAGGCCGGGTTTATCGATTACTTGCGCGAGTTGTTTGGAAGGGAGCTTGGGGCAAGTTGCGTGCTTGATTCCTACGGGAACCTGATCGCCCACGTCCCTGCAAAAGGATCGGAGAAGGCCGAACCGATTCTCCTCGGTGCTCATGCCGACACAGTGAAACCAGGAAAAGGGATCAAGCCGGTGATCGAGGACGGGGTGATCCGCTCCGCCGGGGAGACGATCCTCGGTGCCGATGATAAGGCCGGTATCGCCGCGATTCTCGAGGCAGTGAGAACAGCAAAGAGACGGCCGCCGGTGGAGATCGTGATTACCCGCGGCGAGGAGGTTGGGCTCCTCGGTTCCAAGAACCTCGATCTTACAATGGTTAAATCCAAGAAGGGATTCGTCGTCGACGGCGACGAGCTGGATACAGTGATCATCGGGGGGCCCTCGCACGTCTCACTCGACATCGATATCAAAGGGAAGGCGGCACATGCTGGAATGGAACCGGAGAAGGGAATCTCAGCAATTCGAGTTGCCGCTAAGGCGATCGCTGCGATGCCCGAGGGTCGTATTGACGAGGAGACGACCGCCAATGTGGGAACGATCCATGGTGGGATGATTCGAAACGGTGTGCCGGAGAGGGTGACAATCCAGGCCGAGTGTCGCAGCCTCAACCATGACAAGTGCATGCGCCAGGCCGAGGTGATGCAACGTGCCTTCGAAGAGGCAGCAAAGGAGATGGGAGCACAGATCGAGGTAAAGGTCGATCTAGAGTATAAGGCGTCACAGGTATCCGAGGACGCGCCAGTTGTGCAACTGGCTAAACAGGCGATCGCTGCTGCCGGCCTTGAGCCAAAGACGCAGGTTATCACAGGGGGAACGGACGCGCTGATCCTGAATGGAAAAGGAATCGACGCGGTAGTCCTCGGCTTCGGCGGGAAGGCGGCACATGCGACAGAAGAGCACATCACCGTTACCGATCTTAAACAGGCATCAAAAGTCATTCGCCAGCTCTTGTACGCTGCGGCTTAAGAAAGTTGACTAAGGCTTAGCAGGCCGATAGAATAGAGACGCATTCCTCGGTAGCTCAATTGGTAGAGCGCTCGGCTGTTAACCGAATGGTTGGAGGTTCGAGTCCCCCCCGGGGAGCCAACAAAGATAACCCAGTTTAGAAAAGGCTTTCCTCGAACGATTCATCTCGTTCCGATTCCTGTAGATTCCACACCAAGAATGAAGGTGTGACCCCATGCCCCTCCGCGAAGGTGCGGATGGGCGCGCAAGGTCGTAATATGCATCAAGACATCCTTTAGAGACCCGTTTTCAGATTCGCAGGTCGAGCATTTCTGCTGTATTTTGAATATTCAGACTTGACAAAACTTCTAAAACGTTTATCATTCCCCGGACGTCGAAAAGGAGTAATCGTGAGCGACAAACAAGAGGCACGGCGGCAGTTCATCGAGGACGCCGGCGACACGCTGGAGGAGCACGGACTGCCACACATGGCAGGACGAGTGTTGGGCGCACTGATGATCTGTGTGCCGCCGCAGATGTCGATGGATGAGCTGGCAAAGCAGCTGCAAGCAAGCAAGGGTTCGATCAGCTCGGCAACGCAGATGCTCCTTCGCCTGGGGATCATCGAGAAGATCAGCATGCCCGGCCATCGGCGGCGCTACTACCGCCCTCGTCCCAATCTGTGGTCTGACCTGTTTGCACAGCAAATGGGACACCTCAAGGAGCATCATGCACTGGCGGATCAAGGATTAAAGACACTCGCGGGTGAGTCCCTCGAGATGAAGGAACGGTTAATCGAAATGCAGGTGTTCTTCGACTTTGTCGAGAAGGAGTTGCCCGGGTTTGCGCAGCGCTGGGAAAAGCAACGCCCGCAGTTGCTGAAGAAACGATTGGCCTTACACAAATAGAAAGGACCGGAAATGAAATATCGATACGTAGCGTGGTTCGTGATGTGCTGTACCCTGATCAGCATCGGGTTGTCGGCCCAGACAACCGGCCAGGAAGACGTAGCGGGCGTCCGTCTCCTGCTCGTCGATGAGACGAAGACGTTCAT